>Ga0155495_1153_pt1 | contig 18725 bp, 15 predicted proteins | sample RifCSPhighO2_12_FD_107153 | JGI IMG/M metagenome (GOLD analysis project Ga0155495, IMG submission 107153) | Burkholderiales bacterium RIFCSPHIGHO2_12_FULL_69_20
GATCACCCACGGCCGGCACATCGAGATCCAGGTGTTTGCCGATGCCCACGGCCAGGCCATCCACCTGGGCGAACGCGACTGCACCGCCCAGCGCCGCCGCCAGAAGGTGATCGAAGAAGCGCCCTCGCCCATCGTCAGCCCGGCGATGCGCTCGCGCATGGGCGCCGACGCGGTGGCGGCCGCGCTGGCCGTGGGTTATGTGGGCGCGGGCACGGTCGAGTTCATTGTCGACGCCGAGCTGAACCATTACTTCCTGGAGATGAACACCCGGCTGCAGGTGGAGCACCCGGTCACCGAGTGCATCACCGGGCTGGACCTGGTCGAGTGGCAGTTGCGCATCGCCGCCGGCGAGCCGCTGCCGCTGACGCAGGAGCAGGTGCGTTTCACCGGCCATGCGATCGAGGCACGGCTCTACACCGAAGACCCGTACGACGGCTTCAAGCCGCAGACCGGCCGCATCCTGCACTGGCGGCCCGACTCGGCCTTGCAGCCGGGTGTTCGCATCGACCATGGCATTGCCGAAGGCGGCGAGGTCACGCCCTGGTACGACGCGATGGTGGCCAAGCTGATCGTGCACGGTCGCGACCGCACCGATGCACTGCGCCGGCTGCGCGCCGCGCTGGCCGACGCGCCGCTGCTGGGCGTGGTCAACAACGGCCGCTTCCTGCATGACTTGCTGGGCCACCCCCACTTTGCCCGTGCGGCCATGCACACCACGCTGCTCGACGACTGGGCGAGCAACGGCGAGCCGCTGCTGCAACGCCCGGTGCCCGACGAGACCGCCTGGCTCATCGCCGCCGCCGCGCGGGTGATGGTCGCCACGCAGGCGGGCACGCTCACCGGCACCGACCTGCGCGGTGCCGGCGTGGCGCGCTGGCAGCTCACGCTGACTTGCCAGGGACAGCGCCGCCACTTCATCGTGCAGCCGCAAGGCGGTGCAGTGCAGGTCACGGCCGATGGCGTGACGCACACGCTGCACCTGCTGCATCGCAGCGACACGCACCTGCGCATCGAGCACCAGGGCGTTCAGCGCACGCTGGTCTGCCGCGCCGAGGGTGCCCATCTGCACCTCGTGTGGCGGGCCGCGAGCTTCGTCTTCACCGAGCCCTCGCCGTACCCGACTAACGACGTGGCCGTCGATGCACGCCGGGTGCTGGCGCCGGTGGCCGGCACGGTGGCGCAAGTCAGCGTGCAGGTGGGTGACACCGTCACCGAAGGCCAGCCGCTGGTGTGCGTGGAGGCGATGAAGATGGAGCTGTGGCAGCACGCCGGCGCCGCCGCCACCGTGGCGGCCGTGCATGTGGCCAACAAGGACAGCGTGGCCGCCGGCACGCTGTTGATCGAACTGACCATCGAACCGACATCGAGCGCCCCAGCGGGCGAGAAAGCCGAACCATGAGCACCGACAAAGCCATCCTCACCTGCGCGCTGACCGGCGTGCTCACCAACCCCAAGCAGTATCCGGTGCCGGTCACCCCGGCGCAGATGGCGGCCGAGGCGCGCGACGCCTTCAACGCCGGCGCCAGCATCATGCATGTGCACCTGCGCATGCAGGAAGAAGGCTATGGCCACATGCCGAGCTGGGACCCCGAAGTGGCCGCCACGGTGTGCGACGCCATCCGCGAAGCCTGCCCCGGCGTGATCATCAACCTGACCACCGGCGTGGTGGGCAAGGACATCTCGGGCCCGGCGGCCTGCATCCGGCGGATCAAGCCCGAGATCGCCGCCTGCAACGCCGGCAGCCTGAACTACCTGAAGATCAAGGAAGACGGCCAGTGGGCCTGGCCGCCGATGGTCTTCGACAACCCGGTGGCCAAGGTGCAGGCCATGCTCGACGTGATGGCCGAGACCCACACTCATCCCGAGTTCGAGTGCTTCGACGTGGGCATCGTGCGCTCGGTGGCGATGTTCCAGAAGGCGGGTCTGATCCCGGGCACCCCCGAAGTCAACTTCGTGATGGGCGTGGCCTCGGGCATGCCCTGCGACATCGACCTGCTGAACCTGCTGCCACGCTGGCTGCCCACCGGCGCGGTGTGGCAGGCCACGCTGATCGGCCGCGGCGAGATCTGGCCGGTGCACCAGCGCGTGGCCGAGCTGGGCGGCATGTTGCGCACCGGGCTGGAGGACACCTTCTACCTGCCCGGTGGTGCACGCGCCACAGGCAACGGCGTGTTGATCGAGGCGCTGGCGCAGTGCGCCCACCATGCCGGTCGTGCGATCGCCTCGCCGGCCGAGGCGCGGGAACTGTTGGGGCTGGGGCTGGTCAGCGCCTAAGCTTCAGTGGGCCTGTTCCCAGTTCGGGCCCACGCCCACCTCGGCCAGCAGCGGCACGCTCAGCTGGGCGACGCCGGCCATCAATTTCGGCACTTCTACCTTCACCCAATCCAGCTCGTCGTGCGGCACCTCGAACACCAGTTCGTCGTGCACCTGCATCACGATCGCGGTGCGCTTGGCCTGCTCGTCCAGCGCGCCCTGCACCGCGATCATCGCCAGCTTGATCAGGTCGGCTGCGGTGCCCTGCATCGGCGCGTTGATGGCCTGGCGCTCGGCGCCTGAGCGGCGCGGGCCGTTGCCGCCGCGGATCTCGGGCAGCTCGATGCGGCGGCCGAACAGCGTTTCGACATAACCCTTGTCAGCAGCGGCTGCCTTGGTCTGATCCATGTATCGCTTGACGCCGGCAAAGCGCGCGAAGTAGCGGTCGATGAAGTCGCGCGCCATCTTCTGGTCGATGCCCAGCGCCTGCGCCAGCCCGAACGCACCCATGCCGTAGATCAGGCCGAAGTTGATGGTCTTGGCGTAGCGCCGCTGCTCGCTGGTGACCGCCTCCACCGTGGTGTTGAACACCTCGGCGGCGGTGGCCTTGTGCACGTCCAGCCCGGCGGCGAAGGCGTGGGTCAGGCCGGGGTCGCCGCTGATGTGGGCCATGATGCGCAGCTCGATCTGCGAGTAGTCAGCCGAGACGATCACATGGCCCGGCGGGGCAATGAAGGCCTCGCGCACACGCCGGCCCTCGGCGGTGCGGATGGGGATGTTCTGCAGGTTCGGGTCGTTGCTGCTCAGCCGGCCGGTCACTGCCACTGCCTGCGCGTAGTTGGTGTGCACCCGGCCGGTAGCGGGGTTCACCATCAGCGGCAGCTTGTCGGTGTAGGTGCCCTTCAGCTTGGCCAGGCTGCGGTGCTCGAGGATGCGCGCGGGCAGCGGGTAGTCGGCGGCCAGTTCCTGCAGCACCTCCTCGTCGGTGCTGGGTGCGCCGCTGGCGGTCTTCTTCTTCACCGGCAGGCCGAGTTGCACGAACAGGATCTCCCCGATCTGCTTGGGGCTGCCCAGATTGAACGGCTGGCCGGCGATGTCGTAGGCCTGCTGCTCCAGCTGCAGCATGCGCTCGGCCAGCTGCTGGCTCTGCTGCGCCAGCACGGCGCTGTCGATCAGCACACCGTGGCGCTCGATGCGCTGCAGCAGCATCGCCACCGGCATCTCGATGTCGCGGTAGACATGCAGCAGCCCCGGCACCGCCTCGATCTGCGGGTACAGCACCTGGTGCACCTGCAGCGTCATCTCGCTGTCCTCGCCGCTGTAGCGGGTGGCGCGTTCGAGGTCGACCTGGCTGAACGGGATCTGGTTGACACCCTTGCCGCACAGCTCTTCGTAGCTCAGGCCCTTGCGGTGCAGGTGACGTTCGGCCAGCTTCTCCAGGCTGTGCCCCAGATGGGCCTCGAAGACATAACTCTCCAGCAGCGTGTCGTGCAACCAGCCGCGCACGGTGATGCCGTGGTTGGCCAGCACATGGGTGTCGTACTTGATGTTCTGGCCCACCTTGGGCGCGGTGGCATCTTCCAGCCAGGGCTGCAGCAGGCCCAGCACCTCGTCGAACGGCAGCTGGTCGGGCGCGCCCGGAAAGTCGTGCCGCAGCGGCACGTAGGCCGCCTCGCCCGGCTGCACCGCAAAGCTGATGCCGACGATGCGCGCGCGCATAGCGTCGAGGCTGTCGGTCTCGGTGTCCAGCGAGGCCAGCGGCGCGGCGCGCAGCCGGGCCAGCCAGTGGGCCAGGCGCTCGCGGTCGAGCACGGTTTCGTACTCGCCCACCAGGCCGCTGTGGTCGGGCAGCGCCGGCGCAGCGGCGGCCTCGTGGCTGTCGAACAAGCCTGGGTTGGCTGATGGCGCAGTTGGCGCAGCCGGCACGCCCAGCTCGGTTTCCAGCTCCTTGCGCCAGGCCTTGAAGCCATAGCGCTGGTAAAAGTCCAGCAGGCCGGCCTGGTCCACTGGCTGCAGCGCCAGCGCCTCCACGCCCGGCCAGCCGGCCAGGTGCCCCGACAGGTCGCAATCGGTCACCACGGTCACCAGTCGCCGGCCTTGCGGCAGCCAGGCCAGCGCCTTTCGCAGGTTCTCGCCCACGGCGCCCTTGATGCTGCCGGCCGCGGCGATCACGCCGTCCAGCGAGCCGTGTTCGGCAATCCACTTGGCGGCGGTCTTGGGGCCCACCTTCTCGACGCCGGGCACGTTGTCCACCGTGTCACCGACCAGCGTGAGGTAGTCGACGATGCGCTCGGGCGGCACGCCAAACTTGGCCTTCACGCCGTCGATGTCGAGCCGCTCGTTGCTCATGGTGTTGATCAGCGTGACCTGTTGATTGACCAGCTGCGCCAAGTCCTTGTCGCCGGTGGAGATGATCACCCGATGGCCGGCCGCCGCGCCCACCCGGGCCAGCGTGCCGATGGCGTCGTCGGCCTCGATGCCGGGCACCTCCAGCACCGGCCAGCCCAGCAGCCGAACCACCTCGTGGATCGGCGGGATCTGGGTGCGCAGATCGTCGGGCATCGGCGCGCGCTGGGCCTTGTACTGGTCGTACCAGGCATCGCGGAAGGTGGGGCCCGAGGCGTCGAACACGCAGGCGGCATGGCCCATGGGCTGGTTCTGGCCGCTGCCCATCACCTGCTCGCGCAGGCGCTTCATCATCGCCACCATGCCGTGGATGGCGCCCGTGGGGAAGCCGTCGGGCCCGCGCAGATCGGGCATCGCGTGGTAGGCGCGGTACAGGTAGCTGGAGCCGTCGACCAGCAGCAACGTGGGCAGGGAGGCGGGGGGGGTGTCGCTCATGGCCATGATTGTGGTCGCGAATATCGCGGACGTGGCACACCGGCCCGATCGGCACCCGCCGCCTAGAATCGCAGCATGAACATCCTGTTGCCTGTTGCCGCCACCGCGCTGGGGCTGAGTGTTGGCCTGTTCCAGCTGGGCGGCTGCGCCAACGGCCCACTGCGTGATGCCGCAGCCCATGCGGGGGCGCCGGTGGTGCAGAGCCTGGTCAACGAAGATGACCAGGTGCGCATCACCGAACTGCGCGTGCGCGGCCAGACCCAGCGCATCACCGTCGACCCGAAAGACAGCGGCGCGCCGAGCTACCAGATCACACCGGCTGCAGGCGGCAGCGATCCGTCCAAGGCACGTGACGGCACAGGCCAGCGGGTGTGGCCGGTGCTGAGCTTCTGATCCGGCCGACGATGGCTGTCTTCACCGAAATCTCGGCCGCCGAGGCCGGCGCGCTGACCGCGCGGCTGGGTGCGGGCGAACTGGTTGCGCTCAAGGGCATCGGCGCGGGCATCGAGAACACCAACTACTTCGTCACGACGACCACGGGCAAATGGGTGCTGACGCTGTTCGAGCGGCTCACCGCCGAGCAGCTGCCCTTCTACCTGCGCCTGATGCAGCACCTGGCGCAGCGCGGCCTGCCGGTGCCCGAGCCGCGTGCCGATGCCAGCGGCCAGATCCTGCACAGCGTGGCCGGCAAGCCCGCGGCGCTGGTGACGCGCCTGCCCGGCCACCACCAGCTGGCGCCCGATCTGCACCACTGCGCGCAGCTGGGCGGCTTGCTGGCAGGTTTGCACCTGGCGGTGGCCGACTTCGCGCTGACGCAGCCCAACCTGCGCGGGCTGGCCTGGTGGCTGAAGGCGGCGCCGGCGTTGCGGCCCTTCCTGGATGCCGGGCGCAGGCGCCTGCTCGACGAGGAACTGGCCTTCCAGCAACAGGTGGCGGCATCACGCGCCCACGCCGTGCTGCCGCGCGGCGCCGTGCATGCCGACCTGTTCTGCGACAACGTGCTGTTCGACGGCCTGCCCGGCCACGAGAAGCTGACCGGCGCCTTCGACTTCTACTTTGCCGGCATCGACACCTTTGCCTACGACCTGGCGGTGTGCCTGAACGACTGGTGCCTGAACGCCGACGATGCCGCGCTCGACGAACCCCGCGCCCAGGCGCTGGTGCAGGCCTACGAGCAGGTGCGGCCGCTGACACCGGGCGAGGTGCGCCTGATGCCGGCCATGCTGCGCGCCGCCGCACTGCGCTTCTGGCTGTCGCGGCTGGGCGACTGGCACCTGCCACGCGCAGCCGCGCTGCTCGAACCCAAGGACCCGGGCCACTTCGAGCGTGTGCTGCGCGCACGCATCAACACGCCCTGGCATCCGGCGCGCTGAGCCGTCTCGCGCCCACGCCCTCGTCCACGTCGTCAACCGCACACCACCACTTTCAACGCACGCATGGGCCTTCGACTTCATCCGGTAGCACCGCGCCAGGGCTGGTCCTGGCTGCGCCAGGGGCTGCAGCTCTGGGCACGCCGCCCGCTGGCCTTCGTGGGCCTGTTCGTCTTCTTCTTGTTCAGCGTGCTGTTGCTGATGGTGGTGGTGCCGGTGCTGGGCGGCCCGCTGGGCATGGCGCTGCTGCCGATGCTGAGCCTGGGCTTCATGGTGGCCAGCCGCAGCGCGCTGGCCGGCGGGCCGGTGCATGTGAGCCAGCTGGCCGATGGCCTGCGTCACCCCGACCGCCAGCAGCGCAGGTCCCAGTGGCTGCTGTGCGCGGCCTATGCGCTGGGCACGCTGGTGGTGATCACGCTGGCCGACTGGGTGGACGGCGGCCTGTTCGAGGACCTGCAGCGCGAGATGGCCCAGAGCGGCAACGACGGCACGCCTTCGCCCGCGCTGGACGCCATCCTGGCCGATCCGCGGCTGGTGCAGGGCATGGTGGTGCGCCTGGGGCTGGCCGGCCTGCTGTCGGTGCCGTTCTGGCACGCGCCGGCGCTGGTGCACTGGGGTGGCCAGGGTGCGCTGCAGGCGCTGTTCTCCAGCAGCGTGGCGCTGTGGCGCACACGCGGTGCCTTCACCGTCTACCTGCTGGGCTGGCTGGGCGCGATGGTGGCCGTGGGTGGCCTGGTCTCGCTGGTGTCGCTGCTGATGGGCACACGGCAGTTGCTGGGCCTGCTGACACTGCCGATCGGCCTGGTCTTCTCGGCCGCGTTCTACGTCTCTTTGTGGTTCAGTTTTGCCGATACCTTCGGCGCCGATCAAGAAACAATCGCGCCATGACGATCCCCTTGCCCCGCCGTGCCCTGGTCCGCCGCGCCACCGTGGCCGGCCTGCTGGCCGCCGCGCTGGCGGGCAGCGGCTGCGCCGTGGTCACCGTGGCAGGTGCCGCGGTCGGTGCGGCCATCAGCATCACCGGCGCGGTGGTGTCGACCGGCGTCAAGGTCACCGGCAAGGTGATCGAGACGGGCATCGACGTGGTCACGCCGGGCAGCAGCACGCCCTGACAGCAGGTCGGCCCGCACCGACAGGCCCCCCGCCGGCCGGCCGTGTGCGATCCACGCAACACCCCGGGCGCCAGGCGGGCGATGTCATCGCCGGGCGCCGGTGCGCCATGCAGAATCGGCCGCGCCCGCCGCCACCGCAGCCTGTGTTGGCAGACCCACCACCACGCCGGTGCGCGGCGCGGGCATGCCGGACCGGGCACGCGGTTTGCGTGACGGTCCACCACCTTCTCGACCCGACCAGGACACCTGCCATGCGCCGCACAGCCCGCACAGCCGTTTGCACCGCCCTCCGCGCCCATCCGCTCGTGGCGGCATTGGCCCTGGCCTTCGCGCCACAGGCCTTCGCCCAGCAGGCGCCCGTCGCCGGGCAATTGCAGACGGTCACCGTGACGGCCGAGCGCCGGGTGGAAAACGCGCAGGACGTGCCCAGCTCGATCACCGTGCTCAGCAACGACCTGCTCGACGCGCTGAACACCAGCGGGCAGGACGTGCGCATGCTGGCCGGCCGCGTGCCCAGCCTGAACATCGAATCGTCGTTCGGCCGCGCCTTTCCGCGCTTCTACCTGCGGGGCTACGGCAACACCGATTTCCGCCTCAACGCATCGCAGCCGGTGTCGCTGGTCTATGACGACATCGTGCAGGAGAACCCCATCCTCAAGGGCTTCCCGGCCTTCGACCTCGACCGCATCGAGGTGCTGCGTGGCCCGCAGGGCTCGCTGTTCGGCCGCAACACGCCGGCCGGCGTGGTCAAGTTCGAGTCGGCCCGACCCTCGCTGAAGCGCACCGAGGGCTACGGCAGCATCAGCGTCGGCAGCTTCAGCAGCGTCAATGCCGAGGCGGCGATCAACCTGCCGCTGTCGACCACCAGTGCGGTGCGCATCTCGGCGCTGAACCAGACCCGCGACGACTGGGTCAGCAACACCGTGGCCAACCCGCTGACCAAGGAGATGGAAGGCTACCGCGACAGTGCGCTGCGCCTGCAGTGGCTGTGGGAGCCGGGCAAGGATTTCAGCGCGCTGTTCAACCTGCATGCACGCGACTACGCCGGCTCGGCCCGGCTGTTTCGCGCCAACATCATCCAGCCCGGCAGCAATGATTTCGTCGCCGGCTTTGATCCGCGCAAGATCGCCGTCGACGGCCAGAACGCCTCCGAAGTGCAGAGCACCGGCGCCAATGCCCGCTTGAAATGGAACCTGGGTGGCGGGCTGTCGCTGAACTCGATCACCGGCTACGAGTCGGTCAGCACCTTGAGCCGCGGTGACATCGACGGCAGTGCCGGGCCGTATTTCACCGCCGCCCTGCCGTTTGCGTCGGAGACCGCCGACGGCATGCCCGACCACCGGCAGTTCACCCAGGAACTGCGGCTCGAATCCAACCCGTCCGGGTCGATGAGCTGGCAGGCCGGCTTGTTCTATTTCAATGAAGACTACCGGGTCGAGAGCTTCAGCTACGACTCCACCGCTGGCAGCGCCCAGGACGGCTACCAGCGTGTGCGCCAGAAGAACGACGCGCTGGCGCTGTTCGGTGCGGTCAACGTCAGCGTCAGCCAGGCGCTGAAACTGCGCGCCGGCCTGCGCCACACGCAGGACAAGAAGACCTTCAGCGTCGAGGATTACTGGAACACCGGCTTCGTGCCCTGTGTGCTCAGCGCCAAGTGCGACCTGGCGCAATTGGGCGCGCAAGGCCCGCTGTCCGCGTCGCCCAAGGACAACAAGACCAACTGGGACTTGAGCGGCACCTATGCGTTGGACAAGAACGTCAACCTGTATGCGCGTGCGGCCACCGGCTTTCGCGCGTCCAGCGTGCAGGGCGCCAGCGCCTTCAACAACCAGTCGGTGGCGCGCGCCGAGAGCAGCCGCTCGATCGAGGCCGGCGTCAAGGCCGACCTGTTCAACAAGCGCGCGCGGTTGAACCTGGGCGTCTTCCAGTACGACGTCAAGGACCTGCAGCTCACGGCCGTGGGCGGCACCAACAACGCCAACGTCCTGCTCAACGCCAAGAAGGCCAGCGGCCAGGGCCTGGAGATGGACCTGCAGGCCTACGTCACCGACCAGCTGCTGGCCACCCTGGGCGTGGGCTACAACGACACCAAGATCAAGGACCCCAACCTGCTGGTGGCCGTGTGCGCGGCCTGCACCGTGACCGACCCCAAGGTGCTGATCGGCACCACCACCTACGCCAGCATCAACGGCAACCCGCTGCCGCAGGCACCGCGCACCACCGTCAACTTCTCGCTGCGCTACAGCCAGCCGGTGGGCGGCGGCGAGGTCTATGCCTACACCGACTGGGTCTACCGCAGCAAGATCAATTTCTTCCTTTACGAATCGCCCGAATTCACCGGCAAGGCGCTGACCGAAGGCGGCCTGCGCGTGGGCTATATGTGGGGCAGCGGCAAGTACGACCTGGCGCTGTTCGGCCGCAACATCACCGACCAGACCCGCATCGTCGGCGGCATCGACTTCAACAACCTCACCGGCTTCATCAACGAGCCGCGCACCTGGGGCGCGCAGTTCAAGGCCCAGTTCTGAGCATGCGGCGCCCGCTTCGCGCGGCGGCCGGGTTGCTGCTGGCGGCGCTGGCGGCGGCCGTGGCACAGGCCCAGCCTGCGGTGATCTACGAGCTGGGCGGCAAGTCGGATCGCTCGTTCAACCAGGCGGCCTTCGAGGGCGCCGAGCGCTGGAAGCAGGCCACCGGCGGCCGCTACCTTGAGTTCGAGGTCGGCCAGTCGGCCCAGCGTGAACAGGCAGCGCGCCGCTTTGCCGAGCGTGGTGCGTCGCCGGTGGTGGCGATCGGCTTTCCGCAGGCCGCGGCCATCGGCACCGTGGCGCGTGAATTTCCGAAGACCGCATTCGCGATCATCGACGCGGTGGTCGACCTGCCCAATGTGCAGAGCTTTGTCTACCGCGAGCACGAGGGCTCGTTCCTGGTCGGCATGCTGGCGGCGCTGGCCAGCCAGAGCGGCAAGCTCGGCTTCGTCGGCGGCATGGACATCCCGCTGGTGCGCCGCTTCCTCTGCGGCTACGAGCAGGGCGCGCGCTTCGTCAACCCCAAGGTGGTGCTGCTGTCGACCATGGCCGGCAGCACGCCGGCCGCCTGGACCGACCCCGAGCGCGGCGCCGAGCTCACCCGCACCCAGATCGCCCAGGGGGTGGACGTGGTCTTCGCGGCCGCCGGCACCACCGGCCTGGGCATCCTGCAGGCTGCCAAGGATGGCGGCATCCTGGCCATCGGCGTGGACAGCAACCAGAACCACCTGCACCCCGGCACCCTGCTCACGTCGATGGTCAAGCGCGTCGATCTGGCGGTGATGCAGGCCTTTGGTGGCGTGAAACCCGGCATCACGTCGCTGGGCCTCAAGGAAGGCGGCGTCGGCTACTCGCTGGACCAGCACAACGACAAACTGCTGACGCCGGCGATGCGCCAGCGCGTCGAGGCGGCGCGCGCCGAGATCGTGGCCGGCCGGCTCAAGGTGATCGACTACACGGTGGCCAACGCCTGCCGGTAGGCGCCTGGCCGGGCCCGGCACCGGGACCGGCTTCTACAATCGCGGGCTTCCCCTTGACTGGGCCTGCGCCGCTTGCACGACGGCGCCGCGCATGCCCCTGGCCGACCCCATGACCGAACTCGCCAAATCCTTCGAACCCGCCGCCATCGAGGCCCATTGGGCGCCGTTGTGGGAGCGCAGCGGCCTCTACACGCCCACGCTCGATGCGGCCAGGCCGTCGTTCTGCATCCAGCTGCCACCGCCCAACGTGACCGGCACGCTGCACATGGGGCACGCGTTCAACCAGACCATCATGGATTCGTTGACGCGTTACCACCGCATGCGCGGCTTCAACACGCTGTGGCTGCCGGGCACCGACCATGCCGGCATCGCCACGCAGATCGTCGTCGAACGGCAGTTGCAGGAGGCCGGCCTGTCGCGCCACGACCTGGGGCGTGAGGCCTTCCTCAAGCAGGTGTGGGACTGGAAGGAGACCTCGGGCGCCACCATCACGCGCCAGATGCGCCGCATGGGCGACAGCGTGAGCTGGGACCATGAGTACTTCACGATGGACCCCAAGCTGTCGCAGACGGTCACCGAGACCTTCGTGCGGCTGTATGAAGAAGGCCTGATCTACCGCGGCAAGCGGCTGGTGAGCTGGGATCCGGTGCTCAAGAGCGCGGTGTCCGACCTCGAGGTCGAAAGCGAAGAGGAAGACGGTTTTCTCTGGCACATCCGCTACCCGCTGGCCGATGGTTCCGGCAGCCTGGTGGTGGCCACCACCCGCCCTGAGACCATGCTGGGCGACACCGCGGTGATGGTGCATCCCGAGGATCAGCGCTACAGCGCGCTGATCGGCCAGCAGGTGCGCCTGCCGATCACCGGGCGGCTGGTGCCGGTGATCGCCGACGCCTACGTCGACAAGGCCTTCGGCACCGGCGTGGTCAAGGTGACCCCGGCGCACGACCCCAACGACTACCAGGTGGGCCAGCGCCACGGGCTGGCGATGCTGACCATCTTCACGCTCGATGCCAAGGTCACGGCCGAGCTGGACGACATCCCCGAGGTATATCGCGGGCTGGACCGCTTCGTCGCGCGCAAGCAGATCGTTGCCCAGCTCGATGCCGAGGGCCTGCTGGTCGAGACCAAGAAGCACAAGCTGCAGGTGCCGCGCTGCGCCCGCACCGGCCAGGTGATCGAGCCGATGCTCACCGACCAGTGGTTCGTGGCGATGAGCAAGGCCGGCGCGAACGGCAAATCCATCGCCCAGGAGGCCATCGAGGTGGTCGAGTCGGGCGAGGTCAAGTTCGTGCCCGAGCAGTGGGTCAACACCTACAACCAGTGGATGAAGAACATCCAGGACTGGTGCATCAGCCGCCAGCTGTGGTGGGGCCACCAGATCCCGGCCTGGTACGGCGAGAACGGCGAGTTGTTCGTCGCCCGCAGCGAGGCCGATGCGCGCGCCACGGCGACGGCTGCCGGCTACACCGGTGCGCTGATCCGCGACCCCGACGTGCTCGACACCTGGTACTCGTCGGCGCTGGTGCCGTTTTCCACGCTGGGCTGGCCGGCCAAGACCATCGAGCAGGACCTGTTCCTGCCCAGCAGCGTGCTGGTGACCGGCTACGACATCATCTTCTTCTGGGTCGCCCGGATGATCATGATGACCAGGCACTTCACCGGCAAGGTGCCGTTCAGGCATGTCTACATCCACGGCCTGGTGCTCGATGCGCAGGGCAAGAAGATGAGCAAGAGCGAGGGCAACGTGCTCGACCCGGTCGACCTGATCGACGGCATCGAGCTGGCGCCGCTGCTGGACAAGCGCACCCAGGGCCTGCGCAAGCCCGAGACCGCACCCAAGGTGCGCAAGGCCACCGAGAAAGAGTTCCCCGAGGGCATCCCCGCCTACGGCGCCGATGCGCTGCGCTTCACCTTCGCGGCGATGGCCACGCTGGGCCGCAGTGTCAACTTCGACAGCAAGCGCTGCGAGGGCTACCGCAACTTCTGCAACAAGCTGTGGAACGCCACCCGCTTCGTGCTGATGAACTGCGAGGGCCACGACTGCGGGCTGATGACCCACACCAAAGCCGATTGCGAGCCTGGCGGCAAGGCGCACGGCTACCTGCGCTTCAGCCCTGCCGACAAATGGATCACCAGCGAGCTGCAGCGAGTGGAAGCCGCGGTGGCCGACGGCTTTGCCGGCTACCGGCTCGACAACGTGGCGAACGCGATCTACCAGTTCGTCTGGGACGCCTATTGCGACTGGTACCTGGAGATCGCCAAGGTGCAGATCCAGGTGGGCGGCGCAGCCGAGCAGCGCGCCACGCGCCGCACGCTGATCCGCACGCTGGAAACGGTGCTGCGCCTGCTGCACCCGGTGGCGCCCTTCGTCACCGCCGAGCTGTGGAACACCGTCGCGGTGGTGGCCGGCCGCAAGGCCGAGGGCTCGGCCGACACCATCGCCAGCGCGGCCTACCCCCAGGCCGAGTTGGGCAAGGTCGATGCCACGGCCGACGCCTGGATGGACCGGCTGAAGGCCGTGGTGGCCGCCAGCCGCAGCCTGCGTGGCGAGATGAACCTGTCGCCTGCCGAACGGGTGCCGATGCTGGTGATCGGCGAGGCGGACAAGCCGGCCGACGTCGAGTTCATCACCCAGGCCGCGCCCTTGCTGAAGGCGTTGGCCAAGCTGTCGGAGGTGAAGCTGATCGCCGACGAGGCCACCTTTGCCGCGGCCAGCGCGATGTCGCCGGTGGCGGTGCAGGCTGGCGTGCGCATGGCGCTGCAGGTGACCATCGACATCGAGGCCGAGCGCGGCCGGCTGGCCAAGGAAGTGGCCCGGCTGGAGGGCGAGATCACCAAGGCCCATGCCAAGCTGGGCAACGAGAGTTTTGTCGCCCGCGCGCCTGCGGCCGTGGTGGCGCAAGAACGCGCCCGGGTCGACGACTTCACGCAGACGCTGCAGCGATTGCGCGACCAGCTGTCGCGCCTGCCGGCCGCTTGATCGGCAGCTTCAGCGGCCGCCCGCCGCTCAGTGCGGCGTGGCCACGTCGCTGGGCGTCAGCAGCGTGTCGATGCGGCGCGCCACGTCCCAGGCGGCCCGCACGCGCGACTCGCGTGTGGTGCTGGCCACCCGCGGCGTGACCTGCAGCGTGTCGATCTGGTGCAGCAGCCGGCCCGGCGCCAGCAGGCCCGGCTCCAGGCTGTCGAACCAGGCCGCGGCCATGCGGCCCGAGCCCAGCACCTCGGCCAGCGTGGTCTCGTCGAACAGGCTGGTCGACGCCAGGCTCACCAGCACCTGGTTGGCCTTGCAGAAGGCGAGGTAGCGCTCACCCAGCAAGCCCTGGTAGCGGGTGTAGTAGTTCAGCATCACGCAGACGCCGTCGCTCTGCTCCATCAGCTCACGCAGGCCCGCTGGCTCGACCAGCCAGCGCGCCCACAGCGGGTCGTTGGCATGCAGCGCCGGGTCGTAGCCGACCACACGCGTGCCAAAGGCCTGTAGCAACTGCGACAGTGGCTGCGCTGCCGGCCCCATGCCGATCAGGCCCACGGTCGAACTGCCCAACTCGCGCCCCACCAGCAGGCCTTCGGCATTGACCACCGGCACACGGCGCAGCATCTGCAGCAGCGCGCCGATCATGAATTCGGCCTCCGATTGGGCCGTGGCGTCACTCGGCCGCACCACCTCCACGCCGGCGCGGGCGCAGGCCTCGAAGTCGATGTTCTCGGCCCCGGCCGACAGGCGCCCCACGGCCTTGAGCAGCGGCGCCCGCGCGAGCGCATCGGCATCCAGCGCGACGGTGGGCGGAATGATCAGCGCCTGCACGTTGCGCAGCGCATGGCGCAGCCCGCGGGGGTCGCGCGCCAGATCGGGCGCATAGCGCACCGCATGGCGCGCCACCAGCCACTGCATCACCTCAGGGTCGAGCGGCTCGACGATCAGCACAACCATGCAATCCGCCCCGAGACTGCGGGGCATGGCGTCGTTCGACGCATGCCAGAATCAAACCAATCCCACACAACGACGAGTCTTTTCAATGTTGATCAAGAAAGCGATTTTCCCAGTGGCCGGGCTGGGTACCCGGTTCTTGCCGGCCACCAAGGCCCAGCCCAAGGAGATGCTGCCCGTTGTGGACAAACCGCTCATCCAGTATGCGGTGGAAGAAGCCTATGCCGCAGGCGTGCGAGAAATGATATTTGTGACAGGTCGACACAAAAGACCCATCGAAGATCACTTTGACATGACCTTCGAATTGGAGGTAGCCCTTGAACAAGCGGGTAAGGCCGAATTGCTCAACGTGGTAAGAAGTGTGAAACCACCCGACATGGAGTGCATCTACGTGCGCCAGGCGCAAGCCCTGGGCTTGGGGCACGCGGTGCTGTGCGGCCAGCGCCTGGTGGGCAACGAGCCGTTTGCGGTGTTGCTGGCCGACGACCTGATGGTGGGCGAGCCGCCGGTGCTGCAGCAGATGGTCGAGCAGTTCAGCGAATGGCGCGCGTCCATCCTGGCGGTGCAGGAAGTGCCGGCCGAGCACACCCGCCGCTACGGCATCGTGGACGGCAATCCGGTCAACGACCGGGTGGTCGACATCACCCGCATCGTCGAGAAGCCCGCACCCGAGGACGCGCCATCGCGGCTGGGCGTGGCTGGGCGTTACATCCTCACGCCCGGTGTGTTCCACGAGATCGCCACGCAGCCGCGCGGCGTGGGCGGTGAGATCCAGCTGACCGACGGCATCGCCTCGCTGCTGCGCCGCGAGAAGGTGTTTGCCTACCGCTACAAGGGCCAGCGCTACGACTGTGGCAGCAAGGAAGGCTGGCTGCAGGCCAACGTGGAACTGGCGCTGAGTCACCCCGAGGTCGGGGCCAACTTCCGCGGCTACCTCAAATCACTGTCGCTCTGACGACCTTCGACGTCCGCTCGCAAGCCTGCAAAGGCTTGTTCGATCCCGCCTCAGCGCCGGCGCAGGAAGTGCAGGAACTCGTCGCCGGCGGTGGTCTGCTCGACCAGTTCATTGCCGGTCTGACGCGCAAAGGCCTGGAAGTCACGCACCGATCCGGGATCGGTGGCCACCACCTTCAGCACCTCGCCGCTGCGCAACTCGGCCAACGCCTTCTTGGCCTTCAGGATGGGCAACGGGCAATTCAACCCGCGGGTGTCGATCTCTTTGTTCGCATCCATGGGATTCGGGCGCCGGTTTGAAGGTGGCCAGATTCTAGGGGCCGGCCTCAGCCGCGGCGCGGCAGGTCCATGAAGCGCGGTTCGATGCCACGCCGGCGCAGCCATTCGGCCAGCGCATAGCCCGTGCCGGCCGGCCAGCACACCAGGTCTTCGGGGGCGTACAGCTTGTACTCGGCCAGCTCAGGCGACAGCCGCACCTCACCGCGCGCCACCGCGTGGTAGGCGATGATCACCTGGTTCATGCGCTGAAAGTCGTAGACACCGATCAGGTCGAGCGACAGCACCTCCAGCGCGGTTTCTTCGGCCACCTCGCGGCTGATGCCCTCTTCGGGCGTCTCGCCGGCTTCCATGAAGCCGGTGATCAGCGCGAACATGCGGCCCGACCAGGCCGCATTGCGCGCCAGCAGCACCTTGCCGCCCTGGTCGGCACATTCGATGATGGCCGCCAGCACCGGCGTGGGGTTGTTCCAGTGGGTCCAGTTGCAGGCCGGGCAGCGCAACCGGGTTTTCAGACCACCGTCCTCCAGCGATTCGATGGGTTCCAGTGCGTTGCTGCAGCTGGGGCAGAAGCGAAATGAGTGCGCCATGGGCAGAAGGCTCCGATCAGGCCGGGAACACGCCGGTGGAGAGGTAACGCTCGCCCCGGTCGCAGACGATGAACACGATGGTGGCGTCCTGCACCTGCTGGGCAATCTGCAGCGCCACCCAGGCGGCGCCGGCCGCCGAGATGCCGGCAAACAGGCCCTCTTGCCGCGCCAGGCGGCGCGCCATGTCCTCGGCATCGGCCTGGCTGACCAGCACCAGTTCGTCGACATGGCTGGGGTCGTAGATCTTGGGCAGGTAGGCCTCGGGCCACTTGCGGATGCCGGGGATGCGTGAACCCTCGGCCGGCTGCGCCCCGACGATGCGCACTGCCGGGTTCTGCGCCTTCAGGTAGCGGCTGACACCGGTGATGGTGCCGGTGGTGCCCATCGCGCTGACGAAGTGGGTGATGCGCCCGCCCGTCTGCTGCCAGATCTCGGGCCCGGTGGTCTCGAAGTGGATGCGCGGGTTGTCGGCATTGGCAAACTGGTCGAGCACCCTGCCCTTGCCGTCCTTCTGCATCTGCTCGGCCAGATCGCGGGCGTACTCCATGCCGCCCGAGCGCGGCGTCAGGATCAGCTCGGCACCGTAGGCCTTCATGGTCTGGGCGCGCTCGATGGACAGGTCCTCGGGCATGATCAGCACCATGTGATAACCCCGGATCGCCGCGGCCATGGCCAGCGCGATGCCGGTGTTGCCCGAAGTGGCTTCGATCAGCGTGTCGCCGGGGTTGATGTCGCCACGCTCCTCGGCACGGCGGATCATGCTCATCGCCGGGCGGTCCTTGACCGAACCAGCCGGGTTGTTGCCCTCGAGCTTGCCGAGGATCACGTTGCCACGCGCCGCGCAGGCCGCACCCGGCAGGCGCTGCAGGCGCACCACCGGCGTCTGGCCGATCACGTCCTCGATGGTGGGGTAGCTGGAACTGTTCAAAGGGTCACCTCCTGCGCCGATTGTGTCAGCCATGGCGCGGGCTCGCTGAACCCGCATGACATAATCAACGATCACGCCGCGCCCCCCGGCCGCGACCCGCCCGCGTGACGAAATCGGTAGACGTAGCGGATTCAAAATCCGCCGCCGCAAGGCGTGCCAGTTCGAGTCTGGCCGCGGGCACCATCCCCCCCTCCATCCGTCGTCTGCCACGGTCCCCCATGCCGCCCATGCCCCCCGTCACCAAGGCGCTGATGCTGATCTGCACGGCGGTGTTCTGCGTGCAGTTGCTGCTGCCGATCGTGCCGCTGGATGCCTTCTTCGCGCTGTGGCCGCTGGGCAGCGGGCGGTTCTGGCCCTGGCAGGTGGTGAGCTACGGCTTTCTGCACGGCAGCATCACGCACCTGTTCTTCAACATGCTCGGGCTGTGGATGTTCGGCGCCGAGCTCGAACGCCTGTGGGGCCCCAGGCGCTACCTGCAGATGCTGCTGGCCAGCGTGATCGCCGCGGCGCTGGTGCAACTGGTGTTCAACGTGATCGTCGGCTCACGCGCGCCCACCGTGGGTGCATCGGGCGCGCTCTTCGGGTTGCTGCTGTCCTTCGGCATGCTGTTCCCCAACCGGATCATCATGCCGCTGTTCCCACCCATCCCGATGAAGGCACGCACCTTCGTGATGGTGTTCGGCGGGCTCGAACTGCTGTTCGGCCTGCAAGGCAGCAGCGGCGTGGCGCACTTTGCGCACCTGGGCGGCATGCTCGGCGCCTGGCTGATGATCAGCTGGTGGCGCGGCAAGCTGCCGTTTGGCGGGCCGCCGCGGCGGCGCTGACCCGCCGCGCCGAAGCACTGGCGTGATCCCTCAGGCCACCAGGCCCTGCACCACGGTGGGATAACGCAGGCGCAGCTTCAGCTCGGCCTTCAAGCGGCGATTCAGCAGCCGCCGCGACTCCCCCATGAAACTCAGCTGCATCGGCGA
>Ga0155495_1193_pt1 | contig 18715 bp, 21 predicted proteins | sample RifCSPhighO2_12_FD_107153 | JGI IMG/M metagenome (GOLD analysis project Ga0155495, IMG submission 107153) | Burkholderiales bacterium RIFCSPHIGHO2_12_FULL_69_20
GCTGAGCTCGATGCCGCTGACCAGTTCAGGAGCGGTCTCGAAGCTGAGCGGGATCGGCTGCCCGAAGGACTCGTCCAGCGCCGCCTGGATCGCTGCCTGCTGCGCAGGTGGCAGTGCAAAGGCGCTTCGCAGCAGGGCCGGGTCGGCCGAGGACGCTGCCTTGAGCGCGACGCCGAGCGTGTCCCGTGCCGGGCCATCGACGGCCTGCAGGCGCTGGGTGAAGACCCCGCAGGCCTGCTGCTCCAGGCTGACCGATGCGAGGTCGCCCAGCACGCGGCGCGAGATGTCGAACACCTGGCTCTGCGTGTGGCGGGTCAGGTCGGCGAGCAGATGCTGCGCATCGCTGCGCAGCGCCTTGGCGAGTGCGGCGCTGGCAGCGTCGGCGGCTTCCCGCGCTTCGGCCTGCAGCCGCTCGCGTTCTGCCTTCGCGGTTTCCCGGGCCTGGCGCAACAAGTCGTCGCGCTGTTCGTCGAAGACCTTGTTCTTCTGCTGGAACTCGTCCTGCTGCTGCTGCGCCTCGGCCTTGGCCTTGGCGGCGTCCGCCAGTTCCGCGGCGATCTTCTGTTCCCGAGCCGCGATCGCGTCGAGTACCGGCTGGTACAGGAAGCGCTTCATCAGCCACACCAGGATGAGGAAGTTGAGCAGTTGTGCGCCGACGGTGAACCAGTCGATCAGCACGGTCTACTTCCCGGCGGCCTGGGTGGCGGCAGCGACCGCGGCATTCCAGAACGGGTTGGCGAAGATCAGGATCATCGACACCACGAAGCAGTAGATGGCCGTCGACTCGATCATCGCCAAGCCGACGAACAGGGTGCGGGTGATGGTGGCCGAGGCATCGGGCTGCTGGGCCAAAGAGGTCAGCGCCACCGCCACCGCCCTGCCCTCGGCCAGCGCTGGCCCCATGGTGCCGAAGCCAGTGGTGATACCGGCCATGACGATCGATGCGACGGCGATCCAGGTGAGTGAATCCATGAGATGTTCCTAGAGAGTTGAGCGGGGCAAGGCGCAGCGGCTCAGGCCGCCGCGGCCGGTTCGGCCTTGGGCTTGGCCTTGGGCTTGCCGCTGCTGGCCTTGCGCGTGGCGGCGGCGATGTACACCGCCGCCAGGATGGTGAAGATGTAGGCTTGGACCATGCCGGTGAGCAGGCCCAGCACCGTCATCACGATGGGGAAGACGAAGGGCGTGATCGACAGCAGGATGGCGATGATCATCGCGCCGCTCATCATGTTGCCGAACAGGCGCACGGCCAGTGCGAGCGTGCGCGAGACCTCGCTGATCAGGTTGAACGGCAGCATGATCGGCGTCGGCCGCACATACGAGGTCAGGTAGGCGCCCAGGCCCTGCCCCGAGATGCCAAACAGCGGCACCGCCACCAGCACGCACAGGGCCAGCGCCGCCGTGGTGGACAGTGACGCCGTGGGCGGCTCGTAGCCCGGCACCACGGTGGCCAGCGCCGCCGCGGCGACGAACAGGAACAAGGTGCCGAGAAAGCCCAGGTAACGGCGCGGCGCCTTCAGGCCGACGTCCTCGATCTGGCCCACGATGGCAGTGACGACGATCTCCAGCAGGTTCTGCCAGCGTGAGCGTTCGTGGCCCGTGGCCAGACGGCGCGTGATCAGCGCAGCGCCGATCGTCAGCACCGCCATCAGTGCCCAGGTGAACACGATGGTGGCGTTCAGCTTGACGAAGCCGTGCTGCCAGAAGATCCAGGCATCCGGGGTCAGGCGCATGGTGGTCCCATCACCGCGGCGGGCGGCCGTGTGACACGCAAGACGATCGCCCGCGCCAGCACGAAGCCCAGCAGGCACAGCCCCAGCCGCAGCGGTTGACCCGCACCCACGGCGTAGAAGCCGCCCAGCACGAGGGCGGTGCGCACGACGAGGCTGCCGAGGAACCACCGCGCCGGTGTCACCGAGCCCGCAGCGTGTTGCACGGTCCACCAGAGCGCGCCGAAGAAGACGCCGCCCAGCAGCCCGCCCGCCAGCAGCGCAGCCAACCAGACCGCTGCGCCACGGAGATGCTCAGCCATCGCCGTCCTCCTGCTCGTCGCGCATCGCCTGGTCTTCCTTGGACACCCAGTGCCAGGCGTTCAGGCAGCCGATGGCCAGGCCCGCCATCAGCAGCGCCAGTGTCCAGGAGCGACCACCGGGATAGCGCTGATCGAGCCACAGGCCGAGTCCAGCCCCCAGCAGTGTCGGCACCACCACCGACCAGCCAATCAAGCCCATCATGCCCAGGCCGAACCAGACCCCGGGTGTGCCGCTGCGGCGCGCCTTGAGCTTGCGCGCCGCCTTGGCGCCGACCTGCTCGGCCAATGTGGGACGGGCGGGGGCCACCCCTGCAGGCATGCGCTTCGGGTCCTGGCTCATGACGCGCTCTTGGACAAGCTCGCAAAGCGCCGAAGAAAGCCAGTCTCCAACCGGGCCATGGCCGTGCGCATCGCTTCCTCTTGCGCATCCAGCTTCAGGAACTCCTGTTCGACGGAGTCGCGCAGCCGGGCCAGATCGGTGCCGCGCAGCGCACGCCGCACCGAGACAACGACGGCCGGGCCGGTCTTGACGAGCACGCCTTCGTCCACGGCGACGAAGACCTCGCCTTGCGCTGCCGACGTGTAGCTCAGGATGCCCGGCACCAGGGCCGCGACGCAGTCCAGCCGCCGCGGCAGCAGGCCGTACGCGCCTTGTGCCGTTTCCACGACGATGCTCGCCACGTCCGACTCGTCGGCGAATATCTCGAAGGGCAGCAACACCCTAAGCGTCATCGACGGCATGCACCTCCTCTTCGGCGGGCTGCTGTGCGGACTCGGGCTGGGCAGAGGCCTTGGCGCTTGCCTTTGCCTTGGCGGTGGCTTCATCCACCGCGCCGATCATGTACAGCGCGCTCTCGGGCGGGTCCATGAATTCGTCGGCCAGGATGCGCTCGCAGCCGTCCAGCGCGTCCTTCAGGCTGACGAGCTTGCCCTTCAGGCCGGTGAACTGCTCGGTCGTGAAGAAGGGTTGCGTCAGGAAGCGCTCGAGCCGGCGCGCCCGGGCGACCACCTTGCGGTCCTCGGGCGACAGCTGTTCCAGCCCCAGCATCGCGATGATGTCCTTCAGTTCGGCGTACTGGGCCAGCGTGCGGCGGATGGCCTGCGCCAGCGCGTAATGCCGATCGCCCACGATGCCGGGTGTGACCATCTTCGAGCTCGACTGCAGCGGATCGATGGCCGGGAACAGGCCTTCGCTGGCGCGCTGGCGCGACAGCACGATGGACGCCGACAAGTGCGAGAAGGTGTGCACCGCCGCCGGGTCGGTGAAGTCATCGGCCGGCACGTACACCGCCTGGATCGCCGTGATGGCGCCGCTGTCGGTGTTGGCGATGCGCTCTTCCAGCGCCGCCAGTTCGGTGCCCATCGTCGGCTGGTACCCGTTCACCGGCTGGCTGCTGTCACCGATGATCGCGGCGTTGGCGATGAGCCTGAGTTCGGTGTCGGTGATCGGCAATGCGTTGCGGCTTCGACGTTCTCACAAGGACGTTGGCAGCGAACTGCATGGCAGCCCGCAAACTGCTGCAGCCAAGTGACGTCCCGGCAAGAACGCTTCTTGGGACGCCCACCATGCCGCTGCGCGGCATGAGCGCCGACCGAACAGATCGAGCTGCGCCTCCTTGATGCGGTTCTCGGCCTCCCCGCGTGCGCAGAACCGGCGCTCGTACAGCGCCTTTGCTAAACCTTGCAGATCGGTGACGATGAAGCGCGGGTTGGCGCGTTGCGGCGCATGCATGCCCCAGCGCTCCAGGCGTCGCAGCACGCGCGGGCGGCAAAAGCCCGAGTCCGCCCGCACGATGATCTTCGTCTTGGGCCAGGCACAGCGCAGCGGCACCAGCAGCCGCTTGATCAGCGCGCTGACCACGCTGGCCGGGTCCCGGTCGCTGGGGCGCAGCACGCAGGCCAGCAGGTCCTGGCCGGCGAAGACGTACAGCGGCAGGTCGCTGTAGTTGTCGTAGTAGGCGTGGAAGTGGCCCCGCTCCTGCTCACCGTGCAGCGGCACATGGGTGGCATCGACATCGGGCACCAGTTCCTTGGGCGCCTTCGCGTTCAGGCCAGTGCCAGCCGCCGCGGCGCCTCCCAGGGTGTGTAGCGCACCAGCAGGATCGACGCGGTGCCGTACGCCGCCATGCCCACCGCCACCAACGCGAAGATGGCCCAGGCCGGCGCCTGCGCGGCCACCAGGGCTGCGCCGCCCGCTGCCACCAACAACAGCCGCAGCGTGCCGGCCAGCACCTGGCCGCCAACCCGGTTGGCCGCAATGGCCGACGAATACAGGCTGAGCCCCGCACCGTACAGCGCGTAGAACGGCCCGGCCCAGTGGAAGTAGGTGTCGGCGGCGGCCAGCACGGCCGGGTCCTTGGTGAAGTGGTCGGTCCAGAGGCCGGGCACCACGGCCAGCACCAGGCCGGCCGTGCCCAGCAGCAGGCCAGCCATCGCCGCCGCCGTCCAGCCCACACGGCGGGCCCGGGCGACCTGACCCGCACCGATGGCCATGCCGATCAGCGGCACCGAGGCAGCACCGAAGCTGAAGGCCAGCGGCACCAGCAGGAACTCCAGCCGCATGCCGATGCCGTAGCCGGCCAGCGCCTGCGGGCCGCTGCGCGCCACCAGCCAGGTCAAGATCATCATCGTGCCGATGGTCTGCACCGGCGAAGCGCAGGCCTTCAGGCCCAGTTGCAGCAGGTCGCGCGCCAACGCCGGCTGCCAGGTGGCGCCGCGCAGGCGCAGGCGGATGCGCGCCTTGCCGCTGTGCAGGTACCAGCCCAGCACCACGGTGCCGCCGGCATAGGCCAGCACCTGGCCCAGGGCAATGCCCTGCATGCCCAGGCGCGGGATCGGGCCGGCGCCCAGGCCGAACACGCCGGCCAGTGCCACCTGAACCAGGCCCACGGCGATGAGGATGGCCGACGGCACCAGCATGTTGCCGGTGGCCCGCAGCACCGCCGACAAGGTGTTGAGCAGCCACACGCCGGTGGAGCCGAGAAAGGCGATGTGGGCATAAGCCACCGCCTGCGCCAGCGGCTCGCCGCGGCCGCCGAGCAGGCCGAACACCGTGTCCGACAGCGTCAGCATCAGCACCGTGGTGGCCAGCCCCGCCACCACCGCGATGCCCACGGCATGCACCACCAGGGCCTCGGCCCGCGCCGTTTGGCCGGCGCCCAGGGCCCGCGACACCAGCGACGCGGTGCCGCCGCCCATCGCGCCGCCAGAGAACATCTGCTGCAACATCAGCAGCGGGAATACCAGCGCCATACCGGCCAGCGCTGCCACGCCGATCTGGCCCACGTACGCAGTCTCGGCGATCGCGGCCATCGCACTGCCCACCATGGCCACGATGTTGGGCACCGCCAGGCGACACAGCGAGGGCAGCACCGGGGCCGTGAGCAGGAGGTTGGCGGAGGGAGTGGGTGCTGCGGCCATGGGGCCAGTATGGCCAGCCCGGGCGCGCGCGCTGTCGCCGATGCGGCAGGCCGCGCCTGCCCGTCCCGGACTTGGATTCAGGGCAGTCCGAAGACCGCCATGGGAAAAACCTTGCCGCAGACACCTCGACCCGCCTTGCGTCGTTTAACGCTATGCAACGTAGGGAGCCGGTCACCGCCGGCGCACGCACGCACGGTGATCGCCACCAAGCCGACCTTCAAACCGGCGGCCGGTATCACCCTGAGTGGCAGCAAAGCGAAGGCCAGTAGCCGTCTGCGCACCCGCGGGGCTGTCTCACGTGGTCAACGACCGGGTCCAGGCGGCACGACGGGCTCGACTCGGCCCTTGGTGAGCATTCAAGCGTCTCGAATTGCAGCCCGAACGCGGCCGTTTGACAGGCACAGCGTCGTGGCCCCTAGACTGCCGCCCATGCCCACACCTGCTTCGCAACCCCTGGCATTGGCGGCCGCCTTCGCCGAAGCCCACGAGACGCCCTGGACGCGCGATCCGCTGCGCGAGCCCCAGCGCTTCGGCGTCCATCACGACGACCCTCCGCCCTGGAACCGCCTGCGCGGCCCCGTGCACGAGCGCGGGCCCTGCAGCGGCGTGGTGTGGCAGCACGGCGCTGAGATCGCCAGCTGGGGCCAGCCTGGCCGATCCGACCAGACGTTCAGCGTGGCCAAGACCTGCCTGGCCCTGTTGGCCGGCGTGGCGCAGGCGCGCGGGCTGCTGCCCGACGTGGATCGGCCGGTGGCCGCACAGCTGCCCGGCATCGGCTTCGACACGCCGCACAACGCGCCCATCACCTGGCGCCATCTGCTGGAACAGACCAGCGAGTGGGAGGGCAGCTGCTTCGGCCTGCCAGACCAGGTGGACCGCTGGCGGAAGGTCGCACACGACCCGCGCCCCGCCGGCGGCCCCAAGGGCGGAAGCCGTCCGCTGCAGGCGCCGGGCAGGTACTGGGAATACAACGACGTGCGCATCAACCAGCTCTCGCTGGCCTTGCTGCACCTGTTCCGCGAACCGCTGCAGCAGGTGATGCATGACGCCCTGCTGCAACCGCTGGGCGCGCAGGACAGCTTCCGCTGGGAAGGCTACGACGATGCCTGGATCATGCTGGACGGCCGGCGCCTGCCCTCGGTTCCCGGCGGCACGCACTGGGGCGGCGGCGTGACGGTCAGCGCCCGCGACCTGGCCCGGCTGGGCCAACTGCTGCTGGATGGCGGCACGCACCAGGGCCGGGCGCTGCTGTCCGCGGATTGGGTGCGCCGCATGGGTCAGCCCACCGCGATCGCGCCGTTCTACGGCTGGCTGGTGTGGCTGAACCCCGAGGGCCGGCTGTTCCAGGGCGCATCGGCAGGCGCGATGTTCATGCAGGGTGCCGGTGGCCACATGGTCTGGGTGGATCCCGAGCTGCAGGCGGTGGTGGTGACACGCTGGCTGGACCCCGCGCACCAGGCCAGCTTCATCGCCATGACGGCCCGCGCCCTGCACGGCACCTGAGCCTGAACGCCGCGCTCAAGTGGGCTAGCCGGGCGGACGCCAGCGCAGCCGCTCGCCGGCTGCATTGCCGACCAGAAGCGCGTCCTCCGCCATCAAGACCTGCCCCCTGCTTGTTCAAAATGCCTACCTTTCATCATGGATAAATTCTTGCTGCAACAACAGGTGCTGGACCGGCTCGCCGAAGACCTGCTGCAAGCCGAACGGGCAGTGCGGGTGGCCCATGAAACGGCGACTCATGAAGAAAACATCGCCGAAAACAAATACGACACTTTGGGACTCGAAGCGTCCTACCTGGCCACCGGCCAGGCTCGTCGCGCCGAAGCCATCCGCCAGGCGATGGCCCATTGGCGCCAATTCCGTCCGAGCCCCTACGACGCCAGCAAAGGTATACAGCTCGGCGCGCTGGTCTGCCTGCTCGATTCCAACGACAAGCAGCAACGGCTTTTTCTCGGCCCGGATGGGGGCAGCATGAAGTTGGTCAGCGGCGCTCAGCTCGTTCAGGTCATCAGCAGCGAAGCCCCTTTGGGCAGGGCCATGTTGGGTAAACGCGAGGGTGACGAGGTGTCGATACAGGTCGCTCCAATCCGGCAGCAGTTTGAGGTGCTGCGGGTTCATTGAGCCGCCGGCAAGTTCGCGCCGAGCTGATCAGAGGCTACTGGCCCCGGCCCCTTCAGCTCTGCACAACCCCTGACGCGCTATGCGGAGTTCGTTCGCGCACTCGGCCTCGCGCACATCCCGACGAAGCGAGGTCAGCCCGGTCGGCGCTCGTAGGCCGGCAGGCCCTCGGGGATGTAATGGAACGGCTGCTTGTCGATCGTGAAAATGGCCAACCGTGGTTTGAAGACCGAAGCGTCGTCAAGGGTGCCGACCTTGAGGATGAACGAGCCCGGGCGTGCCGGCGAACGCGTACCCAGCGCGGTGCCGCAGCGCGGGCAGAAGTAGCGCGTCACGGACCGCTCCAAGTCGCTTCGTGCAAAGGCCGACGGTTGGCCATTCGTGATCTTGAAGCCAGACTCGGGCACCACCATCACGACATTCGGATTGCCGCCAGTGATGTACTGGCACTCACGGCAGTGACACTGCAGTGCGCCTTGCACCTCGCCTTCGAACTCGTACTTGATGTCGCCGCAGTAGCAACGCCCGGTGAGTCTCATCGATGTCTCCTCGTCTGTCGTGCGGTCATCATAGTTCGCCCACCCGTGCCCGACGGCTCAACCGGGCGGGCAACGCCGGTCATTCGCCCATCCTCGAAGGCCGCCACGCTTGGAGTGCCCTGGTGGCCACCCAATCTCCCCCACCCATGGCCCCCTCAAATTTCCCCACCCTGACCGTGCTTCGATGAGGCGCTGAGCAGCCCACCGACCCGGCTGTGCTCAAGCTGATCCTCAACCATATCGACGCCGACCTCGACTATGAGGACTGGTTGCGTGCATTGATTCCCCCACCCCGGCCGCCGACACCGGCATTGGTTGCGACAGTGGTGACGGCTTCGCCCTGCGAGCCGCACCACGCCTTCATCGAGGCCCAGTTGCGCCTGCGCCGCAACGCCATCGCGATCTACCAAGACCTGGTGGACCACCACGGATTTGCCGGGGCCTACAACTCGGTCAAGCGCTTCGCGTGCAAGCCGCGCCACCGCAAGCCCGAGCAGTTCGACCGCCTGGCTTTCCTGCCCGGCGAGGAGATGCAGGTCGACTACGGCGAGGGCGCGCTCACGCGCGTGCCGGGCACCGACCGGTATTGCAAGCCGCGGCTGTTCGTGGCCACGCTGCGCTACTCGCGGCGCAGCTTCCGGTGCGTGGTCTGGCGCTCGAGCCAGCAGACCTGGGCGTGGCTGCACGAGCAGGCCTGGCGCCGCTTCGGCGGCGGCTGCCGGTGCGCGTGTTCGAGCACCGCATCGAGATCCGTGACCATCAGACCCAGACCCAGGCCCTGCTGGCCGGCGTCAACTATCTTGGCCGCCGGCCAATGCACCGAGAAGTTCGGGCGGAATGGGCGATGGATCGCCCTTGGATGCCGAGATCGTGATGCGGTCGCGGCCGGCCGTCTCGCGGCCGGCCGTCTCGCGGCCCAGGGGTTGCCGGCCACGACGACGCCGTGCCAGCGAAGCACGGCGCGCAGCACCTGCATTGCATAGGTGGCCCGCCGCGGGGACTTCTTGGGCACCGCGTCGTAGGCCTCACGGATGTCGCTCGTGGTCAGGTCAGCAGGCACCCTTTTGGGCGTTCGGGTAGAGAAACCCGGCCGCCTGCCGCGTGCCCTTCTCCGTGGTGCGCGGGAGCGCGGACAGGCCCCGGTGGTCGGTGCGGCTGCAATGCAGCGTCATGCACCTGTGCGCATGACGCTGCAGGGCCTTGAACAGCCTACATCGGCTGCACGCGCTGTCGATGGTTGCCCACGTTGTCGCCTTGAATGCGCGGCGCGCGAGTTGCGCGAATTTCATCGACCTTGCGATCGGCCTCGACGCCGGTCAGGGCCAGCACCTCAACCGCGGTTTCGTGCTCGAAGGCGTGTGATTTGTCGGTGTTGCGATAGTGGCGGTGCATGGCCCAATAAAAGCCGGCGGCACTGGCTGGGCCCAGGGCCAACATCAAGAGGATGGCGTCGCCGTCCATGTCAGCGCGCGATGAACCAAAGCGCCAGCGCTTCGACCACGGTGCCGATGCTCAGCGCCACCAAAATGAGCTTCCATTGCTGCACCGGCACGCTGCCCATGGTTTCGCCGGTACGGCCGTTGACCGCGATGTAGTGCCGCAGGCCACCGTCCGGTCCCGGCTGGTGATAGGCGTACAGCCACACCGGCAGGTACATCGACACCCAGCGCGTGCCCTGGAGGTCGATGCGCTCGTGCTCCCAGCGCACGCTGCGGTCGTAGCGCTGCACCGAGGGCTGCATCTGGGCACGGGCAATCGAGAGCATCTGGTCTTGCAGCCGCGGCATCAGGTGCTGCACGTCGCGGTCGCGCTTCTCCGACGTGTAGCCCACCAGGTAGGAGGCGTTCCACGTCACCGCGTTCTTGGTGTCGAAGGGCAGGATGGTGTTGATCACGTTGTGGGTGTTGCTGCGGGTGTCGAGGTTGCCGCGCCTGGCGCTGGATTCGAGCGGGAGGTCGTCCACCGTGAAGTCCACATGGCGCTGCACGCGCCAGACGTCGGCGTCGTAGTAGGTCTGCTTGTTCTTGCCCTCGCCCCGGGTATAGCGACGCGTTTCGATCTCGCCGAAGCCCGCTGCGTCGGCGTTGCCGCGCGCGTCCACCACCATGTAAGGCAGGTAAACGCCCACCACGTTTTCGGGGGTGAACTCGTCCTTGAAGGCCTTGAGCGCAAACAGCCGGCGTTTGTTCACGAACTGGCGGATGCGCGCCACCGCGTCGTCCTTCTTGACTTGAAAGGGCAGCACCGCGTCGGGCACCGCACCGTCGTCGATCTGCTCGTTCACGCCCAGCACATGCCGGCACCAGTGGCAACGCGCGGTCATGGCGGTTGCGGTGTTGATCACCACTTCGGCGCCGCAGCCGCCGCACTTGTAGCTGCGCAGGCTGGTGGCGTCGGCCGCCATGTCGCGCGCGCCGGATCCGATCTGCGTGCCCCGGAGATCGGCGATGCCCTCGCCCAGCCCAAAGGCTTCCTCCACCCGGGTGGCCACCCATTCGTGGCGGCAGTACAGGCAGATCAGCCGGTCCGTCCCCGGCCGATGCCTTACCTCGGTCGATCCGCACTTGGGGCAGTGGTTCAGGCCGTCGCGCAGTTCCTTGGCCGAGGTGTCGATCGCGGCAGGATCGGGCGCAAGCAGTTCGTCGCGAATCGGCTGGGGCAGCGTGCGCGGGTCGAGCGAGTCCATGGGATGCTGCCCCGGCGCGGGCGGCATGTCCTGTGGCGAGACCGGTCCGGTGGGCCCGGGCGGCCTTGTGGGCGGCTGGGGCGCCATGCGCTGCGCCGGCCCCTACAGGCCCAGCGCCTTGGCCTTGACCGCGTCGTAGTCGGCCTGGGTGATGAGGCCGGCGTCGAGCATCTGCTTGGCCCTGGTCAGGCGGGCAATGGGGTCGTCGACCGCTGGGGCCGTTGCGGCCAGCGGCGCGGGCACGGCAGCCGGCGCCGGGGTCACCGGCTGCTGCAGGCCGGCCAGGCCACCCAGGCCGCCGGTGGCGATGCCCATGCCCATGATGCCGCTGACGCCGGCGTTCTCGCCCGCCGCCTGGACGCCCGCCGCCACCGAAGCCTGCAGGTTGGCGTTGCCGCGTGCGCCGGCCAGCGCGTCGGCGCGCTGCACCGTCTTGAGCAACTCGCGCGTGTGGGCGTCGTATTCGATGGCAACGATGGCGGTCTTGACGATGACCAGGCCGCGGTCGGTCTTCCAGCGGTAGGCGCGCTCGACGGCGTCGGACAGGCTGCTGGCAAAACCGATGGCGTCCTGCTGGATGCGGGTGATGCGGTTGCCTTTGGCCGGGTCGTTGGTGTAGAGGCTGAAGGCCGGCGCCAGCGAGCTGACGACCTCGTTGAAAAGCTGGCTGGCCGCCGCGTTGTCCAGATCGGAGAAGTCGAACACCTGGCCGGGCTGCAGGTAGGTGGCAGGCACGAAGCGCTTGACGAAGCGGATCGGGTCCACGATCTGCAGGGTGTAGCTGCCGCGGGTGATGGCGCCGACCTGCGCGTTCAGATAGCCGTCGTCCCAGTAGATTTCGGACTGGGTACCGAAACGGTTGTCCGGCAGCTCTTTCAGTGACACGAAGAACGCGGCCTGCTGCGAACCAGGCTGACCACCGAACTTGAAGCGCTCCCAGCTTTGGCGCACGAGCGAGTCGAACAGCCCGCCGCCGCTGAAGATCGATTGGGACTGCAGATCGCTCGAGTTCCATTCGTATCCGCCGGCCTCGGCCACGAAGGCGGTGACCGCGCCGTCCTGCATGAGCAGCAGGCCGTAGCCTTCGGGCACGACGATGCGCGAGCCGTTGGTGATGATGTTCGACGAGCCCCGGGTGTTGGAGCCGCGTCCGGCGTTGGTGCCGCGCGGCACAGCCGCGAACAACGCGGCCGTCGGCGGCAGGCCATCGGGCACGGTGTAGAAGTCCTGCCACTGGTCGGCAAGCGCTCCGCCGATCGATCCAACCGCTGCCTGAATCAGACCCATGATGCGTTCCTTTTGCGAGTGTGTGGCCGGGCGTGGCGCCTGCCCATGCGGGGCTTGCCGGCGAGAAGCATATCCCCTGGACCGAGCTGTTTGCCAAGGCGGTGGACGGCCAGGCCATGCGCAACTATTACCAGTGGCTCGGCCTGACCTATGTGGCCACCCTGGCCACCAACCCGGCACTTTCCCTGCCCAGCGGGGTGGACGAAGCGGGCATGCCTTTCGGCCTGCAGGTGATCGGCCGGTTGAACGGCGACGCCGCGCTGTTGGGCGCGGCGCGGGCGCTGGAACAGGCCTTTGAGGGCGACACCGCACTGTGCCGGCCGCGGCCGGATGCACAGCGCCTGCGCCAACCTCGGCCCGAGTTGCGGGAGATCGTCACCCACCCGCCGCTGCCCGGTCAGGCCGGCGGTACGCTGCAGGCCGTCAGCCCGGTCTGAGTTTGCCGGGCCCAACGGACGCTCAGGGCCGCGGCCGCGCGATCGGGGCCACACCGTCGATGCTGGCCGCGCAGCGCGAGCCGCCGGGCACCTTGTCGGCCGGGTTGGGCACTTCGAGCCGCACGACGAAGGTGCTGCTGGCGGCATCGATCACCCGGTCGACGCTGCGCACCACGGCGTTGAAGCGTCCACCCCCCACGGCAGCGCGCACCGTGGCCTTGGTGCCCGGCTTGACCTGGCCGAACAGCGCCGCGGGCAGCGCCACGTCGGCACGCATCGGGTCGATCTGCGCCAGCTTCAGCACCGGCTTGCGGCCGCTGCCGGCCTCGGCCAGCTCACCCACGTTGAGCATGCGGTCGACCACCACGCCCGAGAACGGCGCGGCCACCGTGCGCAACGCCAGCAGCTCTTGCGCCCGTTGCAGGTCAAGCTTGGCGACATCGCGGCTTTCCAGCGCCGATTGCAGCTCGGCTTCGGCCAGGCGCTTTTCGGCATCGGCTTCGTCGCGCGCCTGCGCCGAGATGAACTTGTCCCGCTCCAGGTCGATCAGCCGCGCCTGGCGCTTGGTGGCGTAGTCGATGCGGTTGCGCGCGGCCACCACCGCGCCATCCAGCTTGGTGCGCAGCCGGGCCAGTTCCACCGCTACCCGCTCGCTCTGTGACTGCAGCACGACCAGCGGCTGGCCGCGCTTGATGGTGTCGCCGCGGCTGGCGCTGATCGACCCGATGATGCCGTCCACCGGCGTGCGGATCTCGATCACCTGCCAGGGCTCGAGCAGGCACTCGAAGCCCGCCTCGTCGGCCGGCGCGGCCACGGCCGCGGCCTGCACCGCGACCATCCCGATCAGCGCCAACACAGCGCGTTTGTTCATTCACCTCTCCCGGAAAACGACAGCACCGCCGCCAGCCGGCGATCGTGCTTGAGACTGGCCGTGCGGGCCCCGCGGTGGCGCGATTCGGCCGAGGTCTGCGCCACCCGGCGCAGCAGCCACAGCAGGGTGCCCGGCAATTCAGGCCACACGGCCAACAGGCGCCTTGCCAGCGCGGTGAGCACCGGCGCGTGCACGCGGAACAGCTCGTCGTCGATGGCGACGATGGCCTCGCCGCTGCCCGGGTCGCCCTGGCGCGCGGCACGGCCGAAGAGCTGACGATCGATGCGCGCTGACTCGTGGAATTCGCTCAGGATCACGTGCAGGCCGCCGCGCGCAGCCACGTCCTCGCCCAGCGCGATGTCGGTGCCGCGGCCGGCCATGTTGGTGGCCACCGTCACCGTGCCGGCCACGCCAGCGCGGGCGACGATGGCGGCCTCCTCGCGGTCGAACTTGGCGTTCAGCACCACGTGGGCGATGCCGGCCGTGGTCAGCCGCGCCGACAACTGCTCCGACGCCAGCACCGTGCGTGTGCCCACCAGCACCGGCCGGCCGTTGGCCACCGCCTGCACGCGCACGCTGTCGACCACGGCGGCCCAGCGCGCATCGGCATCCCGCAGGCAGCGCGGCCGTGCGTAGCACGCCTGCGATGGCCGGTTCAGCGGCGCGCGCCACACCGGCAGGCCGTAGACCCGACCGATCTCGGCGGCCACCTCGGTGGCGGTGCCGGTCATGCCGGCCAGGCGCAGGTAGCGGCGAAAGAAACGCTGGTAGGTGATGCGCGCCAGCGTCACCCGCTCGCCGGTGATCGCCAGCCCTTCCTTGGCCTCGATCATCTGGTGCAGCCCACGCTCCCAGGCACGGTCGGCCATCACGCGGCCGGTCGATTCGTCGACGATCTGCACCTTGCCATCGGCCACCACGTACTGCTGGTCGCGGTGGTAGAGCCACAGCGCCGACAGCGCCTGTGTCACCGCCTCGGTGCAGCCGCGGCGCGTGGCCTCGGGCGGCAGCGTGGCGCCGGCCGGCACCACGGCGCCGTCATCCAGCGCAGCCTCGATCCGACCGCGGCCGATGTCGGTCAGGCGCACGCGCGACAACGCTCGCTCCACCTCGAAATCGGCTTCCGGTTGCAGCGCAGCAGCAAACGCCAGCGCCCAGTCGACCAAGGCGCCGCGCTCGCCGCCCGGCACGGTGGCCGACAGGATCAGCGGCGTGCGCGCCTCGTCGATGAACACGCTGTCGGCCTCGTCGACGATGGCAAACACCAGCCCGCGCAGCACCGTGGCCGGCGCCGCATCGGCGGGCCCTGTGCCCTGCGCGATGGCCCGGTGCAGCGGGCTGGCACGGTCGCCCAGCGCGGTGCGGTCGCGCAGGTAGTCGAAGGTGAGTTCCTTGTTGCTGCCATAGGCGATCTCACCGGCGTAGACGCCGCGCCGCTGCTCACGCGTGAGCGCATGCACGATGGCGCCGCAGCGCAGGCCGAAGAAGGCGTAGAGCGGGCCCATCGCCTCGGCATCCCGCGCGGCAAGGTAGTCGTTGACGGTGACCACATGCACCGGCAGGCCGACCAGCGCCGCCGCGCACACCGGCAGCGTGGCGGCGAAGGTCTTGCCCTCGCCGGTGGCCATCTCCACCAGCGCGCCGTGCAGCAACAGCCAGCCGGCATGCACCTGGCTGTCGTAATGGCGCTGGCCCAGCACACGCCCCGCCACCTCGCGCACCAGCGCGAAGAACGGCGCCACCGCGCCAGCGCCGAAGCCGCTGCGCCGCAACGCGTGGCGCAGCGTGGCGGCGCGATGGCGCAACTGGGCGTCGTCGAGCGCCGCCATTTCGGCCTCGAAGCCGCGGGTCAGCGCCACCACACGCTGCGCGCTGGCGGCGTGGCCACCGACGCCGCGCCAGGCCGGCCGCACCACGCCGTGCCACAGCCCGAGCGCCAGCTCGTCGTGCCAGGCGGGCGCCCGCTCGTCGCGCTCGGCATAGGGCCGGCCGCTGGCCAGATCACGCGGGCTCAGCTGCAGCAGCAAGGCCTCAGACATGGCGGTCGGCGATCGGTTTCATGGCCCCGGCCTCAGACATCGAAGTGGCGCAGGAACAGCCGGCGCAGTGCCGGCCAGGCCTGCCGCGCCAGCGGCGCCGGTGGGTGCGTGAAGCGCACATGCACCCGCTCGCCATAACGCAGCACCCGGCCGGCCAGCGCATCGACCTCGACATCGAGCTGGAACACCCGGTCCAGCGTGCGCAGGCCCTTGGGATCGCGCGGGTCGGTGGCGATGTTGCCGCCGCCGGTGGGCGTCAGCGCCTGGCTGGGCACCTCGTCGCGCCCGGCCGGCACCTGCCGGACCACGCGGCCCGGCCAGGCCTGGCCCAGCTCGCTGGCCCGCCGCACCTCGACCTGCCGCGTGGCCGAGGCCACTTCGTCGACCGCACCCTGGTCCAGCACCACGCGCACCACCGGCGGCGTATTGCCCAGCACATAGCCGATCACGGCGCCTTGCTGCAGGTGGCGGCCCGGCAGATCGCTGGCCTGCGGCGCGATGAAACGCCCCCGGGTGGCGGCGGTCATCAGCAGGCCCTGCGCCCGCTGCTGCGCGTGCGCCAGCGTGGCGTGGGCATGCAGCAGCTGCTCACGCACGATCTCGGCGCGGGCGCGGTCGGCGACGAACTCGGCCGCATAGCTGGCATCGAGCTCGTCGACGCGGGCCTGCAGCAGGCGCAGTTCGGCGTCGAGGGCCGGATCGACGCTGCGCACCAGCACCGCACCCGGCTCGACCAGGCTGTCGGGTGGCGACTCGAAGCGGCGGAAGAAGCCCGGCGCGGCCGCGCGAACGATGGCCTGCTCTGGCAGCCAGACCACGCCCTGGGCCACCGTGCGGTTGGGCAGCGGCACCACCACCACCAGCACGAACAGCAGCGCCACGCTGGCGGCCACGGTGGTGATCACGCGGCTGCGGCGCTCGCGCACCTCGGGCAGCGCGCCCAGCGCCTTGAAGGCCTTGAACAGCGGCGCTGCGGTCATCATCACCAGTGCCCACAGCGCCAGCAGCACGCCGATGAAGAAGAAGCGCGAGCCGATGAACAACGCGATGGCCAGCGAGACAAAAACACGGTAGATCGCCGAGGCCAGGCCGTAGCAGCCGAACCACAGGCGCTCGGCGTGGCTCTGCGCCGGGGATTCGACATCACGCAGGCGGAACAGGTAGCGCTTCAACAGGTAGCCCCAATAGCGCGCCGACTGCGCGGCCAGGTTGGGCAGCTCGATCAGGTCGGCCAGGATGTAGTAGGCGTCGTAGCGCAGCAGCGGGTTGCCGTTGAACACCAGCGTGGAGATGCCGGCGATGAAGATCACGTTGAAGCACACCGCGCGCACCAGGCCGGGCTCCAGCAGCAGCCAGGCATAGAAGGCCAGCGCGGCGATGAACAGCTCGACCATCATGCCCGCCGCGCCGATGGTGGCGCGCTGCCAGCGCGAGCGCAGCACGTTGGCCGCCGACGCATCGACATAAGGCACCGGCATCAGCACCAGCAGCATCACGCCCATGTCGTGCACCTCGCCGCCGGCCGCGCGCGTGGCGGTGGCGTGGCCCATCTCGTGGGCCAGCTTGATGAGCGGGAAGACCAGCACCATCAGCAGCAGGTTGTCGGCCTGCAGCACGCGGTCGGACAGGTTGCCACTCAGCTCACCCCATTGCGCCGGCAGCATCAGCAGCGCCGGCAGCACCACCAGCAGCCACAGCAGCCCGGCGCCGCGGCTCCACAGCGCACGGCAGGCTGGTGCAAACCGGTCGAGAAACCGCCCCGGGTCCCACAGCGGTACCCGGATCGCCATCGGGTTGGCCCACGATCGGCGGCGCTTGGCACGGGCCTCGCGCTGGCCGCGGTCGAACAGCTCCAGCGCGTCGGGCGGCACGTCGGTGGCCAGCAGGTCGGCGCCGTGCAGCTGGCCCAGCAGCTGGATCAGCTCGTCCTGGCTCGGCGCCTCGTCACCCAGCTTGGCGTTGGCGATGGCCCAGAGATCGCGCACGCTGCGCTGGCCGTCCATCGCCGCCAGCACCAGCCGCGCCGCCGGCGTGAAGCGGTGCACCCGGCCCGATGCCGGGTCTTGCAGCAGGTACCAGACACGCTCGCGGTAGCGGTGGCGGTGCAGCCGGGCGCGCGCCACCAGGCGCGGCCGCAACTCGGCCACCCGGTACCAGAGGCTGCTTTCCAGCGGTGCGTCGAGCGGGCTCATCGCCGTGGTGCGCCCCTCAGGGCGACCAGCTCCACAGCGTCAGGCGCAGCCAGTCGACGCCGCCGTGGGTCCAGATCCACAGCAGGCTGCGCTGGCCCACCACCACCTTGGCGATGCCCTGCATGCCGGGGCGCAGCGCGGCCACCGCGGGGCCGTCGATCGAGGCCTCGACCGCGAAGACGTTCTGGCCGTCCTGCTGGGTGGACACCGGCGTGATGCGCTTGACGGCGATCGGCAGCTGCCTGTCGGGCAGGCCCGAGAGCACCAGCTCGCCGGGCTGCCCCAAGGCCAGCCCGGCGATGTCGCGGTCGGCCACCTGCATCATCACCCGAAAGCCCTGCAGCGGCGCCACCTCGAACAGCGTCTGCCCAGTCTGCAGCGGCGAGCCGATCTGCTGGCTCAGGTCGCCCGAGACCACCACGCCGTCGAACGGCGCAACCAGCGTGGTGCGGGTCAGCCGCTCCTCGGCCAGCGCCAGTTGGGCCTCGGCCTGGTTGACCTGCGCGGCCAGCACGCCCATCGCGGCGCGGTCGGCCTGCGACTGCGCCACCTGCCAGCGGCGCTGCAGTTGCTCGCGCTCGGCCGACCAGCGCGAGGTTTCGAGCCGCAGGTCGCGGTCGTCCAGGCGCGCCAGCGGCTGGCCCTTGCGCACGGTGTCGCCGGCCCGCACCAGGCCCTCGGCGACGAAACCGTCGAACGGCGCCACGGCGGCGATCTGGGTCGAACCCTCGACCACCGTGCGTGCCGAGATGCGGTGGTCGGTCTGCCACAGCCCGATGAAGGCCAGCACGGCGATGCTCAGCAGCGCGGCCAGCTTCAGGCCCGGGTGCTGCGGGCCGGTCAGCTCACGCAGGGTGCCGTTGGCCGATTCACGCAGGCGCGCCATCACGCCACGCTGGTTGGCGCGCTGCAGGCCCCAGAAAGGCCCCAGCAGCACGCCCAGCGCAGCGGCCTGCCGGGCTTCGGATTCGTCGAAGGCGGGCCCGCTGATGCGTTCCAGCGTCAACACGCCGATGGTCTGGCCCTGCGCGCGCACCGGCACCGACAGCATCGCCAGCACGCCCAGCTGGCGCGCGCTGTCGGCATGCGCCAGCGCG
>Ga0155495_1082_pt4 | contig 18662 bp, 19 predicted proteins | sample RifCSPhighO2_12_FD_107153 | JGI IMG/M metagenome (GOLD analysis project Ga0155495, IMG submission 107153) | Burkholderiales bacterium RIFCSPHIGHO2_12_FULL_69_20
GCCCTCAGCGTGCAGGCCTCGCAGCGCCAGCAGCAGGTGGTGCAGCGCCAGTACCAGGCGGGCATCGCCAGCCACCTGCAGGTGGTGGTGGCCGAGCAACAATGGCTGCAGGCCCGCACCGGCCTCATCGCCGCGCAGGCGCAACGCCTGGCCGACAGCGTGGCCCTGTCGGCGGCGATGACCGGCGAGCCCGCTTCACCGGCAGAACCAGCGGCGCTGGCCGCGGCCCCCATTTCCCAACAGGAGTGACCCCATGAACCATGTCCCCTTGCTTCTATCCCGCCTCTGGCGCACGGTGGCCGTGGCACTCGTCACCGCCTTGAGCGCCACCGCCTGCAGCCATCTGCACGGAGGCCATGACCATGGCGCCGACCACGGCGCGCTGACCCTGAACAACGGCCAGAAGTGGCCCACCGACGCCGCGCTGCGCCAGGGCATGTCGAGCGTGCGTGCCCTGGTCAACCCGCTGCCGGCGGGCGCCGCGCCGTCTGCCGAGCAGGCCCAGCGCATCGCCACCGGCGTTCAGGCCCAGGTGGCCTACATGGTGCAGAACTGCAAGCTCGAGCCCAAGGCCGACGCCGTGCTGCATGTGCTGATCGCCGACCTGATCAAGGGCGCCGACGAGCTGGGCGCCGCCACCACGCGCGGTGCCGGCCTGGGCCGGATTCACGACGCGCTCAAGCAGTATCCCGACTACTTCGCGCCGTCAGGCTGGTAGGTGCTTGCGCCGGTACGCCGCCCACCCGTGGCGGCAACAAGGGCCTGCCGAGGGCCGAACCTCCGATCACCCCACAGGCCAAAGCCATGTCCGAACCAAGCCACAAGTACCGCAACCTGACCCAGTCCATCTCCGCCGGTCTGGCGCCCTTGCGGGCCAGCACGCCCGAGGTCATGAAGAGCTTCGGCGAGCTGGGGCGGGCCGCCACCGCCGATGGTGTGCTCGACGCCAAGACCAAGGAATTGATCGCGCTGGCGCTGAGCATCGCTGCGCGCTGCGACCCTTGCATCGGCTTTCATGCCAAGGCCCTGGTCAAGCTGGGCGCCACGCGGCAGGAGGTCGACGAGACCTTGGGCGTGGCCACCTACATGGGCGGCGGCCCGTCGCTGATGTATGCGGCCAACGCGGTGGCTGCCTTCGACGAGTTTGCGCAGGCCGCCGCGGCGAAGCCGGCCTAGACGGGCCGCGCCTGGCGCGTTGCCAGCCCGTGGCCCCATCGCCAGCCGGTGCGTGCCGTGGGCGTTGCGGTGGTGTTCATGACGACAGCCTTCCGGGCAGCTGAAGAGCGGCCAGCGCGCCGTGCGCCAGCAGTTGCGACAGCGTGGCGGTGAGGTCGAATTCCCGCGCGTCGGCCAGGGCCAGCGCCGCCGCCTCGCCCAGGTTGTGCGCGGCTTGAATCGCCCGCACAAACGCCACGGCGCCCGCGGCGGCCGGCAGCACCAGCACATCCAGGCCCGCACGCAGCACCAGCGCACACTCGGGCTGATCGATCTCGACCGGCGCGATGTCGGCCTCGGCCTGGTGGGCCGCCCACAGCGTGACCACCGCAAACGGCGATGCCAGCGTGGCCACCGACGGGTGCAGCACCAGCTGCAGCTCGCCCATCCGCTCGCCACTGGACAGGGCCAGGCGCACCACCTCGTCTGGCACCGGGGCCGCGTCGGCGGCGTGATAGGCCATCACACGGGCGGCCTCCAGGCGCGCCACGTCGGCCAGGTAGGGCAGCCCCTGCGCAGGCCCGAACTGCGCGATAAAGCCCGGCAGATCCTGGCCGTAATGGGCCAGCACCCGGGACCGTGGCGGCGCCTGGCGCACGAACAGCACCGCCATGGCGCGAAAGAACTCTTCGCCCACCAGATGTTGCACGACCGGAAAGGTGTCGGCCAAGGCATCAACCAGCGCGCTGACGACGTTGTTGCGGTACACCGCCAGACGGGCCTGTGGGTCAGAGCCGTTCCAGGTGCGCAGGCCCGGTGGCATCGCGGACTGCGGGTTCAGCAATGCCGCCGCGAAGTCGGTTTGGTCGGCGGCATGGCCGTCGCTGCACGGCGCGGCCGAGGTCATGCGCCAGCCCCATGGGCGCCACAGCGCACAGGCTGACCCCGCGCGGCCATCATCTGCTCGGCACGGCCGGCCTCGGCAAGCAGGGTGGCCAGCGCGGGCACGTTGTTGTCGCGCTCCAGCAATGTCGGCACGGCACCCAGTCGTTCGATCACCTGGGCATAGAGGTCCCAGACGGCCTCGTCCACCGGGCTGCCGTGGCTGTCGATCAGCAAGGGCGCACCGGCGGCATCCTGGTCACGCGCAAAGCCGGCCAGATGCACCTCGCCCACCGCCGTCAACGGCAGATCGTGCAGGCAGGCCAGCGCGTCGCGGCCGTGGTTGGTGCAGGACACATGCAGGTTGTTGACGTCCAGCAGCAGCCCGCAGCCGGTGCGTTCGAGCACCTCGCGCAGGAACGTGGTCTCGCTCATCGTCGACGCCTCGAATTCGAGGTAGGTGGCCGGGTTCTCCAGCAGCATGCGGCAGCCCAGCCGCTCTTGCACACGATCGATGTGGCGGCACACACGGTCCAGCGTCGCGCGGTCGTAGGGCACCGGCAACAGGTCGTTGAAGAAGGTCCCGCCGTGGCTGGACCATGCCAGGTGCTCGGAAAACGATGCCGGCTGATAACGCGTGATCAGCGCGGCCAGCCGGTCGAGGTGGGCTTCGTCCGGTGGCTCGATGCCGCCGATCGACAGGCCCACGCCGTGCAGCGACAGCGCATGGTGCTCACGCACCCGGCCCAGAAAGTGGTGGAAGGGGCCGCCGTCGACCATGTAGTTCTCGGCGTGCACCTCGAAGAAGCCGATGTCCGGGCGCGTGGACAGCACCTCGCGCACGTGTTGCGGCTTCAGGCCGATGCCGGCGCGCCGCGGCAAGCCGGCCACCCCGCCAGGCCCGCCCGCTGCGGCCAAGGCCGGGCGGCCGGCTTGGCATCTTGGGGTGGTGTCGGGCATGGCGGCGGGTGATCGGGGCGGCCGGGCCGCGGGATCAGCTCATCTTGGCGGCCTTGAATTCCTTGAGCTGGCCGAAACCGGTGCCCGAGGTCTTGGAGACGGTCTTCACGCAACTGCCCTTGGCCACCAACGACCAGGCGTTGGCCTGGTAGTCGACCTTGGACGTGCCCGCGCAGGTGGTGCCGGCGCCGGCAGCACAATCGTTCTTGCCCTTGAGCGCGACACCGAAGCACTTCTCCTTGTCGGCCGATTGCGCGGCCGCCGGCATCGCCGTGAAGGCCGTGCCCAAGGCCAGGGCCAGCGCCATGGCGGGGAGCTTGGTGGAAACTGGGGTCATGGAAATCTCCTGAAACAGTGGGGGGGGTTGCAATCGGGCTTCACGTGCCGAAGAGCCGCAACGGGTGCGCCCTTCGTGGCCAATAGACGCCGCAGGCCGCTGAATCGTTACAGCGGGCTTGAAAAACTTCTGACCCGTCGCGGTCGCCAGGCTTGCAGGCCGTGAACCAACGACAGCAGCCGGTGTAACAAATCAGGCGCCAGTCCGTCTAGGGTGAAGGTGCAGAAACACAGGCCAGGTCAAATCGAGAAAGCAAGTGATGCGTCTGAACAAGCGTGGGTGGTTGGTGGCGGTGGGGCCGCTGGTGAGGCATTTCGGGCTTGACCTCCGCCGCTGCCTGAACCTGGCCGCCCTGTTTGACGGCATCACCCGTTGGCTGGGCCAACGCCTGAGCCGCTACCTGAGCCAGACCCACCACATCCACAGCCTGGCGGCCCCCACCGACCCGGCCCGGCTGTTGGCCTGCCTGCAGCCGGGTGACGTGCTGCTGGTCGAAGGCCAGAGCCGCGTCAGCGTGGCGATCAAGTACCTGACCCAGTCCACCTGGTCGCATGCGGCGCTGTACGTGGGCAGCGCCAGCACGCTGGTGGATGCGCAGGGACGCCCACGCGGCTTCCTCGAAGCCGACCTGCGCGAAGGCGTGCGGGTGGTCAGCGTGGCCGAGTACACCGGCCTGCACTGCCGCGTGTGCCGGGCGGTGGGGCTGGATGCGCACGAGCGCGACGCGCTGATCGGTCATGCCATGGCCCGGCTGGGCCAGCGCTACGACCTGAAGAACGTCGTCGATCTGGCGCGCTACCTGCTGCCCACGCCGCCGGTGCCGCTGCGCTGGCGCCGCCGCATGCTGGCGCTGGGCAGTGGCGACCCCACCCGCGCGATCTGCTCCACCCTGGTTGCCGAGGCCTTTCAGTCGGTGCGCTATCCGATCCTGCCGCTGATCGAGAACGTGCCGTCCGGCGACCCGATGTGCCCAGGCTGCGTGGACGAGATCCTGCACGTGCGCCACCACAGCCTGTTTGCGCCGCGCGACTTCGATGTGTCGCCCTACTTCGCCGTGATCAAGCCGACGCTGGCCTCGGGCTTCGACCACCGGACGCTGGCCTGGCACGACGACACCCGGCAGGCGGCCCCATGAGACCCGCACTCTGCATCGTGGTGCCGGTGCTCGACGAGGCCCGCACGCTGGCACAGCGCCTGCAGGCGCTGCAGGGCCTGCGCCAGCGCGGCGCCCGCGTGGTGGTGGTGGACGGCGGCAGCCAGGACGAGACGCTGGCGATCGCCCGGGCCCATGCCGACCTGGCCCTGCTGGCGCCACGCGGGCGGGCCTCGCAGATGAACGCCGGCGCCTCGGCCTGCCCGGCCGACGTGTGGCTGTTCCTGCATGCCGACACCACGCTGCCCGACAACGCCGACACGCTGGTGCGGCAGGCCACCTCGGGCCGGTTCGGCTGGGGCCGCTTCGACGTGTGCATCGACAGCCCGCGCCCGCTGCTGCGCCTGGTGTCGACGATGATGAACCTGCGCTCGCGCTGCACGGGCATCACCACCGGCGACCAGGCGCTGTTCGTGCGGCACGATCTGTTCCGCCAGATCGGTGGCTTTCCCGATCTGGCGCTGATGGAGGACATCGCGATCTCGCGCCGCCTCAAGCGCCACGGCCGGCCGGCGTGCCTGGCGGCCTGCGTCAGCACTTCGGCCCGCCGATGGGAGCGCCACGGCGTGTGGCGCACCATCTTCCTGATGTGGCGCCTGCGCGCCGCCTACTTTCTGGGCGCCGACCCGAAGGCGCTGGCCGTCCACTATGGCTATCGGCCCCGATGAGCGGCCGGCCGGCCTGCACCGGGTGCAGGTGGCCGTGCTTGCCAAGGCCCCCGTGCCCGGCCTGGCCAAGACCCGGCTGATCCCGGCGCTGGGTGCGGCAGGTGCGGCGCGGCTGCAGCGGCAGCTGACGCGCAACGCGCTGCAGACCGCCTGCGATGCCGGGCTCGGCGCCGTCACGCTGTGGTGCGCGCCGCATGCGCAGCATCGATTTTTCCGGGCGTTGCGCCGCGCCACCGGTGTGCCTTGCCTGGTGCAGGCCAGCGGCGATCTGGGCGAGCGCATGCACACCGCCTTTCGCCTGCACTGCGCACAAGGCCCGCTGCTGCTGATCGGCACCGACTGCCCGCCGCTCACCCCCTCCCACCTGCGCCAGGCCGCGCGGGCCTTGCTCGCTGGCGACGACGCCGTCTTCCATCCGGCCGAAGACGGCGGCTACGTGCTGGTGGGCCTGCGCCAGCCCCAGGCCGCGCTGTTTCGCGGCATGGTGTGGAGCACCGACGCGGTGATGGCCCAGACCCGCGCGCGCGCCGCCACGGCCGGCCTGCGCCTGCGCGAGCTCGACACCCTGTGGGACCTGGATGTGCCGGCCGACCTGGTGCGCTGGCAGGCCTGGCAGGCCCAGCGGCCCGCCCCGGCGCGGCCCACCTGAAGCGGCGCGCGCCGCAGGGCGGTGGCCCCGTGCGGGTCGAACCGACCTCAGCGCTTCAGCTCACCGAGCTTGGCTTCGATGTGGCTCCACGCCTCGGCATCCGGCAAGGCCAGCTTGGTGCGGGTGATGGGCTTCCAGTCGCGCGCCAGCTCGGCGTTCAAGGCGGTGAAGTGCTGCTGATCGCCGGGCACGTCCTCCTCGGCAAAGATGGCGTTGACCGGGCACTCCGGCACGCACACGGCGCAGTCGATGCACTCGTCGGGATCGATGACGAGAAAGTTGGGCCCTTCACGAAAGGCATCGACCGGACACACGTCCACGCAGTCGGTGTACTTGCAGCGGATGCAAGACTCGGTGACGACGAAGGTCATGGCTTCAACCGTCCTTGCCGTCGAGGCGGGTGCTCACCAGCCAGGGCGCAAAGACGAACAGATAGAGGCCGAACGCCAGCCCCCAGGCTGCGGCAGCGGCCACCAGCCAGACCAGCAGGTGCTGCGGCATCAGCAGCGGCAACACGACCCGGGTGAGCGCGGCGCCAGCCACCAGCAGGTAGGCGGCCACCTCGAGCCGCGACACCTTCAGCGGCCGGCCGGTGTGCCCGCGTGCGGTGCGGGTCATCATGCCGATGATCAGCCCGCCGGTGGTGCCCACCGCCAGGGCATGGATGCCGGCAGAGACGCCGACCACGCCGATCTGCGACAGCGCCAGCAACACCAGACCGATCGGCAGCCACGCATAGGCCGCGTGCAGCACCCAGAGGATGGGCCGCGCGCGGGTGCGCAGCGGCTGCCACTGCCACAGGCGGCGCGCGTGCAGCAGCGCCGCCGCTGCCAGCACGATGGCGGTGAACGCCTGCGGCGGGGCCAGCACCCACAGCGCCAGACCGAGGGCGGTGGTGACTAGCGTGGCCAGCTCCAGCGCCTGCGGCACCTTCAGCTTCAGGCCCGGCAGCGCCGACATCGTGAAGGCCGGTATCACCCGCCCCGCGATCACACACTCGATCATCACGATCAGCGCCAGCCCGGCATGCAGGGCGCGCACCGGCGCGATGTCGATGACGCCGGCCATGCTGGCGTGGAACGCCGCATTGGCCAGGGCCAGCAGCAGCAGGATCGCGACCAGCGGCAGGTTGCGCCGGTTGCCGGCGCGCAGCAGCACCCTGGCCAGGATGCCCGCCACCAGCGGCAGCAGCAGCAGATCGAGCACCGCGTAGACGGCATAGGGCGCCAGCACCGCCGCCAGCCGGGCGGCCAGCCACAGCGCCGCCAGCGCGGCCAGCACGCCACCCCGCGGGGTGGCCAGGCCCGTCCAGGCCTTGCCCGCGGTCAGCAGAAAACCCACGATCACGGCGACGGCAAAACCGAACAACATGTCATGGGCATGCCAGAGCAGCGGCGCCACCGTCAGCGTCAGCGACACCTGGCCCAGCAGCAGGGCGATCCACAGCGGCACGGCCAACATGCCGTAGGCGGCGGCTCCCAGGTAGAACGGACGAAAGCCCAGCCGCAGCAGCGGCCAACCTCGAGGCGCAGTGGCGCGCGTCGGCAAGGGGATGGGCACGGGGGTTGGCACAGGAGTGGGCGGGTTGGCCGCGTGGGGTGCAAGGGACGTCGTCATGGCATGGACAAGGCTTCTGACCGATGCCATCTCCGGGATGGAAATAAACATCGACGCTTAATGCATCTTAAAGACGACTGGCCTTTAAAGCAATACACTGCATGCATCTTTCAGGCGATCCATGCGGCATTCCGACTACACCGACTACACCTTGCGCGTGCTGATGTACTGCGCCAGGCATCGGCAGCGCCTGGTGACCATCGGCGAATTGGCCGAGCAGCACGGCTTGTCGAAGGGCCACCTGATGAAGGTGGTCAACGATCTGGCGCGGCAAGGCCTGATCGAGACCACGCGCGGCCGCGGCGGTGGCCTGCGCCTGCTGCTGGAGCCCGGGGCCATTCGCATCGGCGACGTGGTGCGCGCCTCTGAAACCGATTTCCGGCTGGTCGAGTGTTTTGATGCCCGCACCAGCGCCTGCACCTTGACGCCCAGCTGCCAACTCAGGCACTTGTTCGACGCCGCCCTGCGCGGCTACTTCCAGACGCTGGACAGCGCCACGCTGGCCGATCTGATCGCCGACCCCCCGCCGCCCCAGCGCCACCCGGCCGCTGTCGCCATGCCCACCACCACCCGAGCCGCGCGGCCAGCCAAGGCCACCGCGCGGCCCTGATGCCCCCGAGAACTGCACCATGACCATGAACTTTCCGGGCCACTCGGCCCCCAGCGCCGGATTCGAGGTGCCGCTGGAGATGTTGGCGGCCTGCCACCTCCGGGTGCAGGATCAATGCGCCACGCTGCTGCGTCTGGTGCCGCACATCGCGGCGCATGGCGCGGATCGGCCCGCGCAGGAAGCGGCCACGGCGGTGATGCGGTATTTCGACACCTCGGCGCGCCACCATCATGACGACGAGGAGCGGGATCTTTTTCCGGCGCTGCTCGAATCGATGGCGGGATCGGACGCGGTGTGCCTGCGCGAGATCACCGCGGCGCTGATCGCCGATCATCGTGAACTCGAAGCGCGCTGGGCGGCTTTGCGCGCGGTGCTGGCGCAGGTGGCGGCCGGCCAGGCCGTGCCGCTGGTGCAAGACGCGGTGAGCGGCTTCACCGCGCTGTATGCGCAGCACATCGCACGCGAAGAATCCGAACTGCTGCCCATGGCCCAGCGCCTGCTGAGCGATGTTGAACTCGACCGCATCGGTCTGGCGATGCGCCTGCGCCGCGCCCCGCCGGGCAACCCGCCGTCGAAGCCATCGGCGCCTTGAGGTCGAGCCCCCCGCGGTCAGCCGCCGGGCCCGCTCACCCCAGCAACAGCTGCAGGCTGCGCTCCCAGCAACGGGTCAGGTCGTCGACGCTGCCGACCAGGTCTTCGCCGCAGCGCACCAGGGCCGTGGTGTCGTCCGACTGAAGGGCCAGCGCCATGTCGCGCCAGCGATCCACCGCCCGTTGGTGGGCGGCGGCGATCTCGGGTGAACTCAACGGCAATTGCGCCAGCGCCTGCAGCGTGTCGTCGAAATCGGCCATCAAGGCCGGCGCTTCGCCGCGATCGCCGCGATCGTCGGGTTTGCCCGCAGCGGCCGACGGCAGGCCCAGCCGCCCCAGCAGACCCAGCTTGACCAGGCGCTGCGCGCGCATGCGTTGGCGCCCGCACAGATTGACCACGCGCAGCATCGGGCTGCTGCCCACCGCCTGCAACAGGCCCGCCAGCACCTCGGCGCGGGCCAGCGCCAGCGCGGCCGCGGCATCTGCCGATGACAGGCTGGCCAGATCCAGCCGCTGATCGAGGCAGGACTTCAGGGCCAGCCAGGCGGCATCGGCATCGGACAGCGCCTGCCGCGCCGCGTCGGGCAGCGGCAGGCGATGCAACCCCGCCAGGATCTCACGCGCGCGCTTCAGCGCGTCTTGCTGTTGCCGGCGCGCCGCTGGCGGGTCGATGCGCGCCAGCCGCTGCGCCGCCGCGGCAATGCAGCGCTGCGACAACCAACGCAACTGCCCGGCGTGGTTGACGGCCTCCGCCCAGAGGGCCGCGTCCACCACCGCACGCGCCATGTCGGCCATGGGCAGGCGCGTCTGCATGGCGCCACTGCGCAAGCGGGCAAACGCCTCGTCCTCGGTCATGCCTTGCGCGGCCATCAGCAGGCCCTTGGCCCGCGCGACCAGGCGCTGTTCCACCAGCTGCGCCTGCAGGCCGGCGATGTGCTGGCGCTGGGCCTGCTCGCGACGGTGCGCGGCCTGTGCAAAGGCCAGCGACCAGGCCCAGTCGGCGGGCGCCAGGCTGGCCAGGGCATGGTGCGCACCGCTGGCGGCCAGGTGCCGGCCCAGTTCAACGCCATCCAACCCACCCGCAGGGCCGACCGCGATGACGGGCAGGTCCCAGTCCCAGGGCAGTTGCAGCGTGGCGCTCGCGCCGGCGGCCGGGTGCATCGGCAAACCCACAACGACCGCCAGTGGTGCGTCGGATTTGCTGCAATGCATCAATTCAGTGCGGTCGGCAAACGGCCGCGCGACGACGCCGGCCAGGCCCAGGCGGGCGCACAGCGCAGCGGCCTGGTCACCGTCGCCCACGACGGCAACCCAGGCGCTCGAGGGGGGTTGCGGGTTCACCGGTGGACTGTATCGGAGCGTCCGTCGGCGCCTCGTCCAGCAGCGCCGCGGCTGCTGGCCCGGCTCTTGCAGATGAGCTTGCGTGGCGCACCGACGCGCCACCTGCGTGAAGCGCTGTGCAAGGCGCCTGTCCCACGCGCTCACCACCCCATCGGATGGTGGCAGCCCCCTATTTGCCCAGCCTTCAGCCTGAGCGGCTGGTGGTGCGCTGTCCAGGCGACAGCTTCTGAGGAGCCCGTGTCATGAAAAAACTCAAATTGGTGATGGTCGGCAACGGCATGGCGGGTGTGCGCACGCTTGAAGAGCTGCTGAAGATTGCGCCCGATCTGTACGACATCACCGTCTTCGGCGCCGAGCCGCACCCCAACTACAACCGCATCCTGCTGAGCCCGGTGCTGGCCGGCGAGCAGACGATCGAGCAGATCGTGCTGAACCCGCTGAGCTGGTATGCCGAGCACGGCATCACCCTGCATCTGGGCAAGCCGGTGCGCACCATCGACCGCATCAAGCGCAAGGTAGTGGCCGAAGACGGCACCGAAGCGGCCTACGACCGGCTGCTGATCGCCACCGGCTCCAACCCCTTCATCCTGCCGGTGCCGGGCAAGGACCTGGCCGGTGTGATCGCCTACCGCGACATCGCCGACACGCAGACGATGATCGACACCGCCAAGACGCACCGCCATGCGGTGGTCATCGGCGGCGGGCTGCTGGGCCTGGAAGCGGCCAACGGGCTGATGCTGCGTGGCATGCAGGTCAGCGTGGTGCATGTGATGGGCACGCTGATGGAGCGCCAGCTCGACGACACCGCGGGCCAGATGCTGCAGCAGTCGTTGGCCGAGCGCGGCCTGCACTTCGAGATGGGCGCGCACACCGCCGCATTGTTGGGCAACGAAGCGGGGCGTGTGCGGGCCGTGCAGTTCAAAGACGGCCGCGAGATCCCGGCCGATCTGGTGGTGATGGCCGCCGGCATCCGCCCCAACACCGCGCTGGCCGAGCGCGCCGGCCTGCTGGTCGAGCGCGGCATCGTGGTCAGCGACACGATGCAGACGGTGACCGACCCGCGCATCTACTCGGTGGGCGAATGCGCCGCACACCGCGGCATCGCCTACGGCCTGGTGGCACCGCTGTTCGAGCAGGGCAAGGTCTGCGCCACGCACCTGGCGCAGTTCGGCATCGGCCGCTACACCGGCAGCCAGACCAGCACCAAGCTCAAGGTCACCGGCATCGACCTGTTCTCGGCCGGCAACTTCAGCGGTGGCGCCGGCACCGAGCAGATCGTGATGTCCGACCCCAAGGCCGGCATCTACAAGAAGCTGGTGATCAAGAACGACCAGCTCGTGGGCGCCTGCCTGTACGGCGACACGGTGGATGGCAGCTGGTACTTCAAGCTGCTGCGCGAAGGCCGCAAGATCGCCGACATCCGCGACAAGCTGCTGTTCGGCGAAAGCAACATCGGCGATGTCGGCCACCAGGGCCACAACAAGGCCGCCGCGATGGCCGACAGCGACGAGGTCTGCGGCTGCAACGGCGTGACCAAGGGCACGATCTGCAAGGCCATCAAGGACAAAGGCCTGTTCACGCTGGAAGAGGTGCGCAAGCACACCAAGGCCAGCGCCAGCTGCGGCAGTTGCACCGGGCTGGTGGAGCAGCTGCTGATGTTCACCGCCGGCGGTGACTACAGCGCCACACCCAAGAAGAAGGCGATGTGCGGCTGCACCGAGCTGAGCCACCAGGACGTGCGCGACGCCATCTTTGCCGAGCACCTGACCAGCCTGGACGCGGTGTACACCACGCTGAACTGGCACACGCCCAACGGCTGCGCCAGCTGCCGCCCGGCACTGAACTACTACCTCATCAGCAGCTGGCCCAAGGAGGCCCGCGACGACCCGCAAAGCCGGTACATCAACGAGCGCAGCCACGCCAACATCCAGAAGGACGGCACCTACAGCGTGATCCCGCGCATGTGGGGCGGCGAGACCACGGCCGACGAGCTGCGCCGCATTGCCGACGCGGTGGACAAGTACAAGATCCCCACCGTCAAGGTCACCGGCGGCCAGCGCATCGACCTGCTGGGCGTGAAGAAGGAAGACCTGGTCAATGTCTGGAAGGACATCGGCATGCCCAGCGGCCATGCCTATGCCAAGGCGCTGCGCACGGTGAAGACCTGCGTGGGCAGCGAGTGGTGCCGCATGGGCACCCAAGACAGCACGCAGATGGGCAAGGACCTGGAGCGCGCGATGTGGCGCATGTACGCGCCGCACAAGGTGAAGTTTGCCGTCAGCGGCTGCCCGCGCAACTGCGCCGAGGCCGGCATCAAGGACGTCGGCATCATCGGCGTGGACAGCGGCTGGGAGATGTACATCGCCGGCAACGGTGGCATCAAGACCGAGGTGGCGCACTTCTTCACCAAGCTGAAGACCGCCGAAGAAGTGCTGGAGTTCACCGGCGCCTTCATGCAGCTGTACCGCAAGGAGGGCTGGTACCTCGAGCGCACCGTGCACTACGTCAGCCGCGTCGGCATGGACCACGTGAAGCGACGCATCCTCGACGACGCCCCCGGCCGGCGTGCGCTGTGGGCCGAACTGCAGGCCGCGCTGGACGGCGAGCCCGACCCCTGGTTCGAGCACGACAAGGCCGCGGTGGACACCCGCCAGTTCGTGCCCATCCAGGTCGTCGCGTGATGTCCGCCGCCTGCCTCAACAACCACTCACTGCCCATCGCCATGAACACCACCACCCCCTGGGTATCCATCTGCCACATCGACGACATCCCCGTGCTGGGCTCGCGCCGCGTCGAGCGCGCGCAGGGCGCGGCGGTGGCGATCTTCCGCACCGGCACCGACGCGGTGTTTGCCCTGCTCGACCGCTGCCCGCACAAGGGCGGCCCGCTGTCGCAAGGCATCGTCTTTGGTGAGCGGGTGGCCTGCCCGCTGCACAACTGGAGCATCGGCTTGTGCGACGGCACGGCAGCCGCCCCCGACGAGGGCTGCACGCCCCGCTTTGCGGTGCACATGGTCGACGGCCAGGTGCACCTGGACCGCGACGAACTGGCGCAGCTGGGCACCGATCTGCCGCTGCCGGTGGCCGGCCCGGCCCACCGTTGCCAGCCAGGTTGAGCCCAGCGGCTCCCCGTCAACGCCTGCCCTGGACATTGCCATGACCGATTGCCAAACGCCTCAGCCGCCGCACCCGGTGCACCTGGTCGGTGCCGGCCCGGGCGACCCCGAGCTGCTGACCCTCAAGGCGGTGCGTGTGCTGCGCGCGGCCACCGTGATCCTGATCGACGACCTGGTGGGCGAGCAGGTGCTGGCCAGCGTGCTCGACCCCACCGCCCCCGCGCCGCGCATCGTGCGGGTGGGCAAGCGCGGCGGCTGCGCGTCGACGCCGCAGTCCTTCATCTGCAAGCTGCTGGTGCGCGAAGCGCTGGCCGGCGAGCGCGTGGTGCGCCTGAAGGGCGGTGATCCGCTGATCTTCGGCCGCGCCGGTGAAGAGTTGGCCGCGCTGCGCGAGGCCGGCGTGCCGGTGGCGGTGGTCAACGGCATCACCTCGGGCCTGGCCGCCGTCAATGCCCTGGGCACCGGCTGGACCGACCGGCAGGCCGGTGCGCAAGGCGTGCTGCTGGTCACCGGCCATCCGCAGCCCGGCAGCGCCGGGCCCGACTGGGAGGCAATCGCCCAGGTGGCCGCCAGCGGCATCACGCTGGTGGTCTACATGGGCGTTCAGCAGGCGCCCGGCATCGTCGCCGCGCTGCGGCGCCAGCTGCCGGCCGATCTGCCGGCGGCCGCGGTGCAGCACGCCAGCACGCCGCAGCAGCACAGCACCCTGGCCACGCTGGACACGCTGGTCGACACCCTGGCCCGCCACGCCATCGGCAGCCCGGCGGTGCTGGTGATCGGGCGGGTGCTCGACACCGCCACCGCCGATGCCCTGGCCCGCGACGCGGCAACCCGGCACGCCGCAACCGCCTGAATCCGTCCCGCCGCTTTTTCCCTCCGACCCCTCTGATCCCTTCGCCCTGACTGGAACCCCCCATGTCCTACCTTGCCCCCTCGGAATTCGTCGCCAAGATGGTCGACGCTGGTGAATCGAAGTTGTTGATGTCCACCAAGGACACCCTGATCCGTGCCTACATGGCCGGTGCCATCCTGGCACTGGCGGCCGCGTTCGCCGTGACGGTGACGGTCAACACCGGCAACCCGCTGCTCGGTGCGCTGCTGTTTCCGGTGGGTTTCTGCCTGCTGTACCTGCTGGGCTTCGACCTGCTGACCGGCGTGTTCACGCTGGCCCCGCTGGCCGTGCTGGACAAGCGCCCCGGTGCCACCTGGCGCGGTGTGCTGCGCAACTGGACGCTGGTGTTCTTCGGCAACTTCGGCGGCGCGCTGACGGTGGCGGTGTTCATGGCCATCATCTTCACCAACGGCTTCACCGAGGCCCCCAACGCGGTGGGCCAGAAGATCGGCCACATCGGCGAAGGCCGCACCGTGGGTTATGCCGCGCACGGCGCGGGCGGCATGCTCACGCTGTTCGTGCGGGCGGTGATGTGCAATTGGATGGTCTCCACCGGTGTGGTGGCCGCGCTGATGTCGACCAGCGTCTCGGGCAAGGTGATCGCGATGTGGGGCCCGATCATGCTGTTCTTCTACATGGGCTTCGAGCACAGCATCGTCAACATGTACCTGTTCCCCTCGGGCCTGATGCTGGGCGGCCAGTTCACCTTCATGGACTACATGCTGTGGAACGAGATCCCCACCGTGCTGGGCAACCTGGTGGGTGGCCTGACCTTCGTCGGCGCCACGCTGTATTCCACCCACTACAAGTCGGCGCCCAAGCGCTTTGCCTGATGCCGCAGGCCCGGCAACGCGGCGGCCTGCGGGCGCGATGAGCACCACCCTGCGCATCGCCGTCGGCCAGCACTCCGAGGCCGGCCGCAAGCCGATCAACCAGGATTTTCATGGCGTGGTGGTGCCCGAGGCCGCCCTGCTGGCCACCAAGGGCGTGGCGCTGGCGCTGGCCGACGGCATCAGCAGCAGCGCCGTCAGCCAGGTGGCCAGCGCGGCCGCGGTGCGGGGCTTTCTGGAGGACTACTACCTCACCTCCGAGGCCTGGCCGGTGCGCCGCGCCGCGCAGCGGGTGCTGCAGGCCACCAACTCGTGGCTGCATGCCCAGACCCAGCGTGGTGAAGGCCGCTTCGACAAGAACCGCGGCCATGTCTGCACCTTCAGCGCGCTGGTGTTCAAGGGCCGCGAGGCGCACCTGCTGCACGTGGGCGATACGCGCGTGTACCGGCTGCATGCGCAGGCGTTGGAACAGCTCACCGACGACCACCGGGTGCGGGTCTCCGACAGCGAGAGCTACCTGGGCCGCGCTCTGGGCATGAGCCCGGCGCTGGAGATCGACTACCAGCACTGGACCACCGAGTTGGACGAGGTCTACCTGCTGGCCACCGACGGTGTGTATGAGTTTCTGAATGTGGCAGCCGTGCACACGGCGCTGGCCAGCCACCCGGGCGACCTGGATGCGGCGGCCCGTTCACTGGTGCAGCTGGCGCTGGCGCGCGGCAGCCAGGACAACCTGACGCTGCAACTGGCCCGCGTTGCCGCCTTGCCCGGCGAGCAGGCCGAGCGCTTGTTTCAACAGCGGGTCGATCTGTTGCTGCCGCCGCCGTTGCAGCCGCGTTTGGTCTTCGACGGCTACACCATCGTGCGCGAGCTGCAGTCGAGTGCGCGCAGCCACATCCACCTCGCCATCGACGATGCAACCGGCCAGCAGGTGGTGCTGAAGACCCCGTCGGTCGACCTGCGTGAGCAACCGGCCTACCTCGACCGCTTCATGCTCGAGGAATGGGTGGCACGCCGCCTGGACTGCGCCCATGTGCTCAAGCCCTGTGCCAATCACCGGCCTCGCCGGCACCTGTACGTGGCGATGGAGTTCATCAACGGCCAGACGCTGGCGCAGTGGATGGTCGATCACCCGCGGCCCGATCTCGACACCGTGCGCAGCATCGTGCAGCAGATCGCCCGCGGGCTGCAGGCCTTTCATCGCAAGGAGATGCTGCACCAGGACCTGCGGCCCGAGAACATCATGATCGACCGCACCGGCACGGTGAAGATCATCGACTTCGGCGCCGTGCATGTGGCGGGTTTGGCCGAAGGCACCCGCGAGCCGCATGCCGACGCCATCGTCGGCTCGCTGCAGTACACCGCGCCCGAGTACTTCATCGGTGAGGGTGGCTCACCACGGTCCGACCTGTTCTCGCTGGGTGTGCTGACCTACCAGATGCTGACCGGGCAACTGCCGTACGGGCTGCAGGTGACGCAACTGCGCGGCCCTGGCGATCTGCACCGACTGCACTATCAGTCGGTGCGCAGCACGCGGCGCGAGCTGCCGCTGTGGCTGGATTCGGTCCTGCGCCAGGCGCTGCATCCCCAGGCCGCCAAGCGCCACGAGGCCTTGTCGGCCTTTGTGCACGACCTGCAGCACCCGGCCGGCCACCACCTGCGTGACCAGCGCCCGCCGTTGATCGCCCGCGATCCGGTGCGGTTCTGGCGCGGCCTGGCGTTGGCACTCGGCCTGGTGGTGGTGGCCCTGGTGGGCAAGCTGGCCGGCGCCCTTGGATGACGCCGCTTTGAGTCGTATTCGAGCCGCCGTTTCGGCCAGAAATCCGCTCATGACTCACTATTGACCACAAACGGCTAGCATTCCCCGTCTTTAAATCTCTGTCGATTCGTCGTCAGACGACGGGCACCTGGCCGATGCAACCCACCTCTTCCACTTTCCGCGGCAACAAGGCCGCCCTGCCCGGCAAGCCCTGCACGGCCTGCGGCCGGCCGATGAGCTGGCGCCGCCGCTGGGCCCGCACCTGGGACGCGGTGAAGTTCTGCTCCGACGCCTGCCGGCGTGCCAAGGGCGCCCGTGGCTGAACTGCGCCACCTGATCGTCGTGCTCGGCGACCAACTCGACCTGGACGCTGCCGCGTTCGATGGCTTCGACACCGCGCAAGACGCGGTGTGGATGGCCGAGGTGGCCGAAGAAGCCACGCATGTGGGGTCGAGCCAACCGCGCACGGTGATGTTCCTGGCTGCGATGCGTCATTTCGAATCGGCCTTGCGTGCAGCCGGCCGGTCCCTGCAGTACACCCGGCTCGACGACCCCAGCAACCACGGCAGCCTGCCAGCGCAGCTGAGCGCCGACATCGACCGCCTGCGCCCCACCGGGCTGGTGATGACCGCGCCGGGCGACTGGCGCGTGCTGCAGGCGATCAAGGGCGTTGCGCAGGCGCACGGCCTGCCGCTGGACATCCGCGAAGACCGCCATTTCTACGGCAGCGTGCGTGAATTTGCGGCGCATGCGCGGGGCCGCAAATCGCTGCGCATGGCGTACTTCTACCGCGAGATGCGCAAGCGCCACGGCGTGCTGATGCAGGGCGCTGCGGCTGACCAGCCCGAAGGCGGCCAGTGGAACTTCGACGCCGACAACCGCGACGCCTTTGGCGCCACCGGCCCCGGCGCCGTGCCGCCGCGCGCGATGTTCGAGCCCGATGCGATCACGCGCGAGGTGATGGCGCTGGTCGAACAGCGCTTTGCCACCCACCCGGGCCGGCTCGATGACTTCGCCTGGCCGGTGAACCGGGCGCAGGCGCTGGTGGCGCTGCAGCGCTTCATCAGCGAGCGCCTGCCGCTGTTCGGCCGCTACGAAGACGCGATGTGGCCCGGCGAGCCGTGGCTGTACCACGCGCACCTCTCGGCGGCACTGAACCTGAAGCTGCTGAACCCGCGCGAGCTGGTGGACGCCGCCGTGGCCGCGTACCGTGCGGGTCAGGCGCCGCTGGCCAGCGTGGAAGGCTTCGTGCGCCAGATCCTCGGCTGGCGCGAGTACGTGCGCGGCATCTACTGGACGCGCATGCCCGGTTATGCCGATCTCAACGCACTGGATGCGCAGCAAGACCTGCCCGCCTGGTACTGGACCGGCGCCACCGACATGGCCTGCCTGCGCGATGCCATCGGGCAGACGCTGCAGCACGGTTACGCCCACCACATCCAGCGGCTGATGGTCACCGGCCTGTTCGCGCTGATGTACGGCGTGCAGCCGCAGCAGGTGCATGCCTGGTACCTGGCGGTCTATGTCGATGCCGTCGAATGGGTGGAGCTGCCCAATACGCTGGGCATGAGCCAGTACGCCGACGGCGGCCTGATGGCCAGCAAGCCCTATGTGGCCACCGGCAGGTACATCCAGCGCATGAGCCCGCACTGCCAGGGCTGCCGCTACGACCCTGCACAACGCACCGGCGACAAAGCCTGCCCGTTCACCACGCTGTACTGGGACTTCTTGATGCGCCACGAAACCATGCTGGCCGCCAACCCGCGCATGGCGCTGCAGGTGAAGAACCTGGCACGGCTGGACGACGCGCAGAAACAGGCCATCCGCGAGCGCGCGGCGGCCATCCGCAGCGGCGAGGTGGCGTGACCGTGGGCGACCTGCTGCACCACCTGCCCACCGCCTGGGCCGAAGCCCTGCCCCCCACGCGCAGCGCCGCGCTAACGCGCATCGCACGCGTGCGGCCCGCCACCTACGCCCGCACGCGCAACCAGCTCGACGGTGCGGTGACGGGCTTGTCGCCATACCTGACCCACGGCCTGGCCACACTGCCCGAGGTGCTGGCCGGCGTGCTGCAGCAGGGGCCGCTGGCGGCGCAGCACAAGCT
>Ga0155495_1157_pt1 | contig 18491 bp, 18 predicted proteins | sample RifCSPhighO2_12_FD_107153 | JGI IMG/M metagenome (GOLD analysis project Ga0155495, IMG submission 107153) | Burkholderiales bacterium RIFCSPHIGHO2_12_FULL_69_20
GTTCTTCATGTACGCGACCATGCTGATCGCGGTGCCCACCGGCGTGAAGATCTTCAACTGGATCGCCACCATGTGGCGCGGTTCGATGACCTTCGAGACGCCGATGCTGTGGGCCGTGGGCTTCATCTTCGTGTTCACCATCGGCGGCTTCACCGGCCTGATCCTGGCGATGGCGCCGATCGACATCCAGTTGCAGGACACCTACTACGTGGTGGCGCACTTCCACTACGTGCTGGTGGCCGGCTCGCTGTACGCGTTGTTCGCCGGTGTCTACTACTGGGGCCCGAAGTGGACCGGCGTGATGTATTCCGAGACCCGCGGCAAGATCCACTTCTGGGGCTCGTTGATCTTCTTCAACGTCACCTTCTTCCCGATGCACTTCCTGGGCCTGGCTGGCATGCCGCGTCGTTATGCCGACTACCCGATGCAGTTCGCTGACTTCAACGCGCTGGCCTCCGTCGGTGCCTTCGGCTTCGGCCTGATGCAGGTGTACTTCTTCGTCTTCGTCGTGATTCCGATGATGCGCGGCCAGGGCCCGAAGGCCGCGGCCAAGCCCTGGGAAGGTGCCGAGGGGCTGGAGTGGGAACTGCCGTCGCCGGCCCCCTACCATTCGTTCGAGAACCCGCCCAAGCTCGACGCCACGGCCACCAAGGTGCTGGCTTGAGCCTCGGCCCGGTGATGAGCATGCGCAGCCCGTCCGACCCACAACGCAAGTCCAACGTCCGGCTGGCCCTGGTGCTGGCCTCGGTGGCGATCGTGTTCTTCGTCGGCTTCGTCGCCAAGATCGTGGTGCTCGGGCGCTGAGCCCGTCGCCCGTGTCTGTCCGCGTCTGCCCCTTCCCATGCCCCTGTCCTCGATGCTCTCCGGCTTGCGCCGCGACAACCGGCGCATGCTCGGCAAGCTGGGCGTGATCGCGCTGGCGATGTTCGGCTTCGGCTACGCGCTGGTGCCGATGTACCGCACCATCTGCGATGCATTGGGCATCAACGTGCTGTCGGTCAGCGAGCGTGTCACCTCGGCCGGCCTGGCCTCGGCCAGCGCGCGCAAGGCCAACACCCAGGTCGACACCTCGCGCACGATCACCATCGAGTTCGACGCCAATTCACGCGGCCCCTGGGATTTCAAGCCGGCGGTGAACTCGTTGAAGGTGCATCCCGGTGAGATGGCCACCGTGATGTACCAGTTCCGCAACCGGCAGGACCGCACGATGGCCGCGCAGGCCATCCCCAGCTACGCGCCGATGCAGGCCAGCGCGCACTTCAACAAGCTCGAGTGCTTCTGCTTCAACGAGTACACGCTCAAGCCCGGTGAACGCAAGGAATGGCCGGTGGTGTTCTACGTCGACCCCAAGTTGCCGAAGGACGTGACGACGATCACCTTGTCGTACACCTTCTTCGAGGTGGCCGGCAAGGTGGCCGGGCCGGCGATGGCGGTGCCCGCGCCGGCGGTGGTGGAGAAGCGATCGTGAGCCCGGCCCGGCCACCCGAAGGGGCTCATTCCCGCTCGGCGGGACGGGCCGCAGGCCCAAGGGTGCTCCAGTGAGCGCCGACCTCAAGCATGCGGCGGCGCGCAAGGGCTCGTTCCTGCAGACGATGCGGGCGGTGGCCTGGTCGTTCTTCGGCGTGCGGCGCTCGGCCGACTATGCGCAGGACGTGGCCAAGCTCAACCCGGTGCATGTGATCATTGCCGGCATCATCGGCGCGGGGCTGTTCATCGCCGCGCTGGTGTTGCTGGTCCGGTGGGTGGTGGGCAGTGGCGTGGCCGCCTGAGCCCGCACGCAACACCGATCCAGAATCTCAAAAGTTTCAAGCAAGGTTTCGAGGAGAACACACAAGATGTCCGCAGCGACGCCCCACGGGGTCACCCCGTATTACTTCGTGCCCAGCCCGTCGCAGCATCCTGCGATGGCCGCCCTGGGCCTGTTCTTCGTGATCCTGGGCGCAGGCCAGTGGATCAACGGTGTCGGCTGGGGCGCCTACTCGCTGCTGCTGGGCATGGTGATCTGGCTGAGCACCTTGTTCGTGTGGTTCAAGCAGGCCATCGGCGAGAGCGAAAGCGGCCTGTACTCCGAGCGCATCGACGTGTCGTACCGCTGGAGCATGAGCTGGTTCATCTTCTCCGAGGTGATGTTCTTCGCGGCCTTCTTCGGCGCGCTGTACTGGGCCCGCGCACACGCCTTGCCGATGCTGGGCAACCTGGACCACCAGATCCTGTGGCCCGACTTCAAGGCCATCTGGCCCAGCGCGGGTGGCGGCATCACCGCGTCGCCGGCCGGCACGGTCGAGCCGTTCGCCACGATGGGCCCCTGGCCTATCCCCACGATCAACACCGCGATCCTGCTGACCTCGGGCCTGACGCTGACCATCGCCCACCATGCGCTGATCGCCGGCAACCGCGCCAAGACCATCGCCTGGATGTGGATCACCGTGGCGCTGGGCGTCACCTTCATCGGCTTCCAGGCCTACGAGTACATCCATGCCTACCGCGACCTGAACCTCAAGCTCAGCTCGGGCATCTTCGGCTCCACCTTCTTCCTGCTCACCGGCTTCCACGGCTTCCACGTGTTCGTCGGCATGCTGATGCTGCTGTTCATCACGCTGCGCTTGCAGAAGGGCCACTTCACGCCCGAGCGCCACTTCGGCTTCGAGGGCGCTGCCTGGTACTGGCACTTCGTGGACGTGGTGTGGCTGGGCCTGTACTTCCTGGTCTATTGGCTCTGAGTCCGCAGCGCTTTCACCCGCAAGCCGATCGGCGGCGGGTGATGTCGCCACAAGACGCCGCCCTGAGCGGCGTTTGTTTTTGGGGCGTTCAACCGCCCATGGGCAGGCCGCTGGGCTTGATCCAGCCCATGTACCAGCTCAGCAGGATGAACAGGAACAACGCGATCGACAGACCCACCCGCAGTGCCAGCGCGCGCGCCATGCGGGCGTCGCGCGTGGTGGTGTCGCCGCCCTTGCGCAACATGAACAAGCCGGCCCCGGCCAGCGAGGCCAGCACCAGCACCAGGGCAATGACGATCACGGATTTCATGGCGACTGATTATCCGGTGCGGAGCCAGGCATGCTGAATGCCGGGCCATCGCGTGGATCGTCGCGCCGGCGCGCGGTGGTGCTGATCGCCGCCCTGCTGACCAGCGTGCTCACCGCCCGGCTGGGCTGGTGGCAACTCGACCGCGCCGCGCAGAAGCTCGACCTGCAGGCACGCATCGAGGCGCGTGGCAGTTTGCCGCCGCTGCCGCAGGCGCAACTGCCGCTCGACGCTGCAGCGGCAGGCGAGGCGCATTACCGTCCCGTGCTGCTGCGTGGCCGCTGGCTGGCCGATCGCACGGTGGCGCTGGACAACCGGCAGATGAACGCGCGGCAGGGCTTCTACATCGTCACGCCGTTGCTGCTGGCGCCGGGCGATGCGGTGCTGGTGCAACGCGGCTGGATGCCACGCGACTTCACCGACCGCACCCGGCTGGCGCCGTTGCCCGATCAGCCGGGCGAGGTGCTGGTGGCCGGCCGCATCGCCCCTGCGCCGGCCAAGCTGTTGGCGCTGGCCGGCGCAGACCCGGGGCCGATCCGGCAAAATCTCGATCTGGCTGCTATGTCGCAGGAAATCGGCGTGCCTCTGCGGCCTTGGTCGGTGCAACAGACCGAGGCCACGCGTGCCGCGCCGGCGGCCCTCGAGGCGGCCGCCGCCGGGCAGCCGCCCTGGGCCGACGACCGCTTGCTGCGCCATTGGCCGGCGGTGGCGGTGGATGTCGGCAAGCACCACGGTTATGCCTTTCAGTGGTTCGCGCTGTGCGCGCTGGTGCTGGGCCTGACGGCCTGGTTCCAGTTCCTCCGTCCGCGGTTTCGCCCTTCGTCTCCTTCTTCTCCAAGCGCATGACCGAACCCTCCGAGCCCCTGGGCCTGACCGTGCATTCCCTGCCGCAGCCGCGTGATGCCTTGACGCGCCAGCGCGCCAGCGGCCGACTGAAGATGCTGGGCGTGCTGTTGGTGTGCGCGGCCCCGGTGATCGCGAGCTACTTCCTGTATTACGTGGCGCGGCCCAGCGGATCGGGCACGGCCTACAGCGCGCTGATCCAACCCACGGTGGCCATGCCGGCCGTGGCCAGCCGCACGCTGCAAGGCGCCGAGCAGCCACTGCGCAGCCTGGCCGGCCAATGGCTGCTGGTGGTGGTCGACAGCGGCGCCTGCAACACCGCCTGCGAACGGCGCCTGTTCATGCAACGCCAGCTGCGCGAGATGACCGGCCGCGAGCGCGACCGCATCGACAAGCTGTGGCTGGTGATCGACGATGCACCGCCGTCGCCGGTGCTGCTGCAGGCGCTGCAGGCCACGCCGGCGATGAACGTGCTGCGCCTGCCGCGCGACGTGGTGGCCGCCTGGCTGAAGCCCGCGCCGGGCCAGGCACTGGAAGACCACCTCTACATCGTCGATCCGCTCGGCGAGTGGATGATGCGGGCGCCAGTCGACGCCGATCCGTCCAAGCTCAAGCGCGACATCGATCGCCTGATGCGCGGCTCGGCCGGCTGGGACAAGCCGGGCCGCCAGGGCTTGCTCGGCGAATCCACGCTGCCCGCGTTGCCGACCGTGCCCGCTGCCGCGGCAGGCTCGGCCCCGGCGCGGCCCTGAGGGCGGTTGCATGCAGCCCACCACGCTGGTCGATCTGACACCGACGCTGCGCCTGCTGGCGCTGGCGGCGCTGGTGGCGCTGCTGCCGTTGTCGTGGTGGTGGCTGCGCCAGCGCGGCGCCACGCTGCAGCGGCGCCTGGCCGCGCTGACGGCGATCACGCTGTTCCTCACCTTCGACCTGATCGTCTTCGGTGCCTTCACGCGGCTGACCGATTCGGGCCTGGGCTGCCCCGACTGGCCTGGTTGTTATGGCGAAGCCAGCCCGCTGGGCGCGAAGGCCGACATCCATGCGGCGCAGACGGCCTTGCCCAGCGGCCCGGTCACCGCCGCCAAGGCCTGGATCGAGATGCTGCACCGCTACCTGGCGATGTCGGTGGGCGCGCTGATCCTGGTGTCGGCGGCGGTCAGCTGGCGCGCGCGCGCCGTGCTGCCGCATTCGCCCTGGTGGGCCACGCTGACGCTGCTGTGGGTGATCGTGCAAGGGTTGTTCGGCAAGTACACCGTCACCCTCAAGCTGTACCCGGCGGTGGTCACGCTGCACCTGCTGGGCGCGATGGTGCTGCTGGCGCTGCTGGTGCTGCAGCACGAGTCATTTGCCAACCGGCCGCTGGCGCTGGCGCTGTCGCGACTGCCGTCGCGCCCGCCACGCCTGTCGCGCTGGGTGGCGCTGGTGCTGGGCGCGGTGGTGCTGCAGATCGCGCTGGGCGGCTGGGTCAGCACCAACTACGCGGTGCTGGCCTGCACCGGCTTTCCCACCTGCAACGGCCAGTGGTGGCCGGCGATGGACGCGGGCCATGGCTTCACGCTGCTGCGTGAACTGGGCCGTGCCGGCCATGGTGGTTACCTGCCGTTCGAGGCGCTGGTGGCGATCCACATGGCGCACCGGCTGTTTGCGCTGCTGGCGTTTGCCGCGCTGCTGGCGCTGGCCCTGCGGCTGTGGCGCGAGCCCGACCCGGTGGCCCGCCGTTATGCCCGCCTGCTGATCGGCCTGTCGCTGTGGCAGGCCGCCAGCGGGCTGTCCAACGTGGTGCTGGATTGGCCCATCGTCGCCGCGCTGGCCCACAGTGCCGGTGCCGCCGGCCTGGTGGGCGTGCTCACCTCGTTGTGGGCGCGTTGCCGCGCCGCGGCGGGGCAGGTCTTGCCGCACGGCGGCTCCGCGCCGGCCGACACCCGGGCCCGCAGCGGCGGCGGCCCCCGCACTGCCTAGAATCCCGAGTTGCTCCCATGACCGCGTCGATCCTCACCCCCACCTCCGCCGCCAGCCGCTGGCGGCAGTACATGGCGCTGACCAAGCCCCGTGTGGTGCAGCTGATCGTGTTCTGCGCCGTCATCGGCATGCTGCTGGCCGAGCCGGGCTGGCCCAGCCTGCGGCTGGCGGTGCCGGCCACCGTGGGCATCTGGCTGGTGGCCAGTGCGGCGGCGGCCTTCAACTGCCTGGTCGAGCAGGCCATCGACAGCAAGATGGCGCGCACCGCCTGGCGGCCCACCGCCAAGGGCGAACTGAGCAGCGCCCAGGCGCTGCTGTTCTCGGCCGTGCTGTGCAGCCTGGGCAGCGCGCTGCTGTACTGGGCCGTCAATCCGCTGACGATGTGGCTGACCTTTGCCACCTTCGTGGGCTATGCGGTGATCTACACCGTGGTGCTCAAGCCGATGACGCCGCAGAACATCGTGATCGGCGGCGCCTCGGGTGCGATGCCGCCGGTGCTGGGCTGGGCGGCGATGCGCAACGACGTCGGCCCCGAGGCCGCGGTGATGTGCCTGATCATCTTCCTGTGGACACCCCCGCACTTCTGGGCGCTGGCGCTGTACCGGGTGGAGGACTACCGCCGCTCGGGACTGCCGATGCTGCCGGTCACGCACGGCTCCGATTTCACCCGGCTCAACGTGCTGCTCTACACCCTGGTGCTGTTCGCCGCCACACTGCTGCCCTTCATCATCGGCATGAGCGGCTGGCTATATCTGGCGGCGGCCGTGGTGCTGGGCGGCATGTTCATCGCCTATGGCTGGCTGCTGTGGCGCGACTACAGCGATGCGCTGGCGCGCAAGACCTTCCGCTTCTCACTCTGGCACCTGTCGCTGCTGTTCGCGGCCCTGCTGATCGACCACTACCTGATGCCATGGCTATGAACCCCCTGAACCGCCGCACCGTTCTGTCGGGTGCCGTCGTGGCGCTTGCGTTGCCGATGGTGCTGAGCGGCTGCGACCGCATGCTGCCCGGTGGATCGTCGGGCAAGCCGGCCTTCAAGGCGGTCGACATCACCGGGGCCGAATACGCCCGCAGCCTGTCGCTGACCGACCAGAACGGCCAAGCCCGCACGCTGGCCGACTACAAGGGCAAGGTGGTGGTGGTGTTCTTCGGCTACACCCAGTGCCCCGACGTCTGCCCCACCACGATGGCCGAACTGGCCGAGGTGAAGCGCTCGCTGGGTGCCGACGGTGCACGGGTGCAGGGCCTCTTCGTCACGGTCGACCCCGAGCGCGACACCACCGAGTTGCTGAAGGCCTACGTGGCCAGCTTCGGTCCCGACATCGACGGCCTGCGTGGCACGCCCGACGAGATCAAGGCCGCGGCCAAGGAGTTCAAGGTGTTCTTCAACAAGGTGCCGGGCAAAACCGACACCAGCTACACCGTCGACCACACGGCCGGCTCGTATGTGTTCGATGCCAAGGGCAAGGTGCGCTTGTTCACGCGCTACGGCACGGGTGTCCAGGCGCTGGCCGACGACTTGAAGCTGCTGCTCGCCGAGGGTTGACCACCTCCGAAGCGCCTGCGGCGCTCCCCCTCAAGGGGGCGACCCCAGCGGCCCGGCAAAGCTGGTTCCGCGGCGTCTGCTGGCTGGCGCGGCTGACGCCGCGCCAACTTCAGGCAGTCTCCAGCGCCTTGCGCATCTTCTTCATCGCCGCCACCTCGATCTGGCGGATGCGTTCGGCGCTGACGCCGTACTCGGCGGCCAGGTCGTGCAGCGTCATGCCACCCGAGCTGTCGTCGTTGACCTTCAGCCAGCGCTCCTCGACGATGCGGCGGCTGCGCGCGTCCAGCACTTCCAGCGCCTGGGTCAGGCCTTCACCCGACAGCGCGTCGCGGCGGCGGGCTTCCAGCACCCGGGTGGGCTCGCCCGAGTCGTCGGCCAGGTAGGCGATGGGGGCGTAGCTCTCGTCGCTGTCGTCGGTTTGCGGCTCCAGCGCCACATCACCGCCCGACATGCGGGTTTCCATCTCGATCACCTCGGCCGGCTTCACGTTCAGCGACTGCGCGACGCTGTCGACCTCGGAGGGCGACAAGGTGTTGCGGTGGGCATTGGCGTCGGTGGCATCGCTCTTCATGCGCTGCTTCATCGAGCGCAGGTTGAAGAACAGCTTGCGCTGCGCCTTGGTGGTGGCCAGCTTGACCATGCGCCAGTTCTTCAGGATGTACTCGTGGATCTCGGCCTTGATCCAGTGCAGCGCGTAGCTCACCAGCCGCACGCCCTGCTCGGGGTCGAAGCGCTTGACCGCCTTCATCAGGCCGACGTTGCCTTCCTGGATCAGGTCGCCATGCGGCAGACCATAGCCCAGGTACTGGCGCGACACCGACACCACCAGCCGCAGGTGCGACAACACCAGCCGGCCGGCGGACTCGACATCACCGTCGTCGCGCAGCCGTCGGGCGAAGCGCGATTCTTCTTCCTGCGTCAGCATCGGCAGGCGGTTCACGGCCGAGATGTAGGCATCCAGGTTGCCCAGCGAAGGCACCAGCGCCCAGGGGTCACGGACAGACAGTGCAGTGGAAGCAGTGGACAGGTTCATGGCTGGATATGACTGACCCGCAGTGGATTGGTTCCTTGAATATTAGCACTCCATCCCAGCGAGTGCTAAGTCTGGCTTGGTGACCCTGGCGGCGGTTGCCAACCCCAGCAATTCTTCATGCCTTTTTGGTGGTGAGCGCTGACTTTCAGGTGCCAATCGGACTGGCATGGCGCAGGCCTCCCTGGCGTGTTCGTCCTTTCGGGGGCCCTCCTCGCGCCCCACCCCGGAGGGAGTGTCAGGCGTGGCCGGCCTGCCCAGAATCATTCCCAACCCGACAGCCTTTTGCTGCGGGCCGAGTCCAAGCCCTTTCATCACCATCCCCAAGGAGCCCATCATGATCCGTCAACTCATCACCGCCGTGCTGGCCGCGCTGGCCCTGACCACCTCGATCGCCGCCGCCGCCGCCGATGTCAACCAGGCCACTGCCGCCGAGCTGGAGGCCGTCAAGGGCATCGGCCCGGCGCTGTCGGGCAAGATCACCGCGGCGCGCCAGCAGGGCGCGTTCAAGGACTGGGCCGACCTGGTCGATCGGGTCTCGGGCCTGGGGCCGGGCAATGCCGCGCGTTTCTCGCAGGCCGGGCTGACGGTGGCCGGCGCCACCTACACGCCGTCGGCAGCCGCTGCCACGGCGGCCGGCGCCAAGGCCCCCAAGCCGGCAAGTGACAAGCAGTCGGCGCGCGGCAAGCAGCCGGCGCGCGAGCCGGCCGCCGCCAAGGCCGTGAAATCCTGAGGCCGGGCCACGCCGCCGCCCACCGCGGCCGGCTGGTCGATCAGCCCCAGCGCGTGTCCATGCCCTCGAGCACTTCGTCGAGCACCTCGAGGAAACCACCCAGGTTGAGCGGCTTGGTCAGGTAGCGGCGGGCGCCGGCGGCCAGCGCGTCCTCGATGCGCGCGGCCGTGGCATCGGCCGACACCACCACCACCGGGATGTCGGCACAGATCGGGTCGCGCTGCAACTGGCGCAGCAACTCCAGGCCGTCGACGTCGGGCAGGTGCATGTCCAGCAGGATCAGGTCGGGGCGGGTCGAGCGGATCGCGGTCAGGCCGTCCAGCCCCAGGGTGGAGACCTCCAGCGTCACCTGCGGGCGCTGGGCCAGGATGCCGCGCATCACCTCGACATTGGTCTCGTTGTCTTCCACGTAATGCACCAGGCGGTGGCGGTAGCGGTCGGCGTGGTCTTCGGGTGCGCTGGCCGGGTCGGGCGAGCGGTCGGCACCGGCGGCCAGCGGCAAGGTCAGCACGAAGGTGGCGCCTTGGTCGCCACTGCTTTCGGCGTCAAGAGAGCCGTCCATCAGCTCGGCCAGCCGGCGGCTGATGACCAGGCCGATGCCAGTGCCTTCGGTATCGCTCTGCTCGCGCCCCAGACGGTTGAAGGGCTGGAACAGCCCGGCCATCTGATCCGCGTCCAGGCCCAGGCCGGTGTCGCGCACGCGCAGCTCCAGCTGGCGGTCGTTCAGCCGGCGCGAGCGCACCACCACGCTGCCGCCCTGCACGTTGTACTTGACGGCGTTGGACAGCAGGTTGGTCAGCACCTGCTTGAAGCGGGTTTCGTCGCCCATCACCATGCAGGCGTCGTCGTCGAGCTGCACCTGCAGCGCCACCGCGCGCCGGGCCGCCGCCGGGCCCAGCATCGCCACGCACTGCTCGACCAGCGGCTGCAGGGCCACCGGCGACAGCTGCAGGCGCAGCATGCCGGACTCGATGCGCGACAGGTCGAGCGTGTCGTTGATCATCTCCAGCAGGTGCCAGCCGGCTTGCAGGATCTGCGCGACCCAGCCCTGCTGGTGCGGCTGCAGTTGTGGCCGGCGGTCCAGGTCGAGCAACTGGGCAAAGCCCAGCATCGCGTTCAGCGGTGTGCGCAGTTCGTGGCTCATGCGCGAGAGAAATTCGCTCTTCGCCCGGTTGGCCGATTCGGCCACTTGCCGCCCTTGCTCGGCCTCCTGCCGGCGCCGCTGCTCGGTGATGTCCTCGACCACCGCGACCAGCCGCTTGGGCTCGCCACCGCCATCGCGCAGCAGGCTCCAGTTCATGCGCACCCACAGCCACTGGCCGTCGCGGTGCTGCAGCCGGAAGGTGCGCTGCACCTCGGCTTGCGCGCCACTGAGCAGCGGCGCCAGCACCTGGCCGTCGTCGGCCTGCTCGTCGGGGTGGGTGAACTCGGCCACGCTGCGCCCGGCCAGCGCCTCGGTGTCGTAGCCGATCAGCTCGCGCAGGCGCGGGTTGGCGTCGCGCAAGCGGCCCTGCAGATCGGCGTAGACGATGCCGATGGGCGCGTGGTCGAAGATGTTGCGAAAGCGCTCCTCGCTCTCGCGCAGCGCCGATTCGGTGCGGCGGCGTTCAGTGGCTTCACGCTGCAGATCGGCCGTGCGTTCGTCCACCGCCGCCTCGATGCGGCGCGTGCGGCCGGTCACCGTCAGCAGCAGCGCGGCCAGCATCGCGGTCGACAACAGGCCCACGTTGGAAAACAGCCAGGCGTTGCCGTTGCCGGCATCGGGCACGGCGCCGCGCTGCGCGCCGATGTGCAGCAGCCAGCGCTGGCCCCCCAGCTCGATCGCCGACTCATGCCGCAGCGGCAGTGCCGGGGCCTGCTCGCAGCCAACCGGCCCGGCCAGGCGGGGCCGCTGCGCCTGCGGGTGGCTGTCGACCAGACACCAGCGCAGGTAGCCCGGCGCGTCGCGCAGGCCGGCCTCGGCCGAATGCTGCATGCGCAGCGTGACGAACACCACGCCCTTGAGCGCCTGGCGCCGGTCGGCGGGCGCAGGCTCGCCTCGGTACAGCGCCCGGTAGAGCACCACGCCGGTCTGCTGCCCCGGCTCCTGGGTCAGCACGAAGCCGGTCGTGGCGGCTGGCGCATCGGTGTCGACGGCGCGCAGGATGGCCTCGCGCGCCGCGGGGATCGACAGCGCGTTGACGCCCAGCGCCACGCTGTTGCGGTCCATCGGCTCGATCATGCGGATGGCCACCACGTCGGCATCGTCTGCGGTTGCCGGTGGCTGGCCCGGCAGGCTGCGCTCGAACACGCGGTAGGGCCGCCCATGCTGCTGCGCGACGCTGGCCTCGAAGGGGATCAGTTCGCTGCGCGGCACCCGCTGGCTGAAGCCGATGGCCTGCAGCTGGATCGGCAGCGCCAGCCAGGGTTGCGCCACCCGGCGCAACTCGTCGGGCGTCACGTCGTCCGAGCCGATCAGCAGCCCGCGTGCGGCTTCGAGCGCGAAGCCGGCCTGGCGCAGCTTCGATTCGAGCGCGGCGGCCACCGCCGAGGCATCGCGTTCGAACACGCTCTGGCTGCGCTGCAGGTCCCAGCGCGCCACCAGCACCGTGGCCAGCGCCAGCAGCGCGGTGACGGCCATCAGCGGCAACGCCAGCGCGATGCGCCGCGGCGCCCAATCGGCGCGTGGCCGCCCGATCAGGGTCAGGGCGATCGGCGCGCCGATCAGCACGCCCAGCGTGTCGCCCGCCCACCAGGTCCACCAGGTGAAGGCACCCGCCGCACGGGGCAGGACGCCGGCGGCGATCAGCCCGGCAGTCGACAGCGTGGCATTGAGCAGGCAGGCCACCACTGCGCCCAGCAGGAAGAAGGCGGCCACGTCACGCGGTTCGGCCAGTGTGATCGGCCCGGGCAGGCGCCAGCGCACCAGCGCAGCGCCCAGCGCTGCCTGCAGGGCCGCGCCCACCGCACTGAGCAGCGGCAGCAGCAGCACCATCGGCGACAGCAGGCCATCGGCGGCACTGACCTGCAGATTGACCAGGTATGAGCCCAGCACCACGCCAGGCAGCACACCACGGCCGTACACCAGCACGGCGACCAGGGCCAGCCCGGCGGCGGGGTAGATCGGCGCCGCGTAGCCCGGCGGGATGGCCAGCAGCTTGAGCGCCAGCTCGCCCGCGACGTAGTAGGCCAGCGCTGTCAACAGCGCCGGCACCAGCGCCGACATCCGCCAGGGCCAGCGGGCAGCGGCCCGCTCAGCAGGCGATTTGGGGGGTGGGGCGGTGTCGGTCACGGGTTGTCGGTCGGCCAGACCGCTGCCGACGATGGGGCGGCATTGTCGCCCACGCCGTCACCCGGGTGGCGTGATGACCCGTGGCGGGCGGGGTCAGGCCAGCGCCAGTGGTCGGCGGGCCAGCAGTTCACCCGAGGCCGCCTCGCAGCCGGCGGCCACGCGCAGCAGCGCGCCGTCGCCCTGCGGCCGGCCGATCAGCTGCAGCCCGGCGGGCCAGCGGCCGTTGGCATGGAAGCCGGCCGGCACGCTGATTGCCGGCAGCCCGGCGAAGGTGGCGTACAGCGTCACCTCCATCCAACGGTGGTAGGTGTCCATCGTGCGGCCGGCAATCTGGCGCGGCCAGCGCTGGCCGATGGGGAACGGCCACACCTGCGTGCCCGGCAGGGCCAGCACGTCGAAGCGCTTGAACAGGCCCAGCAGGTGCTGGTAGAAGGCGGTGCGCACCTCGCTGGCGGCCATGAAATCCATGCAATGCAGGCCCAGCGCCTGCCGGTGCTCCCACAACGCCTCGGGTTTGATCTGCTCGCGCGCACCCGGCAGTTTCAGCAGCGCCGCCACCTTGGGCGCCACCAGCGCGCGGCGCCACACCAGCCAGGCGTCCCACAGCGACTCGGTGCTGAAGCCCAGCGCCATCGGCTCGACCACCGCGCCCGCGGCAGCCAGCCGCGCCAGCGCCTGCTCGCACACCGGCAGCAGACCCGCGTCCATCGGCAGGTGGCCCTGCAGATCGCCCAGCCAGCCCACGCGCAGGCCACGCAGCCCGTCCAGCGCCGCGGCGCCGCTGGGCACGGCAAAGGCCTGCGGGCCCTCGGCGATGGACAGCGGCACGCGTGCGTCGAAGCCGGCCTGGGTGGACAGCAGGCGCGCCAGGTCGGCCACCGTGCGGGCCATCGGCCCCTCGGTGCCGAGCTGCGCCACCCAGGTGTCGGCGGCCGGCCAGAACGGCACCCGGCCCTGGCTGGGCCGCATGCCGAAGAGGTTGGCCCAGGCCGCCGGGTTGCGCAGCGAGCCCATGAAGTCCGAGCCGTCGGCCACCGGCAGCAGCCGCTGCGCCAGCGCCACCGCCGCGCCGCCGCTGCTGCCACCGGCGCTGACCTCGGCATCCCAGGCGTTGCCGGTGGCGCCGAACAGGTCGTTGAAGGTGTGCGAGCCCAGGCCCAGCTCGGGCATGTTGGTCTTGGCGATGACGATGGCGCCCGCGGCCTTCATGCGCGCGGTCATCACGCTGTCCTGCGTGGCCACCGCGTCCTTCAGCAGCGTGCAGCCGTAGGTGGTGGGGAAGCCGATCGCGTGGCCGGTGTCCTTGATCGCCTGCGGCTGGCCGTGCAGCCAGCCGCGTGAATGGTCCCGGGTCAGCTCGGCGTCGCAGGCCTCGGCCTGGGCAAGCAACCCATCGTCAGGCGCCAGGTTGACGAGTGCATTCGCACGCGGGTTGATGCGGTGGATGCGTGCCAGGTAGGCCGTCATCACCTCGCGGCACGACAGCTCACGGGCATGGATGGCGCGCGACAGGGCGCAGGCGTCGAGGTCGGTGATGTGCGGGTCGATGGACATGCGGGGTCTTTCCAGAGCATCCAGAGGCGGGCGGGTGCGCTTCAGCGTTGGCCGAACCAGGCCTGTGCGTCGGCCGTGTCGCGGGCGATGCCGGCCTGCAGCGCGTCCAGCGAGTCGTACTTGCGTTCGTCGTGCAGCTTGTGCAGCAGGCTCACGCTGATGTGGCGGCCGTAGGCGCCGTCGCTGCCCAGGCGGTCGGGCCAGGCCAGGCAATGCACCTCCAGCAGCACGCGGCCGGCGTCTTCCACCGTGGGCCGCACGCCCAGGCTGGCCACACCGGGCAGCGGCTGCGCGGCCAGGCCCTCGACCTGCACCACGAAGATGCCCATCGCCGCGGGCCGTGCATGCGCAAAGCGCAGGTTCAGCGTGCGAAAGCCCAGCGTGCGGCCGAGTTTGCGGCCGTGCATCACCCGCCCGCTGATCGCGTAGGGCCGGCCCAGCAGCGCGGCGGTGCGGGCCATGTCGCCGGCGGCCAGCGCCTCGCGCACGGCCGAGCTGGACACACGCAGGCCGTGCACCTCGTAGCTGTTCATGCGCGCCACGTCGAAGCCGTGCGCATCGCCCGCGGCGTCGAGCATGGCGTAGTCGCCCGCGCGCCGCGCGCCGAAGCGGAAGTCGTCGCCCACCAGCACGTAGCGTGCGCACAGGCTGCGCCGCAGCACGTCGTCGATGAAGGCCTGCGGCGTCTGCGAGGCGAAGCGCTGGTCGAAGCGCAGCAGCAGCACCTGGTCGACGCCGCAGCGATCCAGCTCGATCAGCTTGTCGCGCAGCGTGGCGATGCGCGCGGGTGCCAGTTCGGGCCGGCCGGCGAGCCGGGCGAAGTAGTCGCGCGGGTGCGGCTCGAAGGTCAGCACGCAGGACGGCACACCGCGGTGCCGCGCCTCGCTGTTGAGCAGTGCCAGCATGGCCTGGTGGCCGCGGTGCACGCCGTCGAAGTTGCCGATGGTGACGGCACAGCCCGGCGCGCCGCTGCGCCCGTCGTTGGCCCGCGCCGCGCCTTGTAGTCCGTGAAAAACCCGCATCGCGTGATTATCGCGATGCGGGCGGGGACAGGGCGGCGGGTTGCCTGCAGCCGGTGGTCGCGCTCAAGAGCTTGCCCGCAAGCATGCGGGCAGATCCTGTGCCAGGCTCTCGCGAGCCCGCAGGGGCTCGCTCGGTCCGGGCTCAGCCCTTGCGCGCGGCGGTCTCGGCCGCATAACGCTGGGTGGCCGCTTCGACCGCGGCGCTGTGGATCGCCGCCAGCTCGGGCCGCGACGCGCGGGCGCGGTCGGCGGCGGCCTGGGTGCTCATCTGGCCCTGCCAGCGCGGGAACACATGGCGTGCGATCAGGTCGTAGCTCTTGCGCGTGGCATCGAAGTTGGCCCAGTTGTGGGCCAGCATCAGGTAGGCGCCGAAGCCGCCGTTGCTCTGCTTCCACAGCCGGTCGATCTGGGCGTTGACCATGTCGGGCGTGCCGATCGCACCGAACCCCGAATCGTTGACGAAGGAGATCATTTCCTTGACGTTGTTGCCCGGCACCGCCATCTGCGGGAAGGCGGCCACGGCCTGGAAGTAGTCGAACCAGTGCTCCATGCCGTACTCGACGTCGCGGTAGGCCTGGTCCATGGTTTCGGCGCAGTGCACCATGCCCACCAGGCGCCACTTGTTGCGGTCGACCTGGGTCTTGTAGTGCGCGGCCTGGGCTTCCATCACGTCCCAGTGCAAGGCCAGCGCGTCGAAGCCGGCCGCGGTGGTGGCGCCGATCGACAGCAGGCCGATGCCGTACTTGCCGGCCAGCTTGGGGCCGGTGGGCGAGGCCACCGCCGGCACGGTGATGTCGAACAGCGGGTTGCTGTAGGGGCGCAGGTGCAGGCGCGCGTCGCGCAGGTCCCAGCGGTCGTTCTTGAAGGTGACCGGCTCCTCGCTGGTCAGCAGCTTCATGATCACGTCCAGGCCGTCTTCGAGCAGCGGCCGGGTCTGGGTCTGCGACAGGCCGATCATGATGCCGTCGCTGGGCAGCGAGCCCGGGCCTAAGCCCAGCATGACGCGGCCGCGCGTGAGGTGGTCGAGCTGCACGATGCGCTCGGCGATCCACAGCGGGTTGTGGTAGCTGACGCTGGTGACGCCGCTGCCCAGCTTGATGTGCTTGGTGCGCTGCGAGGCCACCGCCATGAAGATCTCGGGGCTGGCCGAGATCTCGGTGCCGGCCGAGTGGTGCTCGCCGCACCAGGCCTCGTCGTAGCCGCAGCGGTCGAGCCACTGCACCAGTTCCAGGTCCTGCTCGAGGGCCAGCGTGGGGTTGATGCCGGGCTTGTGGAACGGGGCCAGAAAGATGCCGAACTTCATCCGATGACTCATCGCATTTGTCTCCGTGGGTGGATCGTTGCCGGGCCGACCGCGGCCGCTGCGGGGCGGGGCCCTCGATGGGATAACCGTTGGGTTTGCGCCGAAGCACTTCGGGCAGATCCTTGTACTGTGCAGGGCCGGTGCTGTCCACCCGGGATGTGCCTCGGTCAGCCCCGCACGGCCGCCAGCGGCCTGTGCAGACTTGCCGCTGAACGCGCCGCTAGACTGCGCCGATCGGCCGCCGCAGGCCGCAGCGCACGTCGCCTTCACTTCCCAAGCAACCTCAGGCCTTCATGACCGCTGTTCCCTTCATCGTCGGGCTGGGCGGCACCACGCGCCCGGGCTCCACCTCCGAGCGTGCCTTGCAGGTGGCGTTGGCGCACGCTCAGGCACAGGGCTGCGAGACGCTGGCGCTGGCCGGCACCCAACTGCCCGCCGACATCTTCGACCCCAGCCGGCCCGAGCGTAGCGAGGCCGCGCGTCTGCTGGTGGATGCGCTGCGCCGTGCCGACGGCGTGATCATCGCCACGCCGGCCTACCACGGCGGCATTTCGGGGCTGGTGAAGAATGCGCTCGATTTCACCGAAGACCTGCGCGACGATGCGCGGGTCTACCTGCAGGGCCGGGCCGTGGGCTGCATCGTCTGCGCCGAAGGCGCGCAGGCGATGGGCAGCACGCTGGCCTCGATGCGCGCCATCGTGCATGCGCTGCGCGGCTGGCCCACGCCCTTCGGCGCCACGCTCAACTCGGGCGCCAAGCCCTTCGGCGGGCCGGGCCAGCCGGCCGATGCGGCCGCGCTGAAGGCCTGCGAGATGGTGGCCGACGAGGTGGTCGGCTTCGCACGCATGGCCGCGGCACTGCGCGCGCTGTCGCGCTGATCGGGCGGTGGCGCCGCGCCAGGCCGCCGCTGCCCGACCGCTCAGCGTGGTGGTTTGGCCATCAGGGCCGCGCGCTCGGCGTCGGTGACGAAGCGCCACTGCCCCGGCGCCGGCCCATCGGTCAGCGTGAGCGCCCCGAAGGCGCTGCGGTGCAGCCCCTCGCAGTGGTTGCCCACCGCCGCCACCATGCGCTTGACCTGGTGGTACTTGCCCTGCACCAGCGTCAGCCGCAGCGCCTGCGCGCCGGTGATCTCGCAGCCTTCGGCGCGCACCGGCTGGGGGTCGTCATCGAGCACCACGCCCCCGCGCAGGCGGTGCACCTGCGCCTCGTCGACCGGCCGGGCGGTGCTGACCTCGTAGACCTTGGGCACATGGTGCTTGGGTGAGGTGAGGCGGTGGATCAGCGTGCCGTCGTCGGTCAGCAGCAACAAGCCGGTGGTGTCCTGGTCGAGCCGGCCCACCGGCTGCACACCGCGCTGGCGCAGCGGGGGGGGCAGCAGCAACATCACGCTGGGCCAGTGCTTGGGCTTTTGCGAGCACTCGTAGCCGGTGGGCTTGTGCAGCAGCACCAGCGCCGTCTTGTAGTAGGTCCAGGGCTGGCCGCTCACCTCGAAGGCCAGGCCCTCGGGCGTCACGTCCAGCGCCGGGTCGGTGGTCTTCTCGCCGGCCAGGCGCACCTGGCCCGCGGCGATCAGGCCAGCGCATTCACGCCGGGTGCCGAAGCCCTGGCTGAACAGCAGATCGTCCAGGCGCATGCGCGGCCGCCTTACTCGTGCAGCTCGAGCACGGTGACGTGGCCGGCCTTGGCCGGCCAGGTGACGCCGACGATGCGCTCGCTGATCACGCCGGAGCGGAACTCGCCCACCACCGGCCGGCCCACGCCGACCTTCAGCTTGAGCTTGCTGCTGGCCACGCCGGCCACGCCGGACGGAATGCCGGCGGCCGGCCGGCCGTCGAGTTGCACCGTGTCGCGCGGCAGGCCGAAGTAGGCGCGCGGCCTCACGAAGGTCACCAGCGCGGCAGCGTCCTGGTCGGCATCGGCGATGGCGCGCTCGGGGCGCAGGTGCACGATGTCGGACGAGCGGGCGAAGGGCGAACGGTAGATGTGGGCGATCGCCTGGCCCGGTGCCTCGAGCACGAACTCGAGCGGCGTGGCCGAGTCGGTCTGCAGCGGTCCCCAGCGGCCGTCGGCACCGATGGTCTGGTCGACCAGCGCTGCGCCGCGGCGTGTGCCGGTGCCGGCATCCACGGCATACACCGCCAACTTCGCGCCCACCAGCGGCAAATTGGTCGGGCCGCCCGGGCCATAGCCGCTGACCTTGCCG
>Ga0155495_1158_pt1 | contig 18470 bp, 12 predicted proteins | sample RifCSPhighO2_12_FD_107153 | JGI IMG/M metagenome (GOLD analysis project Ga0155495, IMG submission 107153) | Burkholderiales bacterium RIFCSPHIGHO2_12_FULL_69_20
CCACGGCGGCACGGTGATCATCATGGAGCACTTCGATCCGCAGCATTACCTGGCGCTGCTGCCGAAGTACAAGGTGACGCACACGCAGCTGGTGCCGACGATGTTCAGCCGCATGCTCAAGCTGCCGCCCGAGGAGCGCGCACAGGCCGATGTCTCCAGCCTGAAGATCGCCGTGCATGCCGCCGCGCCCTGCCCGGCCCAGGTCAAGGAGGCCATGATCGACTGGTGGGGCCCGATCATCCACGAGTACTACGGCGCCACCGAAGGCCTGGGCTTCACCGCCTGCAACACGCCCGAGTGGCTGGCGCACCGCGGCAGCGTGGGCAAGGTGCTGATGGGCGACATCCACATCCTCGACGACCAGATGCAGCCGGTGCCGCTGGGCCAGAGCGGCGAGATCTGGTTCAAGACCGCCAGCCCCTTCGTCTACTTCAACGACCCCGAGCGCACCGCGCTGACCCGCTCGGCCGACGGCGCGATGAGCACCGTGGGCGACATGGGTTACCTCGACGCCGATGGCTTCCTGTACCTGACTGACCGCTCCACCTTCATGATCATCTCGGGCGGCGTCAACATCTACCCGCAGGAGTGCGAAAACCTGCTGATCACCCACCCCAAGGTGGCCGATGCGGCGGTGTTCGGCGTGCCGAACGAAGACCTGGGCGAGGAGGTCAAGGCGGTGGTGCAGACGGTGCCCGGCGTGGCCCACACGCCCGAGCTGGCGGCCGAGCTGATCGGCTTCTGCCGCCAGCACCTGGCGCACCTGAAGTGCCCACGCACGGTCGACTTCTCCGACCAACTGCCGCGCCTGCCCACCGGCAAGCTCTACAAGCGCGTGCTGCGCGATGCCTACTGGGCCGACCGCAAGAGCCGCATCCTCTGACCGGACCACGGCTGCAGGCCTGCGCTTACCGGTGCGGGCGCTGTCTCGCAGGCGCCGGCACCTGCGGGCGCGATCGCCGACAATGCGGTTTGGAGTCTGCCCCCCGGCCCGGCGTCAGCCCGGGCCCCCGACATGAAACCCCCACGCTCACTTCGTTCGCGGCCCCCTGAGGGGGCGTATCAGTACCTTCGGGTGGCCGGGCGGTACTGACATGAACGCTCGTCATTGGCCTGCGGCCGCAAGCGCCCCGGCCGACGCACCGCCCTCGCCCGCCGCCGGCACCCTGGTCAGCTGCAAGCTGCCCACGCCCTGGGGTGAGTTCGACCTGCACGGCCTGGTGGATGCCAAGACCGGGCAGGAGCATGCGGCGATGAGCCTGGGGCGGCTGGACGACGGTGAGCCGGTGCTCACCCGCATGCACAGCGAGTGCCTGACCGGCGACACGCTCTACAGCCTGAAGTGCGATTGTGGCGAGCAGCTCGAAGCCGGCCTGAAGGCCATCGCCGACGCCGGCCGCGGCGTGCTGCTGTACCTGCGCCAGGAAGGTCGCGGCATCGGCCTGGTCAACAAGATCCGCGCTTATGCATTGCAGCAGGCCGGCGCCGACACGGTGGAGGCCAACCGCCTGCTGGGCCTGCCCGACGATGCCCGCGACTACGCCATCGCCGCCGAGATGCTGGGCCAACTGGGCATCCAGCGGGTGCGATTGCTGACCAACAACCCGGCCAAGGTGGACGCGCTGCAGCGCCTGGGCATCGAGGTGGTCGAGCGTGTGCCGCTGCACATCGAGCCCAACGCCCACAACCGCGGCTACCTGCAGACCAAGTCGCGCCGCATGGGGCACTACGGGCCCGACGATCTGGATTGATCGCGCCGCGTGCGCGCTGGGTGATGCCGGTGCTTTGGCGCCGGGCTACCCGAAGCGCGCGGGCGGCGGTGGCTCGGCATCGCCCACTTGTGCGGCCACGGCCAGCAGCTGCTCGGGCGTGGGCTGGTCCCAGTGCTCGCCGATGGCCGCGCGGGCGTAGAAGCGCAACATCTCGTGCAGCACCATCGGGTGCTGCCAGCCGCTGCCCTGCAGCCGCTTGCGGATCGACGGATGCACCTGGCGGGCGGCCATGTCCTCGGCCAGCAGCGCGCACAAGCGGCCCTGCTCCTCGATCGACAAGGCCGCAATGTCGGCTCCCACCTGCTCATGGCGACGGCGCAGCCAGGCGGCCGCCCAATGCGCCTGCCGGCGCTGCTGCTCGGGGCTGACCGGCGGCGGGGTCGCCGTGGCCAGGCCAGCGCCAAAGCGGGCCGGCGCTTCCTGGGCCGAGGCCTGGGCTGCCCAGGCCAACGAATCACCCGCCCCGCCCAAGCCTGCCGTGCCCGGCGGCCGGTACGCCTTCGTGGCCGCGTCAGGCACCCCGGCCGGCGCTGCGGCGCCCTGCTCTGCCCGTGCCGCCTCGCCGGGCATCAGTGTCTTGAGGTAGCGGTAAGGATCGCGCAGCGGCTCGGGGAAGGCGCTGGCCAGCCGGCGTTGCAGTGCATCGAGACCACTGCGCAGGGCCTCGGTGCCATAGGTGTCGGCCAGTTCCTCGGCGCGGTGGTCGTCCACCCCCAGCGCCTGCGCCCGGGCGATCAGCGACAGGTCGACTGGCTCGTTGCGCTGGCGCAGCGGCAGGCTCGCCTGCGGCTTGCGGCGGATCAGGAACTGCAGCTCGGCGATGAAGCGGCCGGCCTTGTGCTCGACCAGCTCGATCTCGAGGTCGGTGACGGCGTTGACCTCGGCGATGGCGGGTTTGAGCGTGTCGCGCTTGAAGATGCGGTATTCCAGCCGGGCGGTCTTGTCGGTCTCGGGGCGGCCGCTGAGCACCGGGCGCCACCAGGCCCACGCCTGGCGCGAGGTGCGGCCGATGTCCTTGTAGCGCGAGCAGATCTCGTAGAGCGCGATGCCGGCATGCGAGCGCAGTTGCGAGATGATCTCCAGCGACAGCCGGGCGAACACCGTGGGCTCGAGCAGTTCCTGCTTGAGGTTGACGGCGTACGACCACTCCACCCACACCTGGCCGCGCAGCTTGCTCAGCCGGGCGTGGGCGAGCAGGCCGCTGACGTTCCATGAACTGCCCTCCCCGGTGGTGGGCGACTGCCATTCCACCGTGGTGGAGACCATCGCGCGCAGGTGCTTCTTGATCAGCGCCTGGTCGTTCGAATCAAAATCGATGCCGCGGATGATGCGTTCCAGCGGCGCCTGGAACACCGTCTTGTCCAGTCCCTGCTCCTGCGCCTCGTGCAGCAGCACGTTGTAGCTCTTGCGGCCCAGCGAGGTGATCTTGTGCGACTTGGGCACGATCGCCAGCGTATTGACCGGCTTGCGCAGCAGCGGCTCGGGCTCGGCCGCCGCCCGGCTGGCCACGGCGCGACGCGGCCGGCGCGGGGCGGGTGGCGTGGTTTCGTCAATGGGCGCCAACGCGCTCGGGTCAGGCATGCGGCCATGCTAGCGCAGGCGGGGTTGAGGTGAAACAGTGGCTCACCTGAGTCACTCTTCGATTGAATCGGTTGCGCTCCCGAAAACGCTCATGTGAAGTGGTCGTTCCGCTTGGCGGGGCTGGCGGTCGTTCTCCCGAAAACACTCACGTCAATCGTGATCTTGGCGCCACTGAAATACCGGCGTGCAAACATGGGCGCAGCCGCGTCGGGGCGGGCTGGCGTGTTCTGCTCCGTGTCCCCCGCCCACGCACTTGCTGCCGCAAGCGCGCCGGCTCCTCCTTTACCTGCGCAGAACACACCAGCCCACCCCGACGCTCGATCACCACGGCGCCATCGATGTGCGCTCGACGCCCGGTCAATGTGGGCAGGTGTGTCCGGGCCGAGGGTGCCGGGTGGCCGGATACCGCAGGTAAAGGGGGAGGTCGGGCGCAGCCCGGCCGGAGGACACGGAGGTATCCGGCCACCCGGTAGCCTCGGCCTCGCGCCGCGGCCGAAACCGCCATCGGCCTCAATCAACAAACGGCCCAAGCCCCCGAATCCACTCACCGATGCACCCGCAAAGCCACACGCAAGCCCCTGCATCCACACCGCGAAGCCCCTGAAAACTCTCCGCCTGATCCTGTATCCACTCACGTCGAATGCGATAAGCCCTTGATGCCATTGAGTTTTCCAGCGGCTAAAGGTATTAAAGGAGTTCAAAGAGTCTGAAATCTCCAAAGCAGCGGCAAACCAGATGAAGCTGTTAATGCACAAACCAACGTCAGAAAACACCGGAATCACTTTGCACACCACGCCTCGCTTGACAGAATACGCACCAGCAAGCCGATGCATGTCAAAGATGCGCGGCGCGTACAACCTGGAGCTCTGCGTTGGAACCCATCACGATCAAACCACCCAAACCGATCACCTTGCAGGGCATTGCCGACCAGGCCGAGCGTGCCGTGGCGATGATGACCGAGATCCGCTCGGCGATGCTGGCGCCGACCGCGCGCAAATCGCCGCCAATCTTCAACCTGAGCCAGCTGGCCGCGATGTGCGGCATCGAAAAAGGATCGCTCAGCCACCGCATGAGCCGCGGTGATCTGCCGGCAGGCCGGCTCAACACGTCGGGCAGCCGGCGCGAGTTCAGCCTGGCCGAAGCCCGTACCTGGATCCGCGAATACCGGCGCGACGGCCTGCGCCCGGCTGGCGCCGAAGCGGTGACGATCGCCATCGGCAACTTCAAGGGCGGCGTGTCCAAGACCACCACCGCCGTCACGCTGGCGCAGGGGTTGACGCTGCTGGGCCACAAGGTGCTGGTGATCGACACCGACCCGCAGGGCTCGCTGACCACCTTGTTCGGCATCCTGCCCGACACCGAGGTGGAAGAAAACGACACCATCCTGCCGCTGGCGATGGGCAGCGAGACCTCGATCCGCTACGCCATCCGGCCCACCTACTGGGATGGCATCGACCTGGTGGCGGCCGCGCCCGTGCTGTTCGGCGCCGAGTTCGCGCTGCCCGCACGGCAGACCCAGGAGCCGGGGTTCGAGTTCTGGCGTGTGCTCGATCTGGGCATCGACGACGTGCGCGCCGACTACGACGTGATCGTGATCGACACCCCCCCTGCCCTGTCGTACACCACCATCAACGCCTTCATGGCCAGCAACGGCATCATCATGCCGCTGCCGCCGAATGCGCTGGACTTTGCGTCGGCCTCGCAGTTCTGGAGCCTGTTCGCCGATCTGACCAGCGAGTTGATCACCAAGCGCGGCCTGAGCAAGTCGTTCGATTTCATCCACGTGCTGTTGGCCCGGGTGGATTCAAGTGATGCGGCCAGCAACATCGTGCGCCAGTGGATCGGCTCGACCTATGCCGAGAAGGTGCTGCCGGTCGAGATCCCCAAGACCGCGGTGACGGCCACCACCAGCGCCGAGTTCGGCACCGTCTACGACATCTCGCGCTACGACGGCAATGCCAAGACCTTCAAGCGCGCGCGTGATGCCTACGACACCTTTGTCTCCTACATCGAAGGCTCGGTGCGATCGGTGTGGCAACAGCAGGCGGCGGCAGCGCGCGGCCAATGACCAGGAGTTGAATGATGGCGAAAAAACTGCTCGAGAAAGCCGGCTTGATCCACCTGCCCCCTGCGCCCGCACGCTCACCCCTGCCTGAGGGGGTGATCGGTGGCGATGCCGATGCAGCCAAGGCCAAGACGGCGCCGGGGTCGATGCTGCAGTTCATGACGGCGCAGTCGGCGGCGGTCAAGGAAGCGGAGGCTTTGCGGGAGCGCCTGGCCGGCTTCGACGGCGCCCTGCCCACCCGCCGGCTGGATCCCGCCACGGTGCGGGTGTCGGTGTGGGCCAACCGGCATGAACACAGCTACCAGGATGCGGGCTTTCTGGCGCTGAAGGCCGACATCGCCGCCGCCGGCGGCAACGTGCAGCCGATCAAGGTGCGGCCAGTGGCCGCAATGATGGGCGGGCAGGGCCGGGCGAAGATGGTGGCGGCCGGGGTTGGACGGTCCAACCCCCCAGCGGCGTCCGATCAATTCGAGATCGTCTATGGCCATCGCCGGCACCGGGCCTGCCTCGAGCTGGGCCTGCCGGTGCTGGCGCTGGTTGAGAACCTGGCCGAACAGCAGCTCTTCGTCGAGATGGAGCGCGAGAACCGCTCGCGCAAGGATTTGTCGGCGTGGGAGCAGGGGATGATGTACGCGCGGGCGCTGGATCAGGGGCTGTACCCGTCGAACCGCCAACTGGCCCAGGCGATCGGGCGTGACCTGGGCGACATCGGCAAGGCCTTGTCGCTGGCCCGGCTGCCACTGGCGGTGGTGCAGGCGTTCCGGTCGCCGCTGGACTTGCAGTACCGCTGGGCCAAGCCGCTGGCCGATGCGCAGCAGCGTGATCCCGAGGGGTTGGTGGCGCGCGCGCGGGCCCTGAAGTCGCAGGTCGACAAGCGCACGCCGAAGCAGATCTTCGAGGCGCTGGTCGATGCTGCGCCTGCGGCGGCGCGGGCAGTGCCGGCCGACATCGGAATCCGTGTTGCCGGGCGCCAGGTGGCGGTGGTGGCCAGCGATGCCAGTGGGCACACGGTGGTGCGGTTTGCCAAGGCGCTGCCGCAGGAACAGCGCCGCGCGCTGGCCGATGCGGTGGCGCAATTCCTGGCGGGCCAGGACAGGGCGGATTGATCCTGAAAAGTCTCACCTGAGCGGCGCGGCCGCCGGCAAGCCCAAGGGGTTGGACGGTCCAACCCCTTTTTTTGTACGCTGCAACCCCGGCCTACTGCCCCAAAGCGCGCCGCGCACGGGCGTTGCGCAGCTCGCGGATCAAACGCGAGCGCTCGGTGGTCAGGTAGGTGGTGGTGGTGTTGAGGCTGGCGTGACCGAACGCTTGTTGCAGCACCTCCACCGGCACCCCAGCCGCCGCACCCTGCCGCCCGAAGGTGTGGCGCAGCCAATGCGTAGACGCCGCCTGGATGCGCTCGGCCGATAGCCCGTCCACCGCCCGAGCCTGGCCGCCAATGCGCTGGAAAAATCGTTTGAGCGTGCGGTACAGCCCATTGGCACCCAACGCCCGATGGGCGCTCAGCATCGCGGGCTGCAGCGCCACGCCAGCGCCCGTGTCGGCATCGGCCCAGCGGCCCACACCCCGTCGCAGGGTGCAGACGATGGGGGCGGGCTGGGGCAGGGCGCCCAGGGCAGCGGCGTCCCGGTGGTGCTGGTCGATCAGCGCAATGACGTCGTCGCCCAGCGGCACCTGGCGCCGCTTGCGGCCCTTGCCGAGCACGGTGACGATGCGGGCCGTGGCCAGATCGCCCACCTCGCCGTCGACCCGCACCGACTCGATTGCCGCGGTGGTAGTGGCCACCAGTTCGGCCAACCGCAGCCCGGTGCTGCACAGCAACGCCAGCACCAGGCGCAGCCGGCGATGTTCGGCGCCGGCGGGCGCTCCTGGCCACCGGCTTTCGGTCAGGCGGGCCGAAACACGATCGCCGCGCGCCAGCGCATCGGCTTCCTCGCGATCGAGCTGGCCCATCACGAAAGCCCACTCGGCCTCGTCGAACGAGCGCCCGATGTCCATCGCCGGCTCGGGCAACTGGGCCTTCTTGCGCACCGACGCCATGGGGTTGGCCAGCAGGTAGTTGGCATCGCGCAGGCCGTCGAACAGTGTTTGAACCACCACCAGCGCGTAGCGTTGCGACGAAGGTTTCAGCGGCCCGCGAAAGGGCCGCCAGGAGGGATCGTCGCGGGGCAGGGTGGCGCGCTGTATCCAGGCCTCGGGCACCTGGGCCAGAAAGCCGCGGTAGGCCTGGCAATCGGTGGCATCCACCGACGACAGCGGTTTGCGCCGCACGTGCAGGCACCACAGGGTGAAGCGCTCAACCTCCTTGCCGTAAGCGCGGTGGGTGGCGGGCGACTCCTCGTGGGCCTTGAGCCAGGCACGCACGGCGCCCAAATCGTCATGGGCGCCCAGGCTGTTGGCCATGCGGCTGGCAAACACCCCGGGTGCGGCAGCGCCACCTGCCAGCGCCGCGGGCACTGCCAGTTGGGCCAAGGGCACCACGGCAAACCGCGGCGCCATCACCAGCCCGCGCAGCGTGGCCGAGTGCAGCGCCCGCAGGCGTTGTGGCGGCGCAAGCGCACTGTCGCGCAGCGGCCGACCCCAGGCCAGCGCCAGCGGCGCCAGCCAGGCCACCACCGCGGCGGCGCGCGTGGCGCCCAGCCCGCGCACAGGCTTGAACCAGCCGTGGCCATGCACGTCGATGTGGTCCAGCAGGGCGCCCAAGGTGCCCGCGCCCACGGCCTTCAGGCGGGGCAGGGTGGCCGGGGCGAACCACAAGTCGATGCGGTCGTCGGCCTGGGGCTGGCGGGCCAGCAGGGTCTCCAGTTGGTTGAGCGCCCGCAGCCGGGCGCGCACATCGGGGTCGGTCGCGTCAGCCGCGGCGATGGCCGGGCCGTGGCCCGAAGGCCCGTCGTCAATCGCGCCGGGGCCGTTCAGGCCGTAGAAGGCCTGGTATTCGGTGAGCAGTTCGGCCTCGCTGAACTGGTCGAGGTCGAAGCCCTGGGCCTGGACAAAGTCTTCGAGCGAGGGCAGGGCGCTGGTGGCGGGTGTGGGTGTGTCTTGTGCCAGCTGCCGCAGCGCATCGGTGATGCGCTCACGCTCGGGCAGGGTGAGGTTGATCTGATGCCCGTCGTGCAACACCTGGGCCAGCAGATCGGCCCGGCGGCGCTCAACATGCCGCCGGTCTGAGCTGGATTCGGCAAAAGCCAGGTACCGGTCCCAGGCAGCTTTCAGATCCAGACCCTGCACCCACGCGCGCAAGAAAGCGAAATGCTGCATTCCCAGCGCCTGACTGCTGCGCAACACCCGGGTTCGAGCCCCCTTCGGGCGTCCTTTGCCAACCGCGGTGGATGCTTTCAAGCTCGTTCGCTGCATTAAAATAACGTGCGGATAATAACAATTATCTGGACGTGATTGAGTTGGCGTCATTGCACTGGGTGTCGCTTGTCGGGCGCCACGGGCCTGCGTTCGCCAAGCGATCAAGCGCATGCTGACCGGCGCCGAGGTTTGACAAGCCTCCAGCGCCTGCCTAGGCTTGCACCGGCAGTGCTTGCGCTGCCTCGCCGCCCAAGTCGCTCGTCTGGGCTGGCCCGGCGCATCCGCCAGCCTGTTACAAGCAGATGTCGCTGTCGCGTGGTCAAAACCTGGCCGCGAATGGCGCCCTTCGAGGGGAAATCATGGCCAAGCGTTGCTTCGTGGTGATGGGCTTCGGCGAGAAGACCGACTACAAGACCAGCCGCGTGCTGGACATGGACAAGACCTACAAGCACATCATCAAGAAGGCGGTCGAGGCGGCCGGCCTGGAATGCGTGCGTGCCGACGAGATACCGCATGCCGGCACCATCGACGTGCCGATGTACGAGCAACTGATGGACGCCGATCTGGTGATCGCCGATCTGTCGACGTCGAACCTGAACGCGGCCTACGAGCTCGGCATCCGCCATGCCCTGCGGCCGAACACGACGATCATCGTGGCCGAGGACCAGTTCGTCTCGCCCTTCGACATCAACCACATCGTCATCCGCAGGTTCCGCCACGATGGCAAGGCACTCGACATCGACGTGGTCGAGAAGTTCAGAGCCGAGCTGACCGATGCGATCCGCGCCATCATCGACAACGGCCGGGTCGACAGCCCTGTCTACACCTTCCTGCCGCTTCAGCCGCCCACACGCGTGGCCGCCCTCGCTGCGGCGGGTGCTGGTGCGGCGCTGGCGGCCGGCAACGATCAGCCGCCGCCGGCCAGCCTGGCCGCGCTGATGGCCGAGGCACGCGAGGCCAAGGGCCAGAAGGATTTCCTGACGGCCAAGGCGCTGTTGAAGCTGGCGCGCAAGATCGCCCCCAAGAACACCTTCGTGGCGCAGCAGCTGGCCCTGGTGACCTACAAGTCGAAGGCGCCCGACGAGGTGAGTGCCCTGCACGAGGCGCGTGACCTCCTGGCCAGCCTCGACCCGCTGCACTCGAACAACGCCGAGACGCTGGGCCTGTGGGGCGCCGTGCACAAACGCCTGTTCCAGCTGACGCAGGATCGCCCGGCGCTCGACGCCGCGGTGTTCGCCCACGAAAAGGGTTATCGCCTGCTGGCCGACCACTACAACGGCATCAACTGGGCCTACCTGCTCAATCTGCGTGCCAAGCAGGCCAAGCAGGCCGAGCAGGCCGAGCCGGCCGAAGCCATCGCCGATTTCGTGCTGGCCCGCCGGGCCCGGGCCGACCTGCTGCGCCTGTGCGAAGACAAGCTGGCCAGCCTCAAGGACATCGACGAGACCCGGGACGAGCGCTACTGGCTGCTGGCCACCATGGCCGAGGCGCAACTGGGGCTCGGTGACGAAGCCTTGTCGACGCAAACCCTGGCACGCGCGGCCGCGGTGGCCCGCGAGGCCTGGATGCTCGACTCCACCCAGGCGCAGCTGGCCGACCTGCGCACACTGCTGGCCGATTCGCCGCTGCGAAAGATCCGGCCGGAGTAGCCGGCACCGAGGTCGATGGTCAGCGCGGGGTGCGGGCGGTCAACAGCTCGCACGCACTGACCGCACGCACGCACCCACGCACCCACTGACCCACGCACCGGCCGCACGCACCGACCCTCCAGGCAGCCGATCACCGCGGTGGCGATCCTGATCTTCATGGCCGCCGTCTCCCACCGGTGCCGTCGCCCGGTCCTTCACCCCGGCCGGCGCGTATGCTGAACGGTTTCCCACCCCCATCGATCAACGCGGGGTCATGCGCCGCAGTGCTGGTGGGCACGACCTCCATCGCCGCCTTCTGGTGGCTCCCCCATGACCCAACTCAAGTACGCCTTCGCCATCGTCATCGGTCTGCCCGCGCTGCTGTGGCTGCTGGCCGATACGCTGCTGCCGCAGCCGCTCACCTACTTCTCGTTTCGCGCGGTTTTCATGCAGTTCAGTGGCACCCTGGCCGTCGCGATGATGAGCGTGGCCATGCTGCTGGCCCTGCGGCCGCGCTGGCTCGAGCCGCGGCTCGACGGCCTGGACAAGATCTACCGCCTGCACAAGTGGCTGGGGATCGGCGTACTGGTGGTCGCCGTGCTGCACTGGTGGTGGGCGCAGGGAACCAAGTGGATGGTCGGCTGGGGCTGGTTGACACGCCCGGCGCGTGGCCCGCGCCCCGACCCCGCCACGCAAGGCCTGGTCGAAGCATGGTTCGGCAGCCAGCGCGGACTGGCCGAAAGTGTCGGCGAGTGGGCGTTCTACGCCGCGGTGCTGTTCATCGCGCTGGCGCTGATCAAGCGCTTCCCCTACCGCCTTTTCGCACGCACGCACCAGTGGATCGCGCTGGCCTACCTGGCGCTGGTGTTTCATTCGGTGGTGTTGGTGAAGTTCGGGTACTGGGGTCAGCCGGTCGGCTGGCTGCTCGCCGCACTGATGGGCGCCGGGTCGCTGGCTGCGCTGATATCGCTGACCGAGCGCATCGGCGCCGGGCGCAAGGTTGCGGGGCGCATCGAGTCGCTGCACTACTTTGCAGAGCTCGACGTGCTCGAGTCACGCATCACCCTGGAAGCCGGCTGGCCCGGGCACGCCGCCGGCCAGTTTGCGTTCGTGACGTCCGACCGCCGGGAAGGCGCCCACCCCTACACCATCGCGTCGGCCTGGCATGCGCAGCAGCCGCAGATCACCTTCATCACCAAGGCTTTGGGCGACCACACCAAGCGCCTGCGGGACACCCTGAAGCCCGGCATGGTCGTGAGCGTCGAAGGGCCCTACGGCTGCTTCGACTTCGAGGATGGGCGATCGCGCCAGATCTGGATCGGTGCCGGCATCGGCATCACACCCTTCGTGGCGCGCATGAAGCAGCTTGCCCGGGAAGCAGGCCCTCAGACCGTGGACCTGTTCCATCCCACCGCCGTGCATGAACAGGCGGCCATCGACAAGCTCACGGCCGACGCCCGTGCCGCGGGCGTGCGGCTGCATGTGCTGGTCGACGCCCAGGATGGCCGGCTCGACGGCGACCGCATCCGCGCGGCCGTGCCAGATTGGGCCACGGCCAGCATCTGGTTCTGCGGCCCGCCGGCCTTCGGCAATGCCCTGCGCGCCGACTTCCGCGCGCACGGGTTGCGTGCCGATCGCTTTCACCAGGAGCTGTTCGAGATGCGCTGACCAGGTGCGCCGCGCCAAGCCTGGCCGGGGCAGCACCTGGGCCTGACCAGCGGTGCGCTTAGACGGGCACGAACAGGTTGCGCTGGCCGTCGTGGCTGACGCGACCGCGCCGGCCGAGAAAGTCCTGCGTCTGCATCTCGGCCCACAGCGCGGCATCGGGCGGCGGGTTGGCGATGAAGCGGGTGCCGTCGGCCAGCCGGCCGAACAGCACCGCACCCGATGGACCCTTGCCGTCGTGCATCACGGTGTAGGTCTCGATGGTTGCAGCGCCTTCGGCCAGCGGTGCGAATGGCGGGTGCGGCACCCGGTCCAGCTCGGCCTGCAGCAGCGCCGGGTCTGGCGGCGCAAAGGGCCGCTGCGGCGGCTCGGTCGAGTAGATGCCCACCGAGTGCTTGGTCAGGTAGTTGCCGTTGGCAGTGACCAGGCCCTTCATGCCAGGCGAGGCGCGTAGGCGCTGCGCCATCTCGGCGATCGAGTGCGTGACGTAGTTGTTGCCCGGCCCGCCGAAGTAGGGCAGCCCGCCGGTGACGGTGAGGCCGCGTGGGTCGTCGGGCGCCAGCCCCAGCGCGTCGCAGGCCACCTCCACCGCCGACGCAAAGCAGCTGTAGACGTCGATCGCGCCGATCTGGTCGAGCGTGGTGCCGGCCATCGCGAAGGCCTGCTGAAACACCCGCTGCATCGCCGGTGACGAATGGAAGTCGCGCCGCTCGCTGACAAACCAATGGTCGTGCGCATCGGCGCAGCCATGCAGGTAGACCCAGCGGTCTTCAGGGATGCCCAGCTGCCGGGCGCGCGCCACGCTGGTGAGGATCAGCGCCGCGCCCTGGTCGATGTAGGCGTTGGCGCTCATCAGCCGGGTGTAGGGGTGGGCGATGAGGGCGTTGCCGGGGCCCGGTGTGGCGATCTGCTCGGCGCTGTAACCCGTGCGCCGGTCGGCCAGTGGGTTGGCCGCGGCCACCGCCGCGAAGCGTGCCAGCAGCGTGCCGATGGCCTGCTGATGCTCGGCCAGGCCACGGCCCAGATGCCCACGGATGGCGTGCTCGAACATCGGGTACATCGTGATCGCCGCGCGCGCACCGTGCAGGTCTTCCACCTCAGACCAGCCGCGTCGGGCCACGCCCCAGGCCTCGAAGCTGCCGCCGGGGGCTTCCGACCAGTCCAGCGTGATGTTGGCGCGCTGGGCGGCCTTCTGCGTGGCCAGCGCCTCGGCGCCCACCACCAGCGCCGCGCCGATCTCGCCACGCGCCACCGCCTCACCCAGCCGGTTGATGCACCACTGCGGCATGTTGCCGCCGGGGTGGGTGTAGACCAACTGGCGCGGGCTGGCGCCCAGGCGATGGGCCAGCGAGCGCGGCGGGTTGGCATAAGACCCGAACGGGCAGGCAAAGCGCGGCGCGGTGTCTGCGAACAGCCGGATCACCGCGATGCTGTCCAGCGCCTGCAGCAGCCGTGCGCCGGCGCCGCTGTCGTCGGCGGCCAGCCGTGCGGCCTGGGCCATCAGGTCCAGCGGCGCCAGCGCGGCGCGCGGATCGCTCTCACGCTGGGTGACCTGGCCGCAGCCGACCAGGACGGGGGTGCGCTCGTCGCTGACCGCGCTGCGGGTGCTGCCCATGCTCAGCGACCGGTCCAGCGCGGAGCGCGCTTCTCGATGAAGGCGCGCGGGCCTTCCTTGAAGTCTTCGCTGGCCATCACCGCCGACTGTGCCTTGGCCGACAGGCCCTGCAGCTCGGCGTCGGTCAGGTCGAGCGCGCTCTTGGCCACGCCCAGGCTCTGGCGCACGGCCACCGGGGCATTGACGGTGATGCGCGCGGCCAGCGCCTGGGCGGCAGCCAGCAGCCCCTCGCGCTCGGCCAGCACGTTGATCATGCCCAGCTGCAGCGCGCGTTCAGCGGGGATGGGCTCGCCGGTGAGGATCATCTCCAGCGCCACAGCCTGGGGCAGAGCGCGGGGCAGCCGGTACAGGCCGCCGGCCGAGGCCACCAGGCCGCGCTTGACCTCGGGCAGCCCGAAGCGGGCCTGCGGCACGGCCACCCGCAGATCACAGGCCAGCGCGATCTCGCAGCCGCCGGCCAGCGCCGGGCCGTTGATCGCGGCGATCCAGGGCTTGCTGCGCGGCGAGTGCACGAAGCCGGCAAAGCCGCCGCGCTCGGTGCGCAGCTCGTTGCCGCGGCCGGTGGACACGGCCTTCAGATCGGCGCCGGCACTGAAGGCGTCGCTGCCCGCGCCGGTCAGGATCACCACCCACACGTCGTCGTCGGCCTCGGTGTCGTCGATGGCCGCGTGCAGCCCGCGCGCGACATCGCCATTGACGGCGTTGCGCGCCTCGGGCCGGTTGATGGTGACCAGGGCCACGTGGTCGGGCAGGCGTTCGATCAGGACGGCGGGCGCGGTGGTGTCGGTCATGGTGGGTCTCGGGTTGAGGCTCTGGTGGAGTCTCTGGTTGGGGGCGGGGTGGACCATCGTAGTGAGCGCCGTTGCGCGCGCCCATCGTCGGATCGGACGAGCGCGGCCACCGGCTGCTGCGCAGAGCGCAGTGCAGAATCGATCGATGGCCGATGAAGTTCCTGCTGATCTGCACCTGTTGGTGGCGCGCGCCGAGCGCGGCGATGTCGGTGCCACCGACTTGCTCTTCACCCAGCTGTACCAGCAGTTGCACCGCCTGGCGCGACGCGAGGCCCAGCGGCTGGGACCGCAGGCCGCGCTGGGCGCCACCACCCTGCTGCACGAGGCCTACCTCGACATCTCGCGGCGCGACGCGCTGGCGTTTCCGAGTCAGGGCCACTTCATGGCCTATGCCGCGCGGGCCATGCGCGGGCTGGTGATCGACCGGGTGCGGGAGCGCCAGGCACAGAAGCGCGGCGGCGGGCTGCACATCACGTCGCTGGACACGGAGTTGGCCGAATCCTGCCCGCAGCCCGAGCTGCTGGGCGGCATCGGCGACGCGCTCGACGAACTGGCGCAGATGGAACCCGCGCTGGCCCAGGTGGTGGACCTGAAGTTCTTCTGCGGCTTCTCGATGGCCGAGATCGCCGCCCTCACCGGCAGCTCCGAGCGCAGCGTGCAGCGCTAGTGGGAGAAGGCCAGGATGCTGCTGTTCCGGGCGATGCAGCCGGATTGAGGCCTGTCGCGGCGGATCTGCGTCGGGGCTTGGCGGGTTTCACGGCTGGTTTGCGATGTCTCGGTTGTCGCCACCGTGGCGCGGCGCACCGAGGAGACCCCATGCACCATTCCAAATCCTGCCGCCGGCCGCGGCTGGCCCGCCACGCCGCGGCGCTGGCCGCCGCCTGTGCCGCCGCCTGCGGGCTGGTTGCCGCCCCCGCGGCGCTGGCCGGTGGCGTGCGGTTCGATCTTCAGGCCCTGCCCGTCAGCCCGGGCCTGCAGCAGTCGGTGACCGGCCTCAACGCCAGCGGCGTGGTCGTGGGCGTGGCGTTCGGGTTGCGCAGCCCGAGCACGGCCTTCCGGTTCGAGAACGGGGTCATCAGCCTGCTGCCCAGGCCGGTGTTGGATTCGGTGCTGGTCGGCGGCATCAGTGACAACGGCCTGATGGTGGGCACCAGCGGGGCCCCGGGGCGCTGGCAGGCCGGTTTGCTCGGCGCCACGTTCACGCCCATCGCGGCGCTGGCGATCGGTGCCGGCGATGCCACCTTCGCCAACGCCGTCGATCCGGGCGGGCGCAGCGTGGCCGGCCGGACGATCCTGGCCAGCACGGTGCGCAGCTGGATCCATACCGAGGGCGCGCTCGTCGAGATCCCGCTGATGAGCGACCCGGTGGCCATCAACAGCGCCGGCCAGGTGGCCGGCAACCTGACGGTGGCGAACCGGCCGCGGGCCGCGCTGTACAGCGGCGGCATCACCCGTGAGCTGGGCACGCTGGGCGGCGCGGGCTCGTGGGTGACCGGCCTCAACGCCAGCGGCACGGTGATCGGCGAGTCCGAGCTGGCCGGCGCGGGCAAGGCCGGCTTCGTCTACGACAACGGCAGCCTGCGGGCCACCACGGCGGCGGCAGGCTCTGACACCTTTCTGCCGGCCGGCATCAACGACCTGGCGCAGATCGTCGGCCAGGGTTTCAACCGCAACAGCGGGCTGCAGGTGGCGCAACTGGCCGCGGGCACGGCCGCCGCCCCGGTCGCTCTCAACGCCTACCTCAGCGCCGCGGCCACCGACACGCTGGTGCTGGCCAAGGCCATCAACCCGAGCGGGCAGATCGCCGGCACCTGCGCCTCGGGCCAGAGCTGTTTGCTCACGCCCACCGGCACCCTGGCCTGGGCGGTCACCACCGGCGGCAGCTTCGACGACGCCCGGCACTGGGACAGCGGCCTGGGCTTTGCCCCCAACCGGCACCTCGACGTGGTGATCGCGCCCGCCGCGTCGGTGACCGTGCTGGCCAACCGCGGCGCCGAGATGAAGAGCCTGGTGGTGGGCACCACCGAGCAAGGCGCCAGCCAGGCCACGCTGCAGCTGGCCCAGGGTGCGCGCCTGGTCAGCAGTGGCGCCACCGCCCGCATCGAGCGCAGCGGCATCCTGCAGGGCGATGGCGTGCTGGCCGGCGGCCTGATCAACCGCGGCACGCTGCAGGGCACGGCGGCCACGCCGCTGCACCTCACCGTCGAAGGCTTCCTCGACAACCAGGGCCTGGTGACCGGCAGCGGTCGCATCAACACCAACCTCATCAACCGTGGCAGCAGCCCCGGCGTGCGCGTGGGCGCGGGTGAGTTGCTCACCATCGCCGGCACCGCGCACAGCGGGGCCGATGGCTCGGTGCTGGAGGTGCGCAACGGCGGCGAGTTGCGCATCGAAGGCCGCTACACCGCGCAGGCCGGCAGTTTCATCCGGCTCGACAACGCCACGCTGCGGGTGAGCGGGCTGCTCAACGCCGGCACGGTGCAGATCGGCTTTGGTGGCGCGAGCGTGTTCGGCGATGTGGTCAATTCGCTGGGCAGCAGCAACGGCCGCATCATCGCGTCGGGCGGCTCGGAGGTCACCTTCTGGGGCCGCGTGGTCAACCACAACGAGGTGCGCGCCGCCGCCGGTTCGCACATCGTCTACTTCGGCGATGTGAGCGGGCCCGGCAGCTTCACCACCCAGGGCGAGGGCGCCTATCACCGGTTCGAAGCGGCCTACAACCCCGCGGGCAGCACCACCGCGGTGGCGGCCGTGGACGTGGGCGATGCCGAGTTCAACGACGCGCTGGGGCTGGACATCGCCGGCACCCAGGCGGGCAGCGGCTTCGACCAGATCCACTTCGTGGGCAGCGTGCTGTTCGATGCCAACGCCCAGTTGGCGCTGACGCTGCAGGACGGTTTTGCGCCAGCGGCGGGCGACCGCTTCCAGCTGTTCGACTACAGCCAGGCCCCCGAGGGCCGGTTCGCCGCCCTGAGCCTGCCCACGCTGGCCGACGGCCTGGCCTGGGACACCCGCGATCTGTACGCCGGCGGCACCCTGGCCGTGAGCAACGTGCCCGAGCCCGCATCGGCAGCGCTGCTGCTGCTCGGGGTGGCAGTGCTGCTGCAACGTGGGCGCCGGGCGCGTTGCAGAATCCAGCGGTGAGCCTTCCCGATCCCGAGCGCTGGTCGCGCCTGAGCCCGCTGCTCGACGAGTTGCTCGATCTGCCGGCGCCAGCGCGTGCCGAACGGCTGGCCCGGCTGCAGCAGATCCACCCCGATCTGGCCGACGATCTGGCCCGGCTGCTGGCCGACGCGGGGCTGGCGTCATCGAATCACTTTCTGACCGGCGCGGTGCCCGCGCCCACCGGCATGGCGGACATCGGCCCCGACGCCAGCCTGGCCGGTCAACGCCTGGGCGCCTATGTGCTGGAGCTGCCGCTGGGCCAGGGCGGCAGCGGCAGCGTCTGGCGCGCGCGCCGCGAGGACGGCCGCTTCGAAGGCCATGTGGCGATCAAGCTGCTGCACCTGTCGCTGCTGGGGCAGGCCGGCGCCGAGCGCTTTCGCCGGGAGGGCAGCATCCTCGCGCGGCTGACCCACCCCCACATTGCGCGCCTGCTCGATGCGGGCGTCACTGCCGGTGGTCAGCCCTACCTGGTGATCGAGCTGGTGCAAGGCCAGCGCCTGGACCGCCACTGCGCTGCGCTGCACCTGTCGTTGCAGCAGCGGCTGCAGCTGTTCATTGGCGTGCTGCAGGCCGTGGCGCACGCCCATGGCCATCTGGTCGTGCACCGCGACATCAAGCCCAGCAACATCCTCGTCACGCCCGATGGCGAGGTCAAGCTGCTGGACTTCGGCATCGCCAAGCTGCTGGATCACGACAGTGCCGACGGGCCCACCACCGACCTGACGCGCGACTGGGGACGCGCCATGACGCCGGAATACGCGGCGCCCGAACAGCTGCGCGGTGAACCCGTGACCACCGCCACCGACGTGTATGCGCTGGGCGTGCTGCTGTACGAGTTGTTGAGCGGCCACTTGCCCTTCCCGGGGCGCCGGCGGGGCGCCAACCGGCTGG
>Ga0155495_1102_pt3 | contig 18286 bp, 13 predicted proteins | sample RifCSPhighO2_12_FD_107153 | JGI IMG/M metagenome (GOLD analysis project Ga0155495, IMG submission 107153) | Burkholderiales bacterium RIFCSPHIGHO2_12_FULL_69_20
CCAGGCCGTCAGCAGCTTGGCCACCCGGGTGCGCGCCACCAGCGCACGCGCCAGTGGCTCATTGAGCGGCGGCAGGCCGATGGCGCGGTCGGCCAGCACCTCCACCGCGGTGCCGCCCTGGCCGAACAGGATCACCGGGCCGAACACCGGGTCGATGCTGGCGCCGACGATCAGCTCGCGCGCCTGCGAGCGCCGCACCATCGATTGCACGCTCAGGCCCGCCAGCGTGGCGTCGGGCCGGCGCTGCGTCACCCGCGCCAGCATCGCCTGCACCGCGGCGCGCAGCCCGGCGGCGTCATCGATGTCGAGCACCACGCCGCCCACATCGGACTTGTGGCTGATGTCGGGCGAGACAATCTTCAGCGCCACCGGCCAGCCGATGGCCTCGGCCGCCGCCACCGCGGCATCGGCCTCCACCGCCACCAGGCGCGTGGCCACCACCGGGATGCCGTAGGCCGCCAACACCGCCTTGGCCTCGGGCTCGGACAGCATCGTGCGGCCCTCGGCCAACACGCGGCGCACCAGCGCGGCCACCTCGGCGCGCGCCGGTGCACGCTGGGGCGTGCGCGGGTCAGCCACCAGTGCGGCCGGGGTCTCCAGCAGCTGGGCCTGGTTGCGGCGATAGGCCACCAGCATCGCGAAGGCATGCACCGCCTCTTCGGGCGTGGGATAGCAGGCGATGCCGGCGTCGTTGAACTGCTGGCGCGCCAACGCCACCGCCGGCCCGCCCAGCCAGCAGCCCAGCAGGTGCGGCCGCTGGCCCGGCTGCGGCTGCACCAGCGGCACCAGCGCGCGGGCGATGTCGGCGCTGGGCACGATGGCGGTGGGCGCATGCACGAACAGCACCGCCTCGGCCGCGGGGTCGCCTGCCAGCGCCTGCAGCGTCTGCACATAACGCGCAACCGGCGCGTCGCCGATGATGTCCAGCGGATTGCCGTGCGACCAGTTGGCCGGCAGCACCGCGTCCAGCCTGGCCAGCGTGGCCGGGGCCAGCTCGGCCAGTTCGATGCCCACATGGGCGGCGGCATCGGCGGCCATCACGCCGGCGCCACCGCCGTTGGTCAGCACCAGCAGGCGCTCGGCGCGGTTGTCGCGCCAGCGCGCCAGCGTCTCGGCGGCGAGAAACAAATCCTGCAACGTGTCCACCCGCAACATGCCGGCGCGGCGGATGGCCGCATCCACCACCCAGTCGGCACCGGCCAGCGCGCCGGTGTGCGAGGCCGCCGCGCGCTGGCCCTGCTGCGAGCGGCCCGACTTGACCACGATCACCGGCTTGTTGCGCGCCGCCGCACGCGCGGCCGACATGAACTTGCGCGCCGAGGTGACCGACTCGATGTAGAGCAGGATCGCCCGGGTGTGTGGATCGCTGGCCAGCCAGTCGAGCATGTCGCCGAAGTCGATGTCGGCATGCTCGCCCAGCGACACCACCTGCGAAAAGCCGATGCCGCGGCCCTTCGCCCAATCCAGCATCGCGGTGACCAGCGCGCCCGATTGCGAGACGAAGGCCAGCTCGCCGGGTGCCACGTCGGTGTGGGCGAAGCTGGCGTTCATGCCGCTGGTCGGCACCAGCAGGCCGATGCCGTTGGGCCCCAGGATGCGCAGCAGGTGCGGCCGAGCGGCATCGAGCATGGCCTGGCGCTGCGCCGCGTCCAGCCCGGCGGTCAGCACCACCGCGGCGCGGGTGCCCAGCGCGCCCAGCTCGGCGATCAGGCCGCTCACGCTGGCCGGTGGGGTGCAGATCACCGCCAGCTCGGGCACCTGCGGCAGATCGGCCACGCGGGCACAGGCGTGCACCCCATCCAGCACCACCGCGCGCTGGTTGACGGCCAGCAGCGGCCCGGCAAATCCGCCCTGGTGCAGGTTGTGCCAGACCGTGGCGCCCACGCTGCCGGGGCGGTCGGACGCGCCGATCACGGCGATCGAGGCGGGCGTGAAGAGGGAGTCGAGGTTGCGGATGCTCATGGGACGGCACTGTGCCTGCAACGCGTGGCCACGGCATGACGAATCTCAAGCGGCGCTGCAAACCCGGCACTCCGCCGCCACGGGCGGGAGCTTGATCGCACGCAAGCATCGGTGGCCATGCGTCTGCGACATTGACCACCTGGGCAGCCCTGCAAGGAGGCGCGATGACGGCAGGCAAGGCGGACACGCGAGTCTCACCATGGCCCGGCGCGATGCACGCGCCGCGCCCGCCATGACCGGCCCGCGCGCCGGCGCATCGGCCCCACGCGGCGCCGATGCGCCGGTGTTCGATGCCACGCGCCTGGCCCAGGCCACCCTGGAGGTGCTGGCCGCCAACGGCGACGATGCGCCCGCTTTGGCGCGCCGCCAGGCCGCGCGCCTGGCGCGCCTGGTGGACGTGGCGCGCGCCGGATCACCGCTGTACCGCCAGCGCCTGAAGGGCGTCACGCCCGGCCGCACACCGCTGGCCCATTGGCCGATCGTGCGCAAGGCCGAGCTGATGCAGCGCTTCGACGACTGGGTCACCGACCCCGCGCTGCAATTGAATGCGCTGCGTGAATTCATCGCCGACCCCGCGCGTGCGGGCCAGGCCTTTGCCGGCCGCTGGCAGGTGTGGGAAAGCTCGGGCAGCAGCGGCGAGCCCGCCATCTTCGTGCAGGACGCGCAGGCGATGGCGGTGTACGACGCGCTGGAATCGCTGCGCCGGTGTTTGCCGCATCCGCTGCAGCGCTGGCTCGACCCGCTGGGCCTGGGCGAGCGCTATGCCTTCGTCGGTGCCACCGACGGGCACTTTGCCACCTACGTGTCGACGCTGCGGCTGCAGCGGCTCAACCCCTGGATGGCCGCCCGGCTGCGTTGCTTCTCGATCCTGCAACCCACCGCCGACCTGCTGGCCCAGCTACAGGACTTTGCGCCCACGCTGATCGCCACCTACCCCAGTGCCGCGGCCCTGCTGGCCGACGAGGCGCAGTCGGGCCGGCTGGCGATCCACCCGCGCGAGGTGTGGACCGGCGGCGAGACGCTGAGCGCCGCGGTGCGCCAGCATGTGCAGCAGGTGTTCGGCTGCGCGCTGTGCAACAGCTACGGCGCGTCCGAGTTCCTCGCCATCGGCTGGCAATGCAGCCATGGCCGGCTGCATGCCAACACCGACTGGGTGCTGCTCGAGCCGGTGGACGCGCAGGGCCACCCGGTGCCAGCCGGCGTGTTGTCGCACACCACGCTGCTGACGCACCTGGCGCAGTTTGCGCAGCCGCTGATCCGCTACGACCTGGGCGACCGGCTGACGCTGATGGCCGAGCCCTGCGACTGCGGCTCGCCGCTGCCGGTGATCGAGGTGCTGGGCCGCTGCGACGACGCGCTGCAGCTGGCCGCGCCGCGCGGCCGGTCGGTCACGCTGCTGCCGATGGCGTTGACCACGGTGCTGGAGGACGAGGCCCGGCTGTTCGACTTCCAGCTGCAGCAGCGCGACCGTCACACGCTGGTGCTGCGCCTGCCGCTGCCCGCCGCGCAGGCCGCTGCGGCGCTGGCGCGCGGCTGCGCGGCGCTGCGCGCCTTCTGCGACCGGCAGGGCCTGCCCGGCATCCAGATCGTGGGCGAGGCCGGGCCGGCGCTGCAACACGGGCGCAGTGGCAAGACCTGCCGGGTGCTGGGCCTGCCGGCGGCGCGCTGACGGCGGCGCCGACGCGGCCGCCCGGTGGCGGGCCGGCGCGGCGGGTCAATCGCCGCGCGGGGGCGTAGCGCCCGGGGGATCGACCGACGCATCGACCGACGCGTCGCCCGGCGCATCGATCGGCAGGTCGGGCGCCGGCCCGGCCTGCGACGGCAGGCCCAGGTGCAGCGCCGCCTGGGCCAGCAGGTGCGCCGACACCGGCGCGGTGATGAACAGGAACAGCGTGATCAGCAGCGGCTGCAGCCCCCACTCGCCGCGCGCCCAGGCCAGCACCATGGCCGCCAGCAGCACACCGCCCACCCCCAGGGTGGAGGCCTTGGTGGGCGCGTGCAGGCGCATGTAGAAGTCACCAAAACGCAGCAGCCCGATCGCGCCCACCAGCGTGAACAGCCCGCCGGTGACCAGCAGCAGCGCCACCAGCCCTTGCAACCACAGCGGCAGTTGGGTCATGGCTGCCCCTGTTCGTGGCCCTGCTCGATGACGTCGCCACGGGCGACGAACCGCGCCAGCGCCACCGTGGCCACGAAGCCCAGCAGCGCGATGATCAGCACCGCCTCGAACAGCAACGCCGTCTGCCAGCGCAGACCCAGCAGGCCCACCAGCGCCACCGCGTTGATGGTGAGCGTGTCCAGCGCCAGGATGCGGTCGGCCACGCTGGGCCCGCGCCACAGGCGCAAGGCACACAGCAGCGCGGCCAGGGCCACCGCGACGGTGGCGACATGCAGGGCCCACTCGATGATCATTCGAACAGCTCCCGGATCGGTTGCTCGTAGCGCTGGCGGACCTCGGCCACCACCGCGGCGGGGTCATCGCCGTCCAGCACGTGGATCAGCAGCAACCAGCGGTCTTCGTCGATCACGCACGACACCGTGCCGGGCGTCATCGTGACCACCGACGCCAGCAGGTGGACGGCCCCCGGATGGCGCAGCGCCAGCGGCAGCCGCACCCACGCCGGCCGCGGCTGCGCACCGGGCGACAAGACCAGGCGCGCCACGGCGAGGTTGCCGCGCAGGATGTCCCACAGCACCACGATGGCCAGGCGCGCCGCCACGCCGAGGCGCCCGGCACGGGGCGGCGCCCGACGGGCCGGGCCCAGCCAGCCGTACAGCAGCCGCGGCAGGCCCAGGCCCAGCACCGCCGCGGTGATCAGCTGCGGCAGCGCCACGCTCTGTTGCAGCAGCAGCCACACCAGGGCCAGCAGCAGCGACAACCACGGGTGCGCCAGCCAGCCGGGCGGCTGGCGTGGATCGGGATCGGTTGGCCTGCTCATCGGGGTGCCGCAGCCGGTGGGATCCGGCCGGTGTAGGGGCGGGTGCTGCGCGCCGCCGCGCCGCCCACCTCGGGCAGCACCGCGGCGGCGTAGGCGGCGCGGTCGCCCAGCTGCAGCGCGGCGGCTTGTGCATAACGCAGCAGCGGCGCGGCCCAGACGCTCATCGCCACGCTGGCGGCGATCAGCAGCCCGGTGGCGGCCAGCCCGCGCGGCGGCGCCAGGACACCGGGTGTGCCGGGCGTGCCGGATGCGCCAGGTACGCCGGATGCAGCGGGCTCGGCATGCGCCTGCCAGAACACGATGCTGCCGGCCCGCGCCAGGCCGATCAGCGTGAGCAGGCCACCGCCCAGCAGCACCGCCCACAGCGCCGCGCCGCCGGGCGCACTGGCCGAGGCCTGCAGCAGCATCAGCTTGCCGATGAAGCCCGGCAGCGGCGGCAGCCCCGCCACCGAGGCCGCCGCCAGCAGCAGCAGGATGCCCAGCAGCGCCGGCTGGGCCACCGGCGCTGCCGGCACCAGGCGGCCACCGGCCGCACCGCGCTGCGCGCCCAGCAACTCGGCCAGCAGGAACAGCGCGGCGACGATCAACGTGCTGTGCGCCAGGTAGTAGATGGCCGCCGCCCAGCCCGCCGTGCTGTAGAGGCCGACGGCCGCCAGCACCGTGCCGACCGAGGCCACCGTGAGCCAGGCCACCAGCCCCGCCAGCGTGCCCGCGGCCAGCGCGCCGATCACGCCGATCACCCCGGTGGCCAGCGCCAGCGGCAGCAGCAGCGGCTGGGCCACCAGCGCGGCGCTGTCGGCAGCGGCCGCACCCGCGTCGCCGAACACCACGCCATGCACCCGCAGGATGGCGTAGACGCCGACCTTGGTCATGATCGCAAACAGCGCGGCCACCGGCGCGCTGGCCGCCGCATAGGTGGCTGGCAACCAGATCGACAGCGGTGCCAGCGCCGCCTTGAAGCCGAACACCACCAGCAGCAACAGCGCCGCCGTGCGCAGCAGCACCGCGTCGGGGCCCTGCACCTGCGGCACGCGCAGCGCCAGATCGGCCAGGTTGAGCGTGCCGGTGAGCCCATACACCAGCGCCAGACCGATCAGGAACAGCGCCGATGCCGCCAGATTGAGCACCACGTAATGCAGCCCCACGCGCAGCCGCGGGCCACCGCGGCCGTGCAGCATCAGCACGTAGCTGGCGATCAGCAGCACCTCGAAGAAGACGAACAGGTTGAACAGGTCGCCGGTGACGAAGGCGCCGTTCAGCCCCATCAGCTGAAACTGCAGCAGCGCATGGAAGTGCCGGCCGCGTGCGTCCCAGCCGCCGCTGGCGTAGAGCAGCACCGGCAGTGCGATGGCCGAGGTCAGCGCCAGCATCAGCGCCGCCAGGCGATCGACCACCAGCACGATGCCGAACGGCGCCGGCCAGCCGCCCAGCCGGTAGACCGTCAGCGCCCCGCTGTCGGCCTGCTTCATCAGCAGCAGCGCCAGCAGGCCGCCCAGCAGCGCCGAGCCCAGCGCAAGGCGCCGGCCCCAGGCCAGGCGGCGGGCATCCGGGGTGCTGCCGCTGCCATCACCCAGCAGCAGCAGCACGATGGCGGTGGCCGCCGGCAGCAGCACCGGCAGCACCGGGCCGTGGGTCTGCAGCCAGCTCACCGCGGCACCTCCGCACGCACATCCGCAACCGCATCTGCACCGGCATCGTCGGGCAGCGGCGTGCCGGGCTCGTGGCCGTCGACATGGTCGCTGCCGTTGTCGTGGCGGCTGCGCAGCGCCAGCTCGATGACGAAGCCGGTGGTGGCAAAGCCGATGACGATGGCCGTCAGCACCAACGCCTGCGGCAGCGGATCTGCCACCGCCCCGCCCTGCCCCAGGATGGCCGGTGCGTTGCGCCACAGCCGGCCCATCGCGAAGATGAACACGTTGACCGCATAGCCCAGCACCGTGAGGCCCAGCACCACGCTGAAGCTGCGGCCGCGCAGCAGCAACCACAGGCCGCAGGTGGTGACCGCGCCGATGCCGGTGGCCAGCAGGAACTCCATCGAGGGCATCACGCGCCCTCCCCGCGCGCCGGCGCGGCGCCGCCGCCACGGCTGGCGGCGCCCAGCACCGACAGCGTCAGCAGCGTGGCGCCCACCACGGTGATGTAGACGCCCAGGTCGAACAGCGCGGCGCTGGCCAGCGGCAGCTCGCCCAGCAGCGGCAGCACCGGGTGGCCGAAGGCGCTGGTCAGGAAGGGCTGGCCGAAGGCAAAAGCGCCCAGCCCGGTGAGGCCGGCGATGCCCAGGCCGACGCCGATCCAGCGGACGAAGCGCTGCCCGCCAGCGGCCCGCAGCAGCGCTTCGGCCCGCGCCTGCCCCAGCGCCATCGACTGCAGCACCAGCGCCACCGCCGTCACCAATCCGGCGATGAAGCCGCCGCCCGGCAGGTTGTGGCCGCGCCAGAACAGGTAGGCGCTGAGCACCAGCGCCAGCGGCAGCACCAGGCGCGCGGCGTGGCGCAGCATCAGCGGCGGCCGGGCAAAGCGCCAGGGCCGGCCCTGTGCATCGGCCACCGGCCGGCGCACCCGCCAGCCGTCGAGCAGCGCAAACACGCCCAGCGCGGCGATGCCCAGCACGGCGATCTCGCCGAAGGTGTCGTAGCCGCGGAAGTCGACCAGGATCACGTTGACCACATTGCTGCCGCCGCCCTGGGGCAACGACCGATCGAGGAAGAACCACGAGATCGAATCATGGTCGCGCGTCAGCACCAGCCAGCTCAGCCAGGCCATGCCGGCACCGCCGGCCAGCGCCAGCGCGCCGTCGCGCCAGCACCGTGCCGCACTCGATTCACGCGGGCTGGTGGGGGGCAGCAGCGCCAGGCCCATCAGCAGCAGCACGGTGGACACCACCTCGACCGACAACTGTGTCAGCGCCAGATCGGGCGCCGACAGCGCGGCGAAGGTCAGCGCGGTGATCAGCCCGATCACGCCCACCAGCACCACCGCCTGCAGGCGATCACGATGGCCGCGCACCAGGGCCACGCACACCGCCAGCAGCCCGGCCCAGACCAGCACCGACAGCGCATCGGCCGGCAGCAGCGTGCGGGTGCCGGCCGAGGGCGCGCCCGTACCCGCCCCCACACCCGCACCCACACCCGCCGCGATGAACGGCCAGGCCGCGGCGGCCACCGCCACGCTCAACAAAACCGCCACGTGGCGCTGCAGCGAGCCGGTGTCCAGCCCGCCGATGAGCCCGCGTGCGCCGCGCAGCAGGCCATCGAGCAAGCGCGTGTACAGCAGCCGGCCGGTGAGGCCGCGCGGGTGGTGCAGGTGCAGGTTGTAGCGCCGCTGCAGCGCCATGTAGAAGGCCACGCCGCCGGCCAGAGCCACCGCGCTCATCAACAGCGGCAGGTTCAGCCCGTGCCACAGCGCCAGGTGGTAGGCCGGTGGTGCATGGCCCAGCATGGTGGTGGCGGCCAGCTGCACCATCGGCCCGTAGGTGATGCCGGGCGCCACGCCCACCGCCAGGCACAGCACCACCAGCAGGATCACCGGCGCCTTCATGAACAGCGGCGGCTCGTGCGGATGCGGGTTGGGCAGACCCTTGGGCTGGCCGTTGAAGAACACGTCGTGGATGAAGCGCAGCGAATAGGCCACCGAGCAGATGCCACCGAAGGTGGCCAGCACGGGCACCATCAGCCCGAAGAGGAAGTGGCTGCGCCCGGCCACCGCCTCGGCGAAGAACATCTCCTTGGACAGAAAGCCGTTGGCCAGCGGCACCCCCGCCATGGCCGCGGCAGCCACCATCGCCAGCGTGGCGGTCCAGGGCATCAGCTTCATCAGGCCGGCCAGCTTGCGCATGTCGCGCGTGCCGGTCTCGTGGTCGATGATGCCGGCGGTCATGAACAGCGCGGCCTTGAAGGTGGCGTGGTTCAGCACATGGAACACCGCCGCCACCTCGGCCAGCGGCGTGTCCAGGCCGATCAGGAAGACGATCAGGCCGAGGTGGCTGATGGTGGAGTAAGCCAGCAGGCCCTTCAGGTCGTGGCGGAACACCGCCACGTAGGCCGCGTAGGCCATGGTGAACAGGCCCACCGGCGCGACGATCCACTCGAACAGCGCCGTGCCGCCCAGCACCGGGTACAGCCGCATCAGCAAAAAGATGCCGGCCTTGACCATGGTGGCCGAATGCAGGTAGGCCGAGACCGGCGTGGGCGCGGCCATGGCATCGGGCAGCCAGAAATGGAACGGCCACTGCGCGCTCTTGGTGAAGCAGCCCACCAGGATCAGCACCAGTGCCAGCGGATACAGCGCATGGGCGCGCACCGCCTCGCCGCGGCCCAGCAGTTGGCTCAGCTCGTAGGTGCCGGCGATCTGCCCCAGCAGCACGATGCCCGCCAGCATCACCAGCCCGCCGCCGCCGGTGACCGTCAGCGCCATGCGCGCGCCGGTGCGCGCCTCGGCGCCGCCCTTGGGGCTGGCGCCCCAGTAGCCCACCAGCAGGAAGGACGAGACGCTGGTCAGCTCCCAGAACACCACCAGCAGCAACAGGTTGTCGGCCAGCACGATGCCCAGCATCGCCGACATGAACAGCATCAGCAGCGCGTAGAACTTGCCCGCCGGGTCGTCGTCATGCAGGTAGTAAGCGGCATACAGGATCACCAGCAGGCCCACCACCGTGATCAGCAGCGCGAACATCAGCGCCAGGCCGTCGAGCCGCCAGCCGAGGTTCAAGCCGATGCCCGGCAGCCATTCGGCCTGCCACAGCAGCGTCTGCCCGGCAAACACCGCCGGCGCCTGCTGCAGCAGCAGGGCCAGCGCCGCGGCGGCCACGCCCGCGGCCCACCAGGCGGTGAGGCGGCGCCGGCCCGGCGACGGATGGCGCCCTGCCCAGGCGCAGCCCAGCGTGCCGGCCAGCAGCGGCAACAACACGACGGTGGCGAGGGGATTCATGGGCGGTGCAGGCAGGTCGGACGAAGCATCGGGTCGGCGGCGGATTCTAGGGAGCGACGGCGTGCGCACCGCCGATGGGCCCACAAACCCCCATGCCCGGCACGTCAGCCTGCCAGCAGGTGCGGTGGCTACACTGGCAGGCTCAGTCCAGCCACCCCCCGTCTCAGAGTGAGATTGCCATGACCACCACCATCCGCCAGGCCGACCTGATCGACAGCGTGGCCGCCGCGCTGCAGTACATCAGCTACTACCACCCGGCCGATTTCATCGCCCACCTGGCCCGCGCCTACGAGCGTGAGCAGAGCCCGGCGGCCAAGGACGCGATCGCGCAGATCCTGACCAACTCGAAGATGTGCGCCGAGGGCCACCGCCCGATCTGCCAGGACACCGGCATCATCAACGTCTTCCTGAAGATCGGCATGGACGTGCGCTGGGAAGGCTTCAGCGGCTCGATCAGCGATGCGGTCAACGAAGGCGTGCGCCGCGCTTACCTGTTCCCCGACAACCTGCTGCGTGCCAGCGTGCTGGACGACCCGATCTTTGCGCGCAAGAACACCCAGGACAACACGCCGGCGGTGATCCACATGGAGGTGGTGCCCGGCGACAAGCTGGACGTGACCGTGGCGGCCAAGGGCGGCGGCAGCGAGAACAAGAGCAAGATGCAGATGCTCAACCCCAGCGACGACATCGTCGACTGGGTGCTCAAGGCGGTGCCGACGATGGGCGCCGGCTGGTGCCCGCCGGGCATGCTGGGCATCGGCGTGGGCGGCACGGCCGAGAAGGCGGTGCTGCTGGCCAAGGAAGCGTTGATGGACGACATCGACATGTACGAGCTGCTGCAGCGCGGCCCGGCCAACAAGCTGGAAGAACTGCGCATCGAGCTGTACGAAAAGGTCAACGCGCTGGGCATCGGCGCGCAGGGCCTGGGCGGGCTGACCACGGTGCTGGACGTGAAGATCAAGACCTACCCGACCCACGCCGCGGGCAAGCCGATCGCGATGATCCCCAACTGCGCGGCGACGCGGCATGCGCACTTCCAGCTCGATGGCTCAGGCCCGGTCTACCTCGATCCGCCGAGCCTCGACCTGTGGCCCGACGTGACCTGGGCGCCCGACTACAACAAGAGCCAGCGCATCGACCTGAACACGCTGACCCGCGCCGAGGTGGCCCGCTGGAAGCCCGGCCAGACCCTGCTGCTCAACGGCAAGATGCTGACCGGCCGCGACGCCGCGCACAAGCGCATCCAGGACATGCTGGCTGCGGGCGAGAAGCTGCCGGTGGACTTCACCAACCGCGTCATCTACTACGTCGGCCCGGTCGACCCGGTGCGCGACGAGGTGGTGGGCCCGGCCGGCCCCACCACCGCCACGCGCATGGACAAGTTCACCGAGATGATGCTGGCCCAGACCGGGCTGATCTCGATGATCGGCAAGTCCGAGCGCGGCCCGGTGGCCATCGAGGCGATCAAGAAGCACCAGAGCGCCTACCTGATGGCCGTGGGCGGCGCGGCCTACCTGGTGGCCAAGGCCATCAAGGGCGCCAAGGTGCTGGGCTTTGCCGACCTGGGCATGGAAGCGATCTACGAATTCGACGTCAAGGACATGCCGGTGACGGTGGCGGTGGACAGCCAGGGCACCAGCGTGCACACCACCGGCCCGAAGGAGTGGCAGGCGAAGATCGGCAAGATCCCGGTGACGGTGGCCTGATCAGGCGCCGGTGGCCCGTGGCGGCGTAGCCGCCACTTCCACGACTGCCGGCGCAGCCGGCAGGCCATGCACCACCCGCTGCGGGAACGGGATCTCCACCCCCTGCGCATTGAGCAGGCGCAGGATCGCCAGGTTGACATCGCCCACCGCGTTGACCTGGCCGTTGTCCGGGTCGTCGATCCAGAAGGCGATCGTCAGCTCCAGCCCGCTGTCGGCAAACGCCGACAGCCGAACGCCCGGCGCCGGATCGTCCAGCACCCGCGGCACTGCCGCCACGGCCGCCACCAACTGCGGGATCAGCGCATCAACATCGGTGCCATAGCCCACCTGCACCACGGTGGTCAGCACCAGCTTGCTGTCGGCATAGGTGAGGTTTTCCACCCGCTGGGTGATCAGCAACTCGTTGGGCACCAGCGACTCGCGGCCGCTAGGCGCCCGGATCAGCGTGTAGCGGGTAGTGATGTCGCTGATGCGGCCTTCGAAGTTGTCGACCCGCACCTGATCGCCGATGCGCAGGCTGCGCTCGGCCAGGATCACGAAGCCCGAGACGTAGTTGGCTGCCAGCCGCTGCAGGCCCAGGCCGATGCCCACGCCCACCGCGCCGCCCATCACGCCCAGCGCGCCCAGGGGAATGCCCGCGGCCGACAGCGCCACCAGCAGGCCCACCAGCAGCAGCACCGCACGGGTGGCGTTGGCGGCAATCTTGCGCACGCTGAGGTGCACGGTGCTGGCGCGCAGCAGCCGCGCTTCGATGGTGGCCGACAGCCACAGCATCAGCAGCAGCACCGCCACCGCGCTGAGCGCCCCTTCGAACAGGCTGCGCAACGACACCGGCGCGCCGCCGATCTTCCAGCTCACCGCGTCCATCTCGGCCAGCACCAGCGGCAGCAGCCCGGTGATCCACAGCACGGCGACGATCCACACGCCCCAGCTCAGCGTGCGCTCCAGCGCACGCACCAGGGCCGAGTTGGGAAACGCCGCATGCAGCACCCGCACCGACACGCGGATCAGCGCCAGACTGGCCAGCACCGGCACCGCGAGGTGGAACACCGCCACCGGCATGTGGCCCAACAGCGGGCCCCGCAGCAGCAGCCGCGCCACCACGGCCAGCGCCAGCGCCAGCACCGGGAACAGCGCGCCGTCGAAGCCACGCTGGCCGAACCAGATGCCATCGCCCACGGCCGGTGTGCCGTCCTCGCCCACGGCGGCCACGTCGCGTGGCCTCAGCCAGGTGCACAGCAGCCACGACAGCGCCAGGCAGCCCAGCAGCAGGCCCAGCTCCACCAACGCGGTGGGCCGCGCCAGGGCGGCCAGCAGCTCAGGCAACGAGTCGATGCCGTTCATCGTCCCGTGCCAGCCTCAGAAGCTGTGAATGAATCTGGCGTGGCGGAGCAGACCGGCCAGGCGATCCCAATCTAGGCGCAAAGCGCAGCCATAGCTCGGGCTATGGCGAGCATTTGCAACGACGAGTGGGGCCGTCTGGCAGGGATGAGCGGGCATGTCGGGTTCGTTCACAGCTTCTCAGACGTCGGCCAGCACGCGCAGGTGCGCGACGACGCTGCGCGCCAACGCGCTCAGCGCATAGCCGCCTTCGAGGCAGGACACGATGCGCCCACCGCAATGGCGGTCGGCCAGGTCCTTCAGGCGCCGGGTGATCCACTCGTAGTCGGCCTCCACCAGCCCGAGCTGGCCGAGATCATCTTCGCGGTGGGCGTCGAAGCCGGCGCTGATGAACAGCATCTGCGGGCGAAACTCTTCGAGCCGCGGCATCCACATCACGTCGATGATCTCGCGCACCTCCATGCCCCGGGTGTAGGGCGGGATCGGCACGTTGACCATGTTGGTGCCCATCGGCACCGCGCCGCTGTTGGGGTAGAGCGGGTGCTGGAAGAAGCTGGCCATCAGCACCCGGTCGTCGCCGGCGATGATGTCCTCGGTGCCGTTGCCGTGGTGCACGTCGAAGTCGATGATCGCCACGCGCTCGAGGCCCAGCACGTCGAGCGCATGGCGCGCGGCAATGGCCACGTTGTTGAAGAAGCAGAAGCCCATGGTCTCGTTGCGCGTGGCGTGGTGGCCGGGCGGGCGCACCGCGCAGAAGGCGTTCTCGACCTCACCGCGGAACACCGCCTCGGTGGCCGCCACCGCGGCCCCGGCCGAGCGCAGCGCGGCACGCCAGGTGCCGGCGCACACCACCGTGTCGGGGTCGAGGTGGCGTGATTCGCCGGTGGCCTGCACCTGCTCCATGAACTCACGCAGCTGGGTCACGTAATTCACCGTGTGCGCACGCTCGATCTGCGCCAGCGTGGCCAGCGGCGCCTCGCGGTGATCGAGGGCAATCGACAGGCCCGAGGCCAGCAGCTGATCGGCGATGGCATCCAGCCGCTGAGGGCATTCAGGATGGCCTGCACCCATGTCGTGCATACGGCACTCGGCGTGGCTGAAGAAGGCAGTCGACATCGTTGTCTCGAATCGTTTTCCGGTATGGTGCCGCGCATGGCTGATACCAACCTTGCGCGGCGCTTGTCTCAGCTCACGAGCCAGATTAGCACGATCATCGTGGGCAAGAAGCCGCAGATCGAGGACTGCATTGCCTGCCTGCTGGCGGGTGGTCACCTGCTGATCGAAGACCTGCCCGGCGTGGGCAAGACCACCCTCGCGCATGCCTTGGCGGTGTCTTTGGGGCTGCGGTTTTCGCGGGTTCAGTTCACCGCCGATCTGATGCCCTCGGATCTCATCGGGGTCAGTGTCTTCGAGCGCAGCAAAGAGGCCTTTGCCTTCCATCAAGGCCCTGTCTTTACGCAGGTGCTGCTGGCCGACGAGATCAACCGCGCCGGCCCCAAGACGCAGAGCGCATTGCTCGAGGCGATGGAAGAGCACCAGGTCACCGTCGAGAACGAGACCCGCCCGCTGCCCAAGCCCTTCTTCGTGATCGCCACGCAAAACCCCAGCGACCAACTGGGCACCTACCCGCTGCCCGAGAGCCAGCTCGACCGCTTCCTGATGTGCATCACGCTGGGCTACCCCGACCGCGCCAGCGAGCGTGCGTTGCTGGCCGGTGTGGACCGCCGCCATCTGGTCGAAGGCCTGGGCGCGGTGATGACCCCGGCCGAGCTGCTGCTGGCGCAGAACGCGGTGCAGCAGGTGCATGCCTCCGAGGCGCTGCTGGACTATCTGCAGGCACTGATCGCCGCCACCCGCTCGGGCCAGTGGTTCATCGAGGGCCTGAGCCCACGTGCGGGCATCTCCATCCTGCGTGCCGCGCGTGCGCGCGCCCTGCTGGCGCAACGCGACTACGTGGCGCCCGACGACCTGCAGGCCATCCTGCCGCAGACCGCCGCGCACCGGCTGGTGCCGGTGACCAGCGCCGGCCGCGGCCGGGTGGAACAAGTTCGCGCGATGGTGGAGGCCGTGGGCCTGCCTTAGCCCTGCTGATGATCAAGCGCCGCCTTCGCGCCTGGTTCGAGAACCGGCTGCCGCGCAGCGACAGCCAGACGCTGACCCAGCGCAACCTCTACATCCTGCCTACGCTGGCCGGCTGGAGCTTTGGCTTCACGCTGCTGGTGATGCTGCTGGCGTCGATCAACTACCAGCTCAACCTGGGCTATGCGCTGACCTTTCTGCTGGGCGGCGCGGCGCTGGTGTCGATGCACCAGACCCATGGCAACCTGCGCCGGCTGGTGCTGCGGGTGAAAGCCCCGGCGCCGGTGTTTGCCGGCGAGGCGGCCACGCTGGAGGTGGTGGTCGATAACCCCGGCACTGAGCGTCACGGCGTGGGCCTGGGCCTGTACGACGCACACCGGCAGGGCATGGCGTTTTGCGACGTGCCGGCGCAGGGCAGCACGCTGCTGAAGCTGCGCTTCACGCCCACCCGGCGCGGGCGGCATGGGCTGCCCACGCTGCTGGTGGAAACGCATTTCCCGCTGGGGCTGTTTCGCGCCTGGACGGTGTGGCGCCCGGCAGCGTTGGCGCTGGTCTACCCGGCGCCCGAGCTGCCGGCCCAGCCGCTGCCCGCCGGCCAGCCCAGCGGCGGCGGTGAACTGCAGGCGCGCAGCGGCAGCGGTGGTGAATTCGAAGGCGTGCGCGCCTACCGCCGCGGCGATCCGCTGCGCCAGATCGTCTGGAAGAAGGTGGCCCGCACCGGCGAACTGGTCAGCCGCGACACCAGCGCCAGCGCCGCACAGACCCTGGTGCTGGACTATGCGGCCGCGGGCGCCGATGGCGTCGAGCCCCGGCTGTCGCGGCTGGCCGCCTGGGTGCTGGCCGCCGAGCACGCCGGTCAGGGCTACGGCCTGAAGCTGCCGGGGCGTGAGCTGCCATCGGCCAGCGGCGAGGCGCAGCGGCGCGACGCGCTCGAGGCGCTGGCGCTGTGGCATCCCGATGGCGCTGCCACCACCACTCGCGGCACCGGCCGATCCCGATGAGCAGCGCGGCGCCGGTCGTCACCAGCCCAGCCAACCCGCTGCGCACGCGGCTGGGCGCCTGGCGCCAATGGCCGCGCGACATGCGCGACACGCTGTTCCAGTTGGTGGTCATCGGCTGGACGGTGATGCCGCACCTGAGCCACCTGCCACTGTGGTGCGGCGCCCTCACCGCGCTGGTGCTGGCCTGGCGCGTGCAGCTGGCGCTGAGCAGCGGCCCGCTGCCCGGCCGCTGGAAGGTGATGGCGGTGCTGGCGGTGGCGGTGGGGCTCACCCTGTGGACCGAACGCACGCTGCTGGGCAAGGAGGCCGGTGTCACCCTGCTGGTGGTGCTGATGGCGCTGAAGACGCTGGAGCTGCGGGCCCGGCGCGATGCGATGGTGGTGTTCTTCCTCGGCTTCTTCCTGGTGCTGACGCACTGCCTGTACTCGCAGTCGCTGCTCACCGCGCTGGCGATGCTGGTCTCCACCTGGGGCCTGCTCACCGCGCTGGTGCTGGCCAACATGCCAGTGGGCAAGCCGCCGCTGTGGCGCGCCGCCCGGGTGGCCGCGCGCTCGGCGCTGCTGGGGCTGCCGCTGATGGCCGCGCTGTTCATGCTGTTCCCACGCTTCGGGCCGCTGTGGGGCCTGCCGCAGGACAGCGGCGGGCGCACGGGGCTGTCGGGCACGCTGCGCCTGGGCGGCATGGCCGACCTGGCCAACGACGAGAGCATCGCCTTCCGGGTGCGCTTCGACGGCCTCGAGCCGCCACCCGAGGCGCTGTACTTCCGCGGGCCGGTGCTGTCGCGCTTCGACGGCATCGAATGGCGGCCGTCGATCTTCGCCAACCAGCGTTACCCGCAGCGCCCGCCTGACCTGCGCACCGCCGGCGCGCCGGTGCACTACGAGATGATGATCGAGCCGATCCGCCTGGCGCTGCTGCCGCTGCTGGAGGCCACGCCGGCCGATACCGCCAGTGCACCTCAGCTGCCCGACTGGATGCCCTGGCTGGGCAACGATCTGCAATGGCACACCGACCGGCTGGTGGGCGAGCGCCTGCGCCTGCGCGCCGTGGGCTACACCCGCTTCTCGCACGGCCAGCAGATCGAGCCGCACGAGCTGGATTTGATGCGCCGGCTGCCGGCGGGCAGCAACCCGCGCACGGTGGCCTGGGCCCAGCAGATGCGCGCGCAACTGGGCCCGGTGGATGCCCGAACGCTGGCCGCCACGCTGCACGCCCACATCCGCCAGGCCGACTACGTCTATACGCTGCAGCCCGGCGCCTACGGCAGCGATGCGGTCGACGAGTTCTGGCTCGACCGGCGCCAGGGCTTCTGCGAGCACTTCGCCACCGCCTTCGTGGTGGTGATGCGCGCGGCGGGCGTGCCCGCGCGGGTGGTCACCGGCTACCAGGGCGCCGAGCCGCCCGATGCCGATGGCTTTCGCGTGGTGCGGCAAAGCCATGCCCACGCCTGGGCCGAGTACTGGATCGAGGGCGAGGGCTGGCAGCGCGCCGACCCCACCGCGGCCGTGGCCCCCGAGCGGGTGCGCGCCAGCCGGCCGCTGCAACCGCGGCCCGGGCTGGTGGCCGGCGCCTTCAACACCATGAGCCCGGCGCTGGCCAGCCAGATCCGCCGCGCCTGGGAGCTGCTGGACAGCCGCTGGAACCAATGGGTGATGGGCTACTCGCGCACCCGGCAGTTCGACCTGCTCAAGCGCCTGGGTGTGCACCAGCCCGACTGGGCCGACCTGGCGCGGGCGCTGGTGCTGCTGCTGGCGGTGGCGGCCAGTGCGGGCGCGATCTGGGCCTGGGTCGACCGCCATCGGCAAGATCCCTGGCAGCGGCTGCAGGGCCGATTGCACCGACGTCTGCAAGCGGCTGGGGTGGACGCCCAACCACACCATCCGCCGCGCACGCTGGCCACGATGGTGCGCCAGCGCCATGGCCAAGCCGGCGAGCCACTGGCCCAGGCGCTGGAGACGCTGGACCGCCAGCGCTACGCCCCCGGCGGCCAACGCCTGCCCGATCGGCACTGGTGGGCCCAGGCCTCGCGCCTGGCTGCCGGGCTGGCGCCACCGACGGGCCTTCGCTGAAGCCGACGCTTTGATCCGGGCGCCGCGTGACGCGTTCCTTTTCGTGTTTACCCTGATTTGCAATCGATTGCATTACAGGGATCATCCGTCCGGATCGCCAGGTTCCGCTGGCACCGCACCCTCCGTGAGCCCCTTCCCGCATGAACTACGCCGACCACCAACGCCAAGTCAAGAAGCACCCGATCGGACTCGGCGTGGTGGTGGTTGGCCATGTGATCCTGGGCTATGCCCTGGTCAACGGGCTGGGTCACAAGATCGTCGAG
>Ga0155495_1069_pt2 | contig 18272 bp, 19 predicted proteins | sample RifCSPhighO2_12_FD_107153 | JGI IMG/M metagenome (GOLD analysis project Ga0155495, IMG submission 107153) | Burkholderiales bacterium RIFCSPHIGHO2_12_FULL_69_20
CAGCGGCACGACGCCCAGCGTCAGCGCCACGCCCAGCGCCAGCCACAGCAGGAAGTGACCGATCTCGGGGATCACTTGCCGTCTCCTTTGGCCAGCGTCGCGTCGAGCTTGCTGTCGCCCTTCTGCGCGCGCTGCAGCGCCTCGGCGGCCTCGGGCGGCATGTAGTTCTCGTCGTGCTTGGCCAGCACCTCACGGGCGACGAACACGCCGCCCTGCAATTGGCCCTGGGCCACCACGCCTTTGCCCTCCTTGAACAGGTCGGGCAGGATGCCTTCGTACTGCACCGGCACCGTCTGGGCGGTGTCGGTGATGACGAACTTGACGTGGGTGCCATCCACCTTCACTGAACCCGCCTCCACCAGGCCGCCGACGCGGAAGGTGCGTGCGCTGGGCGCTTCCTTCGACGCCACCTGCGTGGGCGAGTAGAAGAACACCAGGTTGCTCTGGAAGGCATTGAGCACCAGCGCCACCACGATGCCCACGGCGCTCAGCACGCCGCCCAGGATCGCAAATCGTTTGTGTCGGGGTTTCATTGGTCGGTCTCGGTGGGATCGGTTTGTGCGGCGGCGTCGCGCAGTGCCTGGCGGTGGCGGTGCTGCGCCAGCAGCGGCTCGAGCAGCATCAGCGCTGCCGCGGCGGCATAAGAGCCCCACACGTAGAGCCCGTAGCCGCCCATCGCGAAGAACTCGGAGGCACTGTTCCAGGTCATGGCTTGATTGTCGTCTTGAGCAGGTCGGCCACCCAGCCGGCATGGGATTCACGCTCGACCGCGATGGCCCGCGCCCGGGTGAACACCACCGCGAAGGCGTAGGCCCAGAACGCCACCGTCAGCAGCAGCATCGCGGTGAGCATGGTGCTGGCCATCTTGGGCGCGGCCGTCATGCTGATGGTGGCGCCCTGGTGCAGGGTGTTCCACCACTTCACCGAGAAGTAGATGATCGGCACGTTGACGCTGCCCACCAGCGCCAGCAGGGCGCCGGCCTGGTCGGCGCGGCGCATATCGTCGATGGCGTTGACCAGCGCGATGTAGCCCAGGTAGAGGAACAGCAGGATCAGCTCGGTGGTCAGGCGCGCGTCCCACACCCACCAGGTGCCCCAGGTGGGCTTGCCCCAGAACGCGCCGGTCCACAGCGCCAGGAAGGTGAACATCGCGCCGGTGGGGGCGATGGCACGCGCCAGCATCGAGGCCATGCGCGCATTGAAGGCCCAGCCCACCCCGGCCCAGAAGGCCATCACGAGGTAGAGCACCATCGACATCCAGGCCGCCGGCACGTGGATGAAGATGATGCGGTAGGCCTCGCCCTGCGTGGCATCGGTGGGCGCCACGAAGAAGCCCATGTAGAGCCCGGCCGCGGTGAAGGCCAGCGTGGCGACCCAGCACACCGGGATCAGCCAGCCTGTCAGTGCATAGAAGCGGGATGGCGCGGCGAAGGTGAACAGGCGCAGCGTGGAAGCATTCACTCGCAGGATCTCCTTGGGGGCGTCATCCGGGGTCTGAGCCTGGGCTCACGATTTGGTTCGCAACGGGTTCATTCGGTCGAGATGCGCAGCGCCGCCGCGGTGGCCAGCGGCGCGCCCAGCGCGGTGACGATCAGCAGCGCACCCAGCAGTGAGAAGTGGCCGGCCGCCGACATCCCGGCCTCGACCGTGCCGACCGCGCCGGCCCCGAAGATCAGCGCCGGCGTGGCCAGCGGCAGCACGATCAGGATCAGCAGCATGCCGCCGCTGCGCAGGCCCAGCGTCAGCGCCGCACCCAGCGCGCCCAGCAGGCTGAGGATGGGCGTGCCCAGCAGCAGGCCGAACACCAGCGCCGCCAGCGCCGGCCCCGACATGCCGAACAGCAGCCCCACCAGCGGTGACGCCACGATCAGCGGCAACCCCGTCAACAGCCAGTGCGCGGTGCATTTGGCGGCGGCCACCGCAATGGCCGGCTGCGGCGCCAGCAGCATCTGCTCGAGCGAGCCGTCGGCATGGTCGCCGGCAAACAGCGAGCCCACCGACAGCATCGACGCCAGCAGCGCACACACCCAGACGATGCCCGGTGCGATGTCGCGCAGCATCTGCGGCTCGGGCCCCACGCCCAGCGGAAACAGGCTCAGCGCCACCAGGAAGAAGGCCAGCGGCAGCAGCGCGTCGATGCGCCGGCGCGAGGCCAGCTTCAGGTCGCGCATCAGCACGCAGACGAACAGGTCGGCCATCGACGTGCCGGCGGTCTCTGGCGCCACGGTCGAGGCCTTCATGCGACGGCATAGGGTTCGAGGTCGAGGATCGCCGGCTCGGGCTGCAGCAGCGACAAGGGCTGGTGGCTGGTCAGCAGCACGCAGCCGCCACCCGCCGCATGTTCGGTGATGACCCCGTTGAGCGCGGCCACGCCGTCAGCATCCAGCGCATCGAAAGGCTCGTCCAGCAGCCACAGCGGCGCGTCCAGCGACAGCACCAGCCGCGCCAGCGCCACCCGGCGCCGCTGCCCCTGGCTGAGCGTGCGCACCGGCGCATGCTGGCGGTTGATCACGCCCATGCGGCGCAGCGCCTGCGCCAGCAGCGCGTCATCGACCGGCACACCGTGCAGCCGCGCCAGGAAGCGCAGCGATTCTGCCGCGCTCAAGTCTTCTTTCAGCGCGTTTTGGTGGCCGATGTAGACCAGCCGGCGGCGCCACTCGGGGCCACCCTGGCGCAGGGTGCGGCCGCACACCAGCACCTCGCCGGCCATCGGCGTGGACAACCCGGCCAGCAGCCGCAGCAGGCTGGTCTTGCCGCGCCCGTTGCGCCCACGCAGCCAGGTCACGCTGCCGGGGGCCAGCCCCAGATCGAGCCGCTCGAACAGCGCCCGGTCGCCGCGCTGGCCGGCCAGGCCGCGGGTCTGCAGCACCCAGGGGGCGGCGCCGGCCAGCGGCGCGCTGGAAACGGAGGACGGGAGGGGCGGCAAGGTGGTGAGGTCTGGAAGCGGATTGGGCGTCTGGGTCAGCGGGCCGACGCCGCGGCGGCAGGGCCGGCCCGATCGCGGCGCAGTGTACGGGCTGGCGGCAGGGGCCAGGCGCTGGCGGCGGTTGCCTGGTGCGGGTGCTGGGCGAGGCTGCCGGCTTCAGCGGACAGGGTGTTCGAGCAGCGTTTGTGGTGTGACAGCCAGGCTGGCACGGTATTCGCTGGCGCGCCGGATTGATTGACGTGCATCAAACGGCGTGGCCGGGCCGACGTTGAAGATGCACCGTCGGCATCGAATGGCAAGCACCCCGCCGGCCCTGGAGACGCCGCGCATGAACAGCAGCCCGCACGCCGCACCGGTCGCCCGGCCGATGCGAAGGCGCAAGAGCCGGTGGCCCGCACGGCTGGACGCGCTTCAAAGCCTCAGCGGGCTGGTGCTGGGCCTCTTCATGTGGGGCCACATGCTGTTCGTCTCGTCCATCCTGCTGGGCAAGGACGCGATGTGGACGGTGACCAAGTTCTTCGAAGGCTACTTCGTCTTCGGCCGCTCGTTGCCGGCGCTGGTGTCGGTGGTGGTGGCCAGCATCTTCGCCATCGTGGTGCTGCACGCACTGCTGGCGATGCGCAAGTTCCCGATCAACCACCACCAGCTGCACAACATCCGCGAACACATCAACCAGTTCAGGCATGGCGACACCACGCTGTGGTGGTGGCAGGCGGTGACCGGTTTCGCGCTGTTCTTCCTGGCCTCGGTGCACCTGTACGTGATGATGACGCGGCCCGAGACCATCGGCCCCTACGGCAGTGCCGACCGCATCTGGACCGACCGCTTCTGGCCGCTGTACCTGGTGCTGCTGTTCGCGGTCGAGTTACACGGCGGCATCGGCCTGTACCGGCTGGCGGTGAAGTGGGGCTGGTTCGCAGGCGCCGACCCCAACGCCGCGCGGCGCCGCCTGAAGACCCTCAAGTGGGCGCTGACCGCCTTCTTCCTGGCACTGGGCCTGGCCACACTGGCGGCCTACGTGAAGATCGGCATCGCGCATGCGCCGCGCGCCGGTGAGGTCTACACACCGGTCTGGGCGCAGCCCGAGGTGCCCGCCCAGACACCCGCCCAGGCACCCGCCCAGGCACCCGCCCAGTCACCCATCCAGAAATAGAACCGGAAGCGGCCGCATGAAGATCATCTACACCGATGTGCTGGTCATCGGCGGCGGGCTGGCCGGCCTGCGCGTGGCCATCGGCGCCAAGCGGCGCGGGCACGATGCCGTCATCCTGTCGCTGGTGCCGCCCAAGCGCTCGCACTCGGCGGCCGCGCAGGGTGGCATGCAGGCTTCGCTGGGCAACGTCATCAAGGGCCAGGGCGACAACGAGGACGTGCACTTCGAGGACACGGTGCGCGGCAGCGACTGGGGCGCCGACCAGCGCGTGGTGCGCCTCTTCGTCGACACGGCGCCCAAGGCCGTGCGTGAACTGGCCGCCTGGGGCGTGCCCTGGAGCCGCGTCAACCGCGGCGACCGGCAGGTCATCATCAACGGCCAGAAGGTCACGCTGACCGAGCGCGACGAGGCCCACGGCCTGGTGGCGCAGCGTGATTTCGGCGGTACCAAGAAGTGGCGCACCTGCTACGTGTCGGACGGCACCGGCCACGCGATGCTGTATGCCGTCAGCGACCGGGCAATCGCCGAAGCCATCCCCGTGCACGAGCGCATGGAGGCCATCGCGCTGATCCACGAGGGTGGGCGTTGTCATGGCGCAGTGGTGCGTTGCATGATCACCGGCGCGCTGAGCGCCTACGTGGCCAAGGCCACCTGCATCGCCACCGGCGGCGCCGGGCGGCTGTACCGGGTGACTACCAACGCGGTGATCTGCGAAGGCATCGGCACCGCCATCGCGCTGGAGACCGGCATCGCCACGCTGGGCAACATGGAGGCGGTGCAGTTCCACCCCACCGGCATCTTTCCGGCCGGCATCCTGGTGACCGAAGGCTGCCGCGGCGACGGCGGGCTGCTGAAGGATGTGGATGGCCACCGCTTCATGCCCGACTACGAGCCCGAGAAGAAAGAGCTGGCCTCGCGCGACGTGGTCTCGCGGCGCATGGAAACGCACATCCGCAGCGGCAAGGGCGCGCAGTCGCGCTTCGGCGAGCACCTGTGGCTGGACATCACCCAGCTGGGCCGCGCGCACATCGAGAAGAACCTGCGTGAGGTCAAGGAGATCTGCGAATCCTTCCTGGGCATCGACCCTGTCGAGCAGATGATCGCCGTGCGGCCGGCGCAGCACTACACCATGGGCGGCGTGCGCACCGACCACACCGGCCAGAGCAGCACGCTGCGCGGCCTGTTCGCCGCCGGAGAAGCTGCTTGCTGGGACCTGCACGGCTTCAACCGGCTGGGCGGCAACTCGGTGGCCGAGACGGTGGTGGCCGGCATGATCGTCGGCGATTTTGTCGCCGACTTCTGCGATGCCGCGGCCAACGACGTGCGCATTCCCACCGGCCTGGTGCGCGACTTCATCACCACCGAGCAGGCCAAGCTGGATGCGCTGGTCTTGGGCAACGGCACCGAAGACGCCTCGGCGCTGCGCAGGGCGATGCAGCAGATCATGACCGCCAAGGTGGGCATCTTCCGCACCGGTGAAGACCTGGCCTCGGCCGTCACCGAGTTGCAGGCGCTGCTGGAACGCAGCCGCCGCATCGGCCTGCGCCACAAGGCGGCCGGTGCCAACCCCGAACTGGCCACCGCCTACCGCACGCAAAAGATGCTGAAGCTGGCGCTGTGCGTGGCCCACGGCGCTGCGCAGCGCACCGAGAGCCGCGGCGCGCACTTCCGCGAAGACTTCCCGAGGCGCGACGACGCGCAGTGGCTCAAGCGCACGCTGGCCACCTGGCCGGGCGCGGCCGACACGCTGCCCACGCTGGCCTACGAGCCGCTGGACGTCAAGGCGATGGAGCTGCCGCCCGGCTGGCGCGGTTATGGCGCCAAGGACTACGTCGACCACCCCGACACGCCTGCGCGCGCCGCCGAGGTGGCCGCGCTGCGCGAACAACTGAAGGACGCGCCGCGGTTCGAGGTGCAGCGCTCGCTGATGCCCTACCAAGACCTCTTGCCCGCCGGGCTGCGCGGGCGCAACCAACGCATCGATGAGCCGCTGTCATGAGGACGATCCCGATTCAACTGCTGCCGCTGGCGGCCGCCCGGCTGCAGGCCGAGGCCCCGGCGGCCCCGCTGGTGCAGCGGCGGCTGAACATCCGCGTGCTGCGCTACAACCCGGCCCAGCCCGAGGTGGCACCGCACTGGCAGACCTACCCACTCGACGACGCGCCCGGCATGACGCTGTTCATCGCGCTCAGCGAGATCCGCGAACAGCTCGACCCGTCGCTGCAGTTCGACTTCGTCTGCCGCGCCGGCATCTGCGGCAGCTGCGCGATGCTGGTCAACGGCAGCCCGGCGCTGGCCTGCCGCACGCTGACGCAGAACCTGGGCGACACCTTCACGCTGGCACCGTTGCCGGTGTTCGAGCTGATCGGCGACCTGTCGGTGAACACCGGCAAATGGATGCGCGGCATGAGCGAGCGGCTGCAGACCTGGGTGCACCAGCAGCAGGCGGCGATCGACCTGACCCGGCTCGAAGCCCGCATGGCGCCCGAGCTGGCCGAAGCCATCTACGAGCTGGATCGCTGCATCGAATGCGGCTGCTGCGTGGCCGCCTGCGGCACGGCGCGCATGCGGGAGGATTTTGTCGGCGCCGTGGGCCTGAACAAGATCGCCCGCTTCCGGCTCGACCCGCGTGACCAGCGCGACGACGAAGATTTCTACGAAGTGGTCGGCGACGACGACGGCGTGTTCGGCTGCATGTCGCTGCTGGGCTGCCACGACGTCTGCCCCAAGCAGTTGCCGCTGCAGACGCAACTGGCCTTCGTGCGCCGCAAGATGGTGGCGATGGGATTCAGGTAAGCCTGAGGCGATTTGCGCAAAACGTCAGCGAGGCTGCCGTTTCGGCAATCTTGCTGCAGTTGTGCGGCGGATTGGGTGCTTCCGGTTGACATCGGCCAAGTCAAGACTCCGGGCATCGAACCCGGAGTTTCTCGCATGGCCCATCAAGACCAACCCACCACCCTCTACATCGGCGCGCCTGACATGGTGCGCTTGGTCCGGCGCAAAGGTCTGTCGGCCTGCATTGCCGGCATTGCCGACCGCATCGAGCGTGACTTTCTGCGCTGGCAGGAGTTCGACAAATCGGCGCGTCTGGCCAGCCATTCGGCCGAGGGCGTGATCGAGCTGATGCCGATCGCCGATGCCGCGCAGTTCAGCTTCAAGTACGTCAACGGTCACCCGTGCAACACCCAGCGCGGGCTGGCGACGGTGATGGCCTTCGGCGTGCTGGCCGACGTCGACACCGGCGCACCGCGCTTGCTGTCGGAACTGACGCTGACCACTGCAATCCGCACCGCCGCCACCTCGGCGCTGGTGGCCCGTCGCCTGGCGCGGCCCGACAGCCGGTGCATGGCGCTGATCGGCAACGGCGCGCAGAGCGAGTTCCAGGCCTTGGCATTCCGCGACCTGGTGGGCATCCGCGAGCTGCGCCTGTTCGACACCGACCCCAGTGCGAGCGCCAAGCTGGCTGGCAACCTGGCCGGGCTGGGCCTGAAGGTGCGGGTCTGCGACAGCATCGCCGAGGCCGTGGGCGATGCCGACATTGTGACCACGGTGACCGCCGACAAGACCCATGCCTCCATCATCACACCCGAGATGATTGAGCCTGGCATGCACCTCAACGCCGTGGGTGGCGATTGCCCGGGCAAGACCGAGATGCACCGTGGTGTGCTTGAGCGTTCCACGGTGTTCGTGGAGTACGAGCCGCAGAGCCGTATCGAGGGCGACGTGCAGCAGATGCCGGCAGACTTTCCGGTGACCGAGTTCTGGCAGGTGCTGGCCGGCCTGCATCCGGGCCGCCGCGCTGCCGCCGAGGTGACGATGTTCGACTCGGTGGGCTTTGCGCTGGAGGACTTCTCGGCGCTGGGCTTCATGCGCGATGCTGCAGAGGAACTGGGGATCGGTGAGTTCATCCAGCTGGTGCCGCAGACGGCCGATCCCAAGAACCTGTTCGGCTTGCTGCGGACGCATTCACTCGAGGTGGCGCGCCAGGCGCTCGTGACCGCCTGACGAGGATGCGCGGCCGCAGGCGATGCGGTGTGCTGCAGCGTTTGCCTGCGGGCGCCAAAACCCGCAAAGTGGGCAGATCCGCACGGGGCGGCCGCCGTCTGTCGGCACTGCCCGCGGCGCCCGACCGACGCAGGCCACCCATCGGGCACGGTCAACGATAGGTCGCCAGCAGGATGCTGGTTTCGGTATTGGCGATGCCCTTGGTCAGGCGAATGCGCTCGAGTATTTGCGACAGCTCGGTCATCGACCCGGCACGCAGATCGGCCAGCAGGTCCCAGCGGCCGTTGGTGTCGTGCAGGCTGGCCACGCCGGGCTCGCCCAGCAGGCTGGCGATCACCGCGCGAGTCTGGTTGCCGTCGACCAGCACCCACATCCAAGCGCGGATCTGGTTGGGCTCGGCATCGGGGCGCAGCCGCACCGTGTAGCCGACGACGATCTGATCATCCTCGAGCTTGCGCAGTCGGTTGGTGACGGTGCCGCGGGACACGCCCAGCTTGGCGGCCAGCGTGGCCACGCTGGTGCGCGCGTCCTTGCGCAGCAGTGAGACCAGTTGTCGGTCGGTGTCGTCCATCGCCCGATGTTAGGGGCGACCGGGCTTCACAGTCACGCGCTCAGCCCGTCCAGCGGATCACCACCGACACCGGCTTGTGGTCGCTGGGGCGGTTCTGGCGCCGGTCGGGATCGGCCGCATCGGTGTGGGCCTGCCATGCGGCGTCTTCGACCCGGCAGCTGTCGGCGCGCAGCCTGAACTGGCCGCGGCCGCTCCAGATGCCGGGCGAGAGCAGCACATGGTCGATCAGCTCCTCGGCCAGCGCACCGCCCTTGAGCGGATCGTGAAAGCGCGTGGTCGCCGCCGTGGCCAGCCGCTGCGGCGTCATCGCATGTTTGAAGTAGGTGTTCGGCGCGACGAAGGAGCCGATCAGTTCATCGAGCAGGTTGCCGATCAGGAACTCGTCTTCCATCACGTCGGCGAACGGCCCGTCGTTGAAGTCGCCCAGCGCCACCACATGGCCGAACTCGGGCCCGGTGGCCAGCACGCGGCCCAGCACGTTGCGCAGCCGCCGCATCTCGGCCGACAGCTTCTGCCGCGTGCCCAGTGCATCCAGCACCGGGGCCGGCTGGGCGTCGCGGGCCAGCCACTGCGCCATCGATTTGAGCTTCGAGAACTTCGACTTGGTGTGCACGCCGCACAGCATCAGGTGCTTGCCCGGCGCCAGTTCGCACTTCAGCAGCAGCGGGTAGCGCGCGCTGGACACCAGGGTGCGCTGCTTCGAGCCGATCGTGCCCCAGGGTTGCACGGGGATGTTGCGCCACAGCCCCGCCGCGGTGGTGCCCGGCGGCAACCAGGGCGCAACCCGGTCGGCCAGCGGCTTGCGCACCAGCGCGTGGATGGCCTGGTCACTGCGGTTGGAGCGGTGCACCACGTAGTCGCCGCCGAGAAAGCGGTCGACGAACAACTGCATCTGCTCGACCAGCGGCGGGCCCTCCTGCACCAGCAGCACATCGGGGTCGACCGCGCGGATGGTGCCGGCGATGCGCTGGCACAGCGCCGGCACGTCGGGGATGGCCTCGAAGCGGATCGTGCCGCGCTTGCCGCCGGCAAAGTGGTCGGGGATGCCCGGGTCGGCCAGCCAGTCGGCATCCTTGCGGGCGCCGAACAGCGCGATCATCCATTCGATGTTGAAGGTGGCGATCTTGATCTGGCCCATGGGCAAGCTCCCTGTGGCGCCGATTCTGCAGCGGATCCGTGCTGCCGCAAATCAGTGCCGCCGCGGGCGGTGCGCCGAAGGGCCGACCCGATGCCGCCTCACCAACTGCGCTGGCGGCCGGTGTCCAGGTGCACGAACTGGTCGCGCGGGTAGAAGCCGACACCGCCGGCGCGCAGCGACAACGCCGCATCGCGCAGATCGGCCAGTGCCACGCCGCGCAGGCGCACGTCGATGGCCTGGCCCTCCATGTGCAGGCTGCGCTGGGCCACGCCGCCGCCGCGCGTATTGCGCAGCCGGTTGTTGGTGGTGGGGCAGCGGTAGCCCGAGATGACCTCGTACTCGGCCGTGCTGCCCAGCACCTGGCGCACGCGGTGCAGCAGGTCGAACAGGCGCGGGTCGATCTGGCCGACATCGCCGGTGTAGTGGTCGCGCAGGAAGTGGTTCAGCGAGCCCAGCGCGCTGGGCAGGTAGCGGTCGTCGTGCGCATAGACCAGGGCGATCTGCTCGCGTGTGTGGGTGTGGGCCAGCGCCAGCCCGCGTGCGCCCGGGGCAACGGCAGCGGGCGCGCGCGCGGCCTGGGCCGACGCACTGGCCAGCCCGCCCAGGGTTGCGGCAGCGGCGGTGGTGGCGGCTGCCCAGCGGGCACCGTGGTGCAGGAAGCGGCGGCGGTCGGTGGGGGGGTGTTGGTGCGTCATGGGGTGCTCAGTCTGGTGCCGGCAGCGACGGCCGCGGCTGGTGCAAGGCCTCGTCGAGCAGGCGGTCCTGACCGTAGAGATCGTTGAAGAAATGAATGCGACCCGCCTTGACCAGCGCGGTTCCGTAGGCGATGAGCACCGGCACCGGCGCGCTGAGCTTCAGCGTGGTCGAGTGGCCCTGGGCCATGGCCTGGCGGATGCGCTCGTCGGGCCAGGTTGCGCCGTCGTTCTGGCCCTGCAGCACGAAGCTGGCCAGCGCCACCGGCTGCTCGACCCGGATGCAGCCGTGGCTGAAGTCGCGCCGATCACGCGCGAACAGCGACACCGCCGGCGTGTGGTGCAGAAAGATGTGCTGCAGGTTCGGAAACACGAACTTGATGTCGCCCAGCGCGTTTTTCGGCCCTGGCCGCTGGCGGATGCGCAACTGGCCCGCCCGCAGTGCATCGATGCGCTCCGGCGTCAGTGAGGTCAGCACCTGGCCGCCGGGCGCGACGAACTCGAAGCCCTCGCGCTCGAAGTAGCCCGGGTCACGCCGCAGCCGCGGCACCGTCTCGCCACGGGCGATCGATGGCGGCACGTTCCAGTAGGGGCTGAACTCGATGGTCTGCATGTCCTCGTCGAACAGCGGCGTGCGCGTGTCCAGCGCCTTGCCGACGATGACCTTCATCTGCTGGCGCACGAGCGGGCGGCCATCCACCACTTCATACGCGCGCAGCACGAACTCGGGGATGTTGATCACCACCATGCGCGGGCCCTGCAGCAGCGGCGTCCAGCGCAGGCGCTCCAGCGCCAGTTCGATCTGCCGAGCGCGGGCAGCGGGCGGCACCTGCAGCGCGGCCCGCGTGGCCGCGCCGATCACCCCATCGTCGGCCAGGCCGTGGCGGCGCTGGAAGGCGCGCAGCGCATCGACCAGCGGGCCGTCGTAGACGGCCGGCACCGGCACGTCGGGCGGCAGATCCCCCAGCGCCTGCAGCCGACTGGCCAGCATGGCCAGCCCGGCATAGGCCTGGGCCGGCGACAGCTTGGGCGGCGCGGCGCGCGCCTTGCTCAACTTGAGCCCGGCAACGACCGGCAGGCTGGGCGCGGTGGGCAGCGGTGGCAGGGGCGACTGCCAGGCGGGGTGGTCGGCCAGCGCGCGGTAGGTGGCCAGCGTCTGTCGCAGCTGCTGGTATTGCGGCACGGTGGGGGCGGCCTGGCGCGCCGCATCGGCCGGCGTGCCGGTCGACAGCGCGGCCTGCAGCAGCGCCGCGGCGTTGAAGGGCTCGCGGCGGGCCGGTGCGAAATCCTGCTGCAGCCGCCGCGGATCGACACGGCCATCGCCCAGGTCGCTCAGGTAACGCTGCATCGACGCGTCCAGCGCCTGCGCCAGCCTGGCATCGGCCGGCGGCGCCAGGCCCAGGCGGGCGGCCTGTTCCAGCGTGGGGCGAAGCGTGCCGGCGGCGTAGTCCTCGGGCCGCAGACCGTGGCTGGCGGCATCCTCCAGCAAGGCCAGCGCCTGCAGGGCAGCAGCCTTGGGTCGGCCGTCGGGATGCAGCCAGGCGCTGGCCTCGGCAGCTGCGGCCGTGCTGCCCAACAGCATCAGCGGCAACAGCGCCAGCGCGGCAGCCCAGCGCCGCAGCCAAGCCCAGGCACGGTGTGGATGGAGGGGGACAGCGCAGTGGCTCATGAGTTGATTTTCAGCGCGCCATGCCGCGGCCGCCTTGCGCTGCATCGACGGGCATCGATGCCCATGCCTTCGACTTGGCCATTTCGCCCCAGGCGGCGGGCGACGGTGGCGGCCCGGATGATGCCCTGCGTTGCCCATCGGCCTTTGATCTCACCGACACGATGCTGACCCTCTTTCATCCCTGCAAGCCGCTCGCCAGCCAACAACGCCCGGGCAAAACCTCGATCGAGACACACCATGCCAGCCGGTGATCAGCTGGGGCGCCAGTTGGGGCGCGGCATCGCACGGCGCCAGTGGCTGGGCGCAGGCCTGGCCTGGACGCTGGCGAGCAACGGCGGGCCGGCGCTGGGCCAGCCGGTGGGACCGGATGCCGAATCCCTGCTGCGTGCCGGTGGTGTGGTGCTGGCGCTGCGCCATGCGCTGGCGCCGGGCACCTTCGATCCGCCCGGGTTCCGACTGGGCGACTGCAGCACGCAGCGCAACCTCAACAACGAAGGCCGGGCGCAGGCGCGCCGTGTGGGCGCGTGGTTCGAGGGCCGGCATCTGAAACCGGTGCGGGTGCGCAGCAGCCCCTGGTGCCGCTGCGTCGATACCGCAACCCTGGCGTTCGGCGCGGCCGAGCGCTGGGCGGCGCTGGGATCGCCGCGTGGCTCGGTGGAAGCGACCAACGCCGAACACCTGCGCGCCCTGCGCCAGGCGTTGCAGGCGGTCTCTGCCCGGCGAGGGCAGTTCGAGGTGTGGGTGACGCACATGTTCGTGCTGTCCGACCTGATGGACGGCGGCGGCGCCGGATCGGGCGAGGGCCTGCTGCTGCGCGCGGGCGCCGATGGCAAGCCGCAGTTGCTGGCCCGCCTGACGCCGGCCTGAGCCGATCGACGGCAACACCACCAGCGCAGGCGCCGATGCCAGCGTGATCAGACGGCTGCGAGCGCCTGTGCCAGTTTCTGGCGCACCTCGTCGGCGAGCGCCCCGATCTCGGGATGCTTGACCAGCGTCAGCACGGCGTTCGGGTCCATCATCTCGACCAGCACCGCGCCGACGGCGTCCTGGCGCACGACCACGTTGCAGGGCAGCAGCGCGCCGATCTGCGGCTCGGCGGCGATCGCCCGGCTGGCGAACTGCGGGCTGCAGGCACCCAGGATGCGGTAGGGCGGCATGTCCTGCCCCAGCTTCTTCTTCATCGTCGCCTGGACGTCGATCTCGGTCAGTACCCCGAATCCGACCTTGGCCAGTTCTTCGGTGATGCGCTGCACGGCGGTGTCGAAGGGCAGGGCGACGGTCTTGCCAAAGGCGTATGAACTCATGAGGCTCTCCAGTGTGGCGATCGAGCGTACATGAGGCCCGTCGTGCCAACTGCAAGAGCCCGCGCGAATCCGGGCGCCTGCACCCGACCGCGTGATGTTGGCCGGGCCGGTCAGGCCGCCCCGGCCGGGTTCAGGACGGCCCCTCGGGTGCCGTCAGCCGCTGATCGTCAGGCCCCTGCCTGACTGTGCAGCAGCGCGCCGCGTCGCCTTGGCGCTGGCACGCCGTGCCACGGCCGCCAGGCCGACCAGCATCAGCGCGACGGTGCCTGGCTCCGGCACGGGCGAGGTCAGGACGAACAGCCGCGAGTTGGCGGTGCCGGAATCCTCGGCCACCAGGTAGATCACGCCCTGCTCGTCGATGGTCAGGCCCTCGATGGCCTGCGTCGTCACGCCCGACAGGTCCAGGCTGCTGAGCAGGTGGCCAGTGCGGTCGACCTCGACCAGCCGGCGTGAGTCCAGGCTCAGGATCAGCAGGTTGTCGGCCGCCGGGGTGCCGATCAGCCGGTCGACCGGGCTGAGCGTCTGCACGTCCGACAGGCTGGCCAGACCGAGCCGCGCGTCGGCGTCGAACAACGGCGCCAGGGTCGAACTGCCACCGCCGGTGGCGAAGTTCAGCGATCCGGCCAGCACCGCCTGCGGGTTGTCCTGCTTGACGCTGACGAAGCTGCCGTCGCGGGGATCGAAGCTGATGCCTTCGGTGCCCACGTTGCCCACGGTGTTGCCGATCGAGGCCCAGGCGGTGGTGGCCAGTGCCACGCTGCCACCGGCCGCGTAACTGAAGCGGTAGGCATCCTGCAGCCGCTCTTCGGTCAGCACCAGCTGCCCGTTGCCCAGGTAGGTGAGGCCTTCGGCGTCGTTGTTGCTGCTGCCGGTGCCGGCCCAGTTGAAGGCCATGCTGCCCACGGTCTGGCCGGTGCGGGTGATCTCGACCACGCCCAGCCCCTCGTCGCCGACGAAGAACAGCGTGCCGCGATCGCGGGCGTAGGTGACTGCCGAGGCTTCCAGGCCCAGTTCGCCCAGCGCATCGAGCGCGTGGTTGCCGGTGACCTGGTAGTGCTGCAACTGGATCGAGGTCTGTGCCGAGGCGCCCAGCGAGGCACCCAGGCAGCACAGGGCGGCCGCCGCCGCGGCGAAAGTGCGTTTGATCATCATGGTTCCTGAATGAGCTGGGGCGATCAAGCCGAGCGGCGACGCGCCGCGCCCGCCACCAGTGCCAGGCCGCCCAGCAGCAGGGCGTAGGTCGACGGCTCGGGCACGGCCAGCGTGAAGGCGCCCGGGTTGCCGATGTCGCCCCCGGTCGAGGCGGTCGAGCCGTAGGCATCGCCCATGCTGGCCAGCACCCAGCCGGCGGTCACCGACTGCGGCACCAGATCGGCCAACGCCGACGGCGTGCCGCTGGCGTTTTGCGTGCGCACCGTGCCTGGGAAGGCGACATCGCCGTAGGTCAGCCGATCGACCAGCGCGGCGCTGGCGTCGTACAGGTTGATCTCGTCGCTGCGGCCCAGGTTGTTGGTATTGCCACCGATCACCTGGATCGTGGGCGCCAGGGCCCATGCGGCGCGGAAGTCGGCAGCGGTGGCTTCCGTCAGGATCACGGAGGCGCCTGCGGCCACGCTGCCGAAGGCCGACAGGTCGGTGGTGCCGGCGGTGCGTGAGCTGTCGTCGAACGACCAGCCGGTGAAGTCGACGGCGCTGGCGCCGAGGTTGGTGAGCTCGACGTATTCGCCGGAGGCGCCGCTGTACATCCACTCGGTGATCTGCACCTGGGCATGCGCGGACAGGGTGCTGGCCGTCAGGCCGGCGGCAAGAAGGCAACGGGAAAGGGGCGTCATCAGCGGTATCTCCAAGCGGGTTTGGCGGCCGCCATCGGCCACACCCGCGGGACGTTATGCAGCTTGTGTGACAGCGCGAAGACGGCCGGCCACGACCACCCCGGATCGAGGGGTGGGCTGCGGCGGCCGCCGGTGCGCCGTTGTGCCCGCTCAGCCTTGCAGGAAGCGCCGACGGTAGGCCGCCGGCAGATCGGCCAGATTCATCATCATCGGCAGGTCGGCGGTGCCGAAATCGGGGTCCCAGGCCGGCGGGCCCAGCACCTTGCCACCGCACTTGAGGTAGCCCTTGATCAGCGCGGGTGGCGACACGTCCAGATCGCTGCGCAGCGCCGCCACCGGCAGTGGCAGCCGGGGCCGTGCCGACAGCGCCTCGGGCGCAGCATCGGTCTGCCGCAGCTGGTGCCACAGACTGGCCGCGGTGTGGCCACCGTCGTGCATGGGGATGCTGGCGCAGCCCACGGTCACGTCCAGGTGGTTGCGCAGCATGAAGTCGGCCAGCGCCGCCCACAGCATCAGGATCACCCCACCGGTGCGGTGCTGCGGGTCGGTGCAGGAGCGGCCCAGCTCGGCGATGCGCGGGCGCAGGGCGTCGAGCCGCGACAGGTCGAACTCGGCATCGCTGTAGAGCCCGCCGGCGCGCCGCGCCGCCACCGGCGTCAACACGCGGTAGGTGCCGACCACGTGCGACGGCGCATCGGCGCCTGCCACGGTCTGCACCAGCAGGTGCTCACAATGCGCGTCGAAGCGGTCGACATCCAGCCCGGGCTCGGTGCCCGGCGGTGGTGACAGGCGGGCGCCCATCTCGTCGGCAAACACACGGTAGCGCAGCCGCTGCGCTTGCTTGACCTGATCGGCATGGCGGGCCCAGACGGCTTCCAGCCGAACGCCGGGTGCGGCCGATGTGGCCACGTTGCCCACGGCGCTGGCGGCTGTCCTGGCAGCGACAAGGCTGCGGTCTTGCGGATGGTGTTGCAGATGTTCCTGGCGCGGGGGTTCGAGCTTGTCCATGGCCCGAATGGTCTGGTGCGGCCGTGACGCGGCTGTGAACGGGTCATGTCGGCACGATGTCAGCCGCGGCCATGCCTCGCACGCTGAGCGCCGGGCGAGATCGGGTCACCCGGTCAGCGGCGGGCGGCGGTGATCGATCAGGGCAGGCGGTCTTCCCAGTCGACCCAGGGCACCGCCTGCAACGCGAGGTAGCGGCTCACCGCCTCGCCGATGGTGGCGAAGAAGCGCTGCTCACCCAGCCGCACGAACAGTCCGAAGCGCTTGAGCTTGTCCTTGACCGGATCTTTCATTTCGGCAAAGCACAGGTCGATGCCGGCGGCATGCAGGGCCTCGTCGAGCTCAGCCAGGATGTCGGCCGCGGTGACGTCCACGCTGGTGACGGGCTCGGCCCCCACCACCAGCCAGCGCACCGGCGTGGGCGACGCGGCCACGGCATCGAGCACCCGATCGCGGAAGAGATCGGCATTGGCGAAGAACAGCGGCGCGTCCCACCGAAACAGCACCAGCCCCGGCACCTGCCGGGCGTGCGGGTAGCGGCTGATGTCGTGGTAGCCCTTGATGCCGTCGACGCGCCCGAGCACGGCCGAATGCGGCCGCCAGCCGTCCCACAAAAACTCGATGACGGCGATGACGATGGCCAGGCCGATGCCCGGGATGGCGCCCAGCACCGCAACGCCCACCAGGCAGGCGATCGACAGCCAGAACTCCCAGCGCTGGATGCGGTAGATGCGGCGCAGGTCGGTGATCTCGATCAAGGACAGCGCGGCGGCGATCACCACTGCGGCCAGCGCGGCCGCGGGCAGGTGGCTGAGCAATCCCGGCGCCAGCACCAGCAGCGCCGCCACGGCCAGCGCGCCGACAACGCCGGCCAACTGCGTGCGGGCGCCCGCGGCCTCGGCCACCGGCGTGCGCGACGCGCTGGCGCTGATGGGGATGCCCTGGAACAGGCCGGCCGCCAGGTTGGCCGCGCCCAGCGCCACCATCTCCTGGTTCGGGTCGTTGAAGGCGCCGCGCCGCGCGGCATAGGTGCGCGACAGCACGCTGGTATCGGCAAACGACACCAGCGCCACGGCCAGCCCACCAAGCAGCACCGGCACGATGTCGCCGCGCTCAAGCCAAGGCCACGACAGCGCGGGCAGGCCCTGCGGCAGCGCGCCCAGCACCGGCACGCCGGCCGCGGTGGACAGATCCAGCAAGGCGACGATCACCGTGGCCGCCACCACCGCCAGCAGCACGCCCGGCAGGCGGCTGCGCTTGAGCAGCAGGATGGTCGCCAGCGTGCCCACGCCCAGCGCCAGGGCAACCCCGTTGGTGCGGCCCGCCAGCACCGCGCCGACAAAGTCGCGGCTGGCACCGAGCAGGCCTTCACCGCCACCCGGCAGGCCGAACAGGGCGGGCAGCTGGCTGACCAGCACGGTCAAGGCGATGCCGTTCATGTAACCGTAGCGGATCGGCTTGGACAGCAGTTCGGTGACGAAGCCCAGGCGCGCGATGCCGGCCAGCACACACAGCGTGCCCGAGACCAGGGCCATCATCCCGGCCAGCGCGATGGCACGCTGCGGATCGCCCCTCGACAGCGGCACCACCACGCCCAGGATCAGCGCCACCAGCGACGAATCGGGGCCCAGCACCAGCAACCGGCTGGGCCCGAACAGGGCATAGGCCAGCAGGCCGAAGATGGTGGCGTAGAGGCCGCTGATGGCCGGCACCCCGGCCGCCACTGCATAGGCGATGCCGACCGGCACCAGCACCGCCGTCAGCACCAGCCCGGCCAGCAGGTCGTGGCGCAGCCAGGCGATGTCGTAATGCCGCAGGGTGTGAATCCCGGGCAACCAGCGCGCCCAGCCGGTGGGGGGCATCGCGCGCAATGGGCGCCCGACAGGGCGGATCGGGGACTCGGGCGATTTCGGGGCGGGGGGCGGCAGGGCGGTCATCGGCCTCCATTGGACTCGAAGCGGATGGGGCTGGGCCGGC
>Ga0155495_1189_pt1 | contig 18133 bp, 13 predicted proteins | sample RifCSPhighO2_12_FD_107153 | JGI IMG/M metagenome (GOLD analysis project Ga0155495, IMG submission 107153) | Burkholderiales bacterium RIFCSPHIGHO2_12_FULL_69_20
CAAGGCGGTGCCACCGGGATTGGACGCGTCGGGCGCCGCCGCCATGACGCCATCCAGGCCCAGTGCGGCAATCCAGCTGTCCGGCGCGGCCACCGCGCCGGGCGTCGGCCCGGTGGTGGAGCCGCCCCCGGCACCCAGGTCGGCGGCGGTGGGCGTGCCGCCGGCTGAGGCCAGCGGTTCGCCGCCACGGCCGGCCGCACTGGCCGCTTGGGCCGCATCGGCCATATCGCCCGGTGCCGCTGCACCCGTGGCGGTCGTCGATTCGCTGCTGTCGGGCACGGCAGGCGAGCCGCCCCCGCCCGCAGCGCCAGCAGTGCCGGCAGTACCCAACATCGCCGGCGCTTCGCGGGTGATGCGGCTGACGTTGCGGCACACCGTGGGCACCAGGATGCAGTGGTTCGCCTCGCAGTACACCAGCCCACGCTCGTGCATGCCGGCGGCCCAGCCGGCGCGGCTGACGGTGCCGCACACCTGGCCGCTGCCGAAGTGCATGTCGCGGATCTCGGCGCCATAACGCGCGTGGCCGACGATGCGGTCGCGCCCGATGCTCACGATCTCGTCGTAGGCGCGCTCTGCCATGCGGGTCTTGAGTCGCGCGCGCACCGGCGCCGGGATGTCCTGGTAGCGGTCGACCGCAGACACCAGGTCGCCCATGAAGGGGTTTTGGCCCGGCCGGTCCCAGCTGCAGGCGCTCAGCGCCGCCGCGGGGGCCGCGGCGGCGGCCTCGGCGCTCAGCGCGATCAGGGCAAGGAACAGGGATGATTTGGAGAAGGACATCATGGTGAGGCGGCCCGGGCAGGGCAGATGGCCCCGCAATGTAAGGCCGCTGCAGCCACGCCGCTCGCCGGCCACCCCCCCGCCACTCGGGGTGAGCGCGTGGACGATGTCACGTCGGCAGGGCGTGCGCGCTGCGCGGCGCACGCCCTGCCCTCAACGCGCCGCATTCAGCGCCCGCCGCGTCTGGTCGGCCACCTGCCGGGCGGCGCTGGCGAAGTCGTCGCCGGCCGAGGCATACAGCACCGCGCGCGACGAGTTGACGACGATCGCCCCGGTGGTCTGGCGCTGGCCCGCGGCGCCGTGGCCGCGCCAGCCGGCGCGCACGGTGGCCTCGGCATCACCGCCTTGCGCACCCACGCCGGGGATCAGCAGCGGCAGCGTGGGTGCCAGCGCGCGCACGCGTTCGATCTCGGCCGGGAAGGTGGCACCCACCACCAGGCCGAGCTGGCCATTGCGGTTCCACGCGCCGGCCGCCAGGCGGGCGATGTGCTCGTACAGCAGGTCGCCGGGCTGGCCGTCGGCACCCACCAGCCGCTGCGCCTGCAGATCGCTGCCGCCGGGGTTGCTGGTGCGGCACAGCAGGATCAGGCCCTTGCCGTCGAACTTCAGCCAGGGCTCGATCGAGTCGAAGCCCATGAACGGCGACAGCGTCACCGCATCGGCCTGGTAGCGCTGGAAGGCTTCGCGCGCGTACTGCTCGGCGGTGCTGCCGATGTCGCCACGCTTGGCGTCCAGGATCACCGGCACCGCCGGCGCCACCCGCTTGATGTGGGCCATCAGCCGCTCGAGCTGGTCTTCGGCGCGGTGCGCGGCAAAGTAGGCGATCTGCGGCTTGAAGGCGCAGACCCGGTCCTTGGTGGCGTCGACGATGGCCGCGCAGAAATCGAAGATGCGGCCGGCGTCGCCCTGCCAGGCGCCCGGAAATTTGCCCGGCTCGGGGTCCAGCCCGACGCACAGCATCGAATCATTCAGGCGCTCGGCAGCGGCCAGTTGCTCGGTGAAGCGCATGGCCTTCACACCCCGCGCGCCAGCGCCGCCGCCAGCCCGGTGTAGCTGGCGGGCGTCATCGCCCGCAGCCGGGCCTTGTCGGCGGCGGGCAGATCGAGCTTGTCGACGAAGCCCAGCATCAGCTCGCGCGTCATCGGCTGGCCGCGGGTGAAGGCCTTGAGCTGCTCGTAGGGCTCGGGCAGGCCGTGGCGGCGCATGACGGTCTGCACCGCCTCGGCCATCACCTCCCAGGCGCCGTCGAGGTCGGCGGCCAGCGCGGCCTCGTTGGTCTCGAGCTTGTCCAGGCCCTTGGCCAGGCTGTCCAGCCCCAGCACCGCGTAGCCCAGCGCCACGCCCATGTTGCGCAGCACCGTGCTGTCGGTCAGGTCGCGCTGCCAGCGGCTGATCGGCAGCTTCTGGCTGAGGTGCGTGAGCAGCGCATTGGCCAGGCCGAAGTTGCCCTCGGCGTTCTCGAAGTCGATCGGGTTGACCTTGTGCGGCATGGTGCTGCTGCCCACCTCGCCGTCTTTGAGCCGCTGCTTGAAGTAGCCCAGCGAGATGTAGCCCCACACATCGCGGCTCCAGTCGATCAGGATGGTGTTGCAGCGCGTCACCGCATCGAACAGCTCGGCCATGTAGTCGTGCGGCTCGATCTGGATCGTGTAGGGGTTGAGCGTCAGGCCCAGCCGCTCTTCCACCACCAGTCGGCTGAAGGCTGGCCAGTCGGCCTCGGGGTAGGCGGCCAGGTGGGCGTTGTAGTTGCCCACCGCGCCGTTCATCTTGGCCAGCAGTTGCACGCCGGCGATGCGCGCGCGCGCGGCCACCAGCCGCGCCACCACGTTGGCCACTTCCTTGCCCACGGTGGTGGGGCTGGCGGTCTGGCCGTGGGTGCGGCTGAGCATAGCCAGCTCGGCCATCGCCACCGCCATGCTGCGCAGCTTGGTGATGATGCGGTCGATGGCCGGCAGCAGCACCTGTTCGCGCGCGGCTTTCAGCATCAGCGCGTGGCTGGTGTTGTTGATGTCCTCGCTGGTGCAGGCGAAGTGCACGAACTCACCCGCCGACTCCAGATCGGCATGGCCCTTGAAGCGCGCCTTGAGCCAGTACTCCACCGCCTTGACGTCGTGGTTGGTGGTGCGCTCGATGTCCTTGATGGCCTGGGCATCGGCCTCACTGAAGCGCAGCACCAGCGAGCGCAGGTAACCGCGCGTGGCCTCGATCAGCGGCTTGAACTCGGCGAAGCCGGCGTCCGACAGCGCGATGAACCATTCCACCTCCACCTGCACGCGGCGCTGCATCAGGCCGAACTCGCTCATCAGCGGGCGCAGCGCGGCCATGCGGCCGGCATAACGGCCATCCAGCGGGGACAGGGCGGAGAGGGTGGAGTGCGTCATGACGAGGCGGCAGGTCAGGGAAGGGCAACACCGGCGCGCCACGGCCGGACCACCACGGGAAGTCCCTGATTTTAGGCGGGCACCGGCCACTCACTGCCGGCGGCGCCCGCGTGTCGCCGGAGGGCGGGCCTACCAGCGCAGCTCGAAGCGGCAGAACGGGTCGCCGCGCGCCTCGCAATGCGTCTCCACCGCCCGGGCCGCCGGATGCACCAGCACCTGGAACAGCCGCTCGAAGGTGGCGCTGTAGAAGTCGCAGGCCGGTGCCTCGGCCTGCACGCCGCGGCACAGCGGGTTGTCCTGGATCGTCAGCACGCAGGGCTGGCCGGATGTGGCCTTGAAGTGGCCGCTGCCGGCAAAGGTCCAGGCATGGCGGCTGACGGCGGCCAGCAGCACCCGCGCGGCCAGGCGCGCCGGCAGGATCTTGAGCAGCGCCTGCACCGGCCGGGGGATGCGGTGCGCCAGCAGGTAGTCGGCGGTGCGCTCGCCGGCGCGCCGCGCCACCAGGCCGGCCAGCCCGGCGCCCAGCTGCTGGCGCAGCACCGCATGCAGCCGCGCCACCTCGGTCTCGTCGACCATGTGCTGCGGCGGCGCCAGCAGGTAGGCGGCCAGCCCGGCGGCCTCGAACAAGCTGCGCGTGCCGGCCTCGCCCAACAGCGCGGGCAGCACCTCGGCCACGCGGGTGATGGCGTTGGGGCCGATGCGCCCGGCGGTGCCGGCCGAGGCGGTCACGCCGCAGCCCGGGCCACCGCCGCATCAACCGAACCGGCCGCGGGCAGGCTGGCGGCCTGGGCGGCCAGGATGGCATCGACGTCGACCTCGTCGTCCAGCTGCTCCTTGCCGCCGCCGCAGGCCAGCGCGGCGTTGAGCTCGCCCTGGCGGCGCTTGTGCTCGATCTTGGGCCCGTGCATGGTCACCCAGCCGGTGTCGGCCTCGGCCATCACCTCGGCCGACGGGCGGGTGTACTGGCGCGTGGTGTCGAAGGCGAAGTCGACCTTCTTCTTGCTCTGCGGCCCCCAGTAACCCACCCGGCCCAGGTCGTAGAAGGTGCGCTGGAAGCCGCTCTTCAAGAAGGCCTTCAGGCAGCCCATCAGGTACTTGCGGCGCAGCTTGTCCTTCTCCCAGGGGTACTGGAAGAAGCTCTTGTTCATGAAGAAGCGGCGGTAGTTGTTCATCACCCGGTCGAGCAGCTCGCCGCGCTCCATCGCGTCGGGCTTCATGATCGGGGTGACGAAGTTGTACTTGGCGAAGTCGAACACCTCCACCTTGTCGCCCAGCTCCTGGAACAGATCGCTGAACGGCCAGGGCGTGTACATCGCCCAGTTGGCCATGTCGGGGTTCCAGTCGCGCGCCATGCGGTAGGTCTCTTCCAGCGTCTCGGCGGTCTCGTTCTCGAGGCCCACGATGAACTGCGCCTCGGTGACGATGCCGGCATCACGCAGCAGCTGGATGGCCTTCTTGTTCTGCGCGATCGTGGTTTCCTTGTTGAAGCGCTCCAGCTGCAGCTGCGCCGCCGCCTCGGTGCCCAGGCTGACGTGGATCAGCCCGGCCTTGCGGAACATCGGCAGCAGCTTCTGATCGCGCAGGATGTCGGTCACGCGGGTGTTGATGCCCCACAGCACACCCAGGTCGCGCTTGATCAGCTCCTCGCAGAACTGGATGAACTTCTTGCGGTGGATGGTGGGCTCTTCGTCGGCCAGGATGAAGAAGCCGATCTGGTGGTTCTTGACCAGGTCCTCGATCTCGTCGACCACCTTCTTCGGGTCGCGGATGCGGTAGTCGCGCCAGAACTTCCACTGGCTGCAGAAGCTGCAGGTGAAGGGGCAGCCGCGCGCGAAGTTGGGGATCGCCACCCGCGCATTCATCGGGATGTAGATGTAGTGATCCCACTGCAGGATGCTCCAGTCGGGTTGGATCGTGTCCAGGTCCTTGATCGAGGGCTCGGCCGGCGTGGCCACCACCTTCTTCTCGGCGGCACCCTGGTCTTCGAGAAAGGCGATGCCGCGCACCACGTTGCGGTCGGCCGCCCAGCGGCCATCGTCGACCGCGCGCACGAAGTTCAGGAACACCGCCTCGCCTTCGCCGCGCACCACGGCGTCGATCCACGGCGCCTCGGCCAGCACCTGCGGGTACATGAAGGTGCCGTGGATGCCGCCCAACACGGTGACGATGGCCGGGTTGATCTCCTTGGCCCACTGCAGCGTGCGCTCGGCCTCGTAGATGGCCGGGGTGATCGAGGTGCAGCCCACGATATCGGGCTTGAGCGTCTGGATCTGCGCGCGCACGGCGGCTTCGTCCAGGTGCAGCGTCATCGCGTCGACGAAGTGCACGTCGGTGTAACCGCCCGCCTTGAGGTAGCCGATCAGGTAGGCGGCCCAGGCCGGCGGCCAGTTGCCGGCAATCTCGGCGCCACCGGAGTGGTAGTTGGGGTGGATCAGCAGCACACGCATCGCGGTCTCCGGTTGTTCAGGGCGCCACCGTATGCGGCCAGAACGGGTTCCGGTTTGTCGTGTGTCAAACAAACGTGACACTTTAAGTGTCACGAAAAACTGACGTTTATCCGGCCAAAGCCGTCTGGCTGGCGATCTGCGGGTCAGGGCGCGCTGATCCGCAACCGCAGTCGGCCCTCGGCGTCGAGCGCGGTCTCCAGCCCGGCCAGGCGCTGGTTGACGGCCGCCGCCGCCGCCGGCGGCGCGCTGATCGACAGCAGCAGCCCGGCGCCGGCGCCCGCAGCCGGCGTCTGCAGGTCAACGTGGGCACCCAGTGCGCGCAGTTCGTCGGCCAGGGCGCGGGCGGCCGCGTCCGGTTCGGCCACCCGCCACAGCGCGGCATCGGCTGGCGCCGCCCCGACCCCGCGCAGGGTGGTGTCGGGGCCGTTGGCCGCATCGATCTGCCAAGGCTGCCAGCTCACCAGCACGGCGGCGCCCATCAAGGCCATGGCCGCCCAGGCCAGCACCGGGCGCCAGCGGGCCTCGTTGGCCGCGGCGGATGGGCGGGGCGGAGGACGGGTCGTCCCGGCAGGCGGCTGCACCGGCGCCGGGCCATCGACATCACCCGCTGCGCGCCGTTCGATCTCGGCCCAGGCCGGCGGCGCCAGCGTGGCCGGTGTCGGCGCACTGGCCAGCGCGGCGCGCAGCCGCTGGCCGTCGGCATGCGCGGCGCCGTGGCCGGGGCGCCCGGCCAGGCCGGCCAGCCAGGCGTCGGTCGAGGCAGCGTCGGGATCGGGATCGGTGCTGGCGGGCGGTTCAGGGGCCATGGCAGTGCGCGATAAAGGGTTTCAGCTTCGACTTGCTCTGCGACAGGTACTCGGTGGCGGCGTGCAGGGTGCGGCCGATGTGGGCGGCCAGTTCCTCGCGCGTCCAGCCCTCCACCACGGCCAGGTAGATGACCTGGGCGCGCTCGGGGTGCTGGGCACTGAAGGCGGCAAAACCGCGCTGCACGCAGTCGTCCTGAAGCGTTGGATGCGCGTCGACCGGATTGCTCAGGCTGTCGGGGTCGATCGGCGTGCCGTCGCCGTCGGTGGCCGGCATTGCGCCCGGCGGTGGCGGGCTGCGCCAGTGCGCCAGCAGCACGTTGCGCGCAATCGCCCACAGCCAGGTGGCCAACTGACTGTCGCCCTTGAACTGGTCGATCGCACGCAGGGCATTGACGAAGGCGTCCTGCGCCAGATCGTGCGCCGCCGACTCGCTCAGGCCGCTGCGCCGGAACCAGCCCGCCAGCTTGGCGAAGTGGCTGCCGTACAGGCGCGCCAGCGCGGCGCGGCGTGATCGGGCGGTTGCGGCGTCGTGCGCGGGGAGGGGCGGGGTGTCGCTCAGGGCCATGGACGGCGGCGAGTGTATCGACACCCCCCCCCGGAAATGCGGGGCACGCCGAGCCTGAGATCTGCAGCCCACCGCCATCCAACAGGCATGTCGGGGTGGCCCAGCGCGTCAGGGCAATGCCGATACCGCCCCGGTGCGACCCATGCGGCCGCGCCCGTCCTGGTTCTGTCCCCAACCCTTGCCAGCCCGTCTGGCGTTGCGAGTTCTCATGCATCCGTCCGCCCTGCACTCATCCACCCTGCACCCATCCTCCCGGCACAAATCCGCCCTGGCCGTCGCCGTCCTGCTGGCCCTCACCGCCTGCGGTGGCGGCGGGGGTGACAGCGCCACCGTGCCGTCGAACCCCGTGACGCCGGTGCCTCCGGTCACCCCGCTGCTGACCGGCCGCGTCATCGACGGCTACATCCGTGGCGCCGTGGTGTTCTGGGACTGCAACAAGAACGGCGTGCAAGACGCCGACGAGAGCGGCGCGCTGTCGGGCGCGCAAGGCACCTACCAGATCGTCGACTACGGCAGCCAGGGCTGTCCGCTGCTGGCCTACGTGGGGCCCACGGCAGTGGACGAAGACAAGCCGCTGCAGCTGGGCAGCGCCTACACGCTGCAGGCGGTGGACGGCCGCCCCGACCTGATCACCGGCCTCACCACCCTGGTGGCGGGCAAGGTGGCCTCGTCGGGCCTGACGGTGGCGCAGGCCAACACCGAGGTGGCCGCGCTGTTCGGCCTGACGCAGGACGTGCTGGTCGACTACAAGGCCAGCGGCTCGGCCCCGCTGAGCGCCGCCGCCCAGGCCTCGGTGGCGGCGCTGCAGACCACGCAGGCCGAGGGCCATGGCCTGCTGACCGATTCGGCGCGCCAGACCCTCGATCTGGTGGCGCAGCGGTACGCCGATTCGGGCTTTCGTGCGGCCATCGCCAGCGGCGTGACGCCGTTTGTCGAAGCGTTCAAGAGCCTGGCCGATCAGGCGGCGCAGCTGGTCACCGGCAATGACAACAACCGCCTGGTGCGGCGCGTGACCTACCCCACCGCGGCGCAGAACGACGAGCTCAAGGCCATCGTCGCGGCCGTCAATGCGCAGGCCGCGCCGCGCTACGGCTACCCGGCCTGGGGCGCCTTCAGCACCGACCAGCTCAAGGCCTTTGCGTCGACGATCAACCGGCTCAACGCGGTGCCATCCGATTCGCCCAACAGCGCCAGACTGCAGGCCATCCAGCAGCGCCGCAACGACTTGTTTGCCGAAGCCAGCGCGCGCATGAACAAGGACGTGGGCTACGACGGCGCGCTGGCCGGCGTGTGGGATTTCTTCAGCAGCGACCCCGGCGCGTCGCTCGACTACGGCATGGCTGCGCTGGCCATCTCGGGCGACATCGCCGGCGACGTGCTGACGCTGGCCACGCCGCGGCCCAAGGTGGGCCGTCCGACCAAGCTGACCCAGTACAAAAAGAAGCTGGCCGCGCAGCTGGAGATCTACAAAAGCGTGGTCTCGGCCGGCGAATGCCTGGTCCAGGTGAACAAGCTGGAGACCGCCGACGATCTGGCGGCCGCGCTGGTGGACGTGGTCACCGCTTGCGGCGGCTTCATGACCGGCCAGCTCAAGGACGTGGGCAGCACGCTGCACAGCGGCAAGCTCACCGATGGCCTGTCGGCTGCGCTCGATGCCTCCGGTGGCGTCTATGGCGTGGTCAGGGAGGAAGACCGCCTGCTGGTGGCCCTGAAGATGTCAGCCACCACCTTCAGCCTGACGCATGACCTGCTGGCCCTGTTTGCCAACGATCCGGTCACCAGCAAGGCGCTGTCGGCGGCCGACCTGGCGCTGCAGTTCCTCAACGCGCGGGTGGCGGCGATGGAGCTGGAGCGTGCCGCCAACCAGAAGCTCGACGACAAGCTGACGGCGGCCATGGCCAAGTTCGACGAGGAGACCGCCAAGGCGTGGCGCAGCTACTTCATCGCCTTCATGGAGATCTACGGCGACTACTACTTCGAGGTCAAGGACAGCAGCCTGTGTGCCAGCGGGCAGGTGCTGCGCGACGACGGTGTCTGCGGCCTGGCGGCAGACCCCGGCAGCCCGTCGCTGACGCTGAGTCTCGATCGCGCCAGCATCACCGCGCTGAGCGGCGTCATCGACGCCAACGTGAGCTTCGTGCCCGGGCGCAACGGCGTGGGCACGGCGGCCAAGTTCGGCGGCGTCGACCGGCCCGGCAGCATCCACCTGCCCAACAGCGCGGCGATGCAGTTCGGCGCCGGTGGCAGCTACGACCTCTGGGTGCGCATCGACGCCAACCGCGGCATGTCCGGCTACGGCAACACCACCACCACCGCCTGGGGCATGGCCTTGGTGGCCAAGTCGCACGATGTGTCGGGCGTGGCGCTGATGACCGGTCCGGCCACCACCGAATTGCCCGGCCTCGGTCGCGCCGGCTTTGCCACCTACGACACCTCGTGGGGCGGCTGCACCAGCGCCTCCACCATGGCGGGCGACACCGGCGTGGCACTGGGCGACTGGTTCCGCGTCACGGCCACGATGTCGTCGACCACCGGTTATGCGGTCTACGTCAACAAGACGCTGACCCTGCACTGCCCGGCGGCGCGGCCGAACTTCACGGCGATGAACGGCCAGGACCTGTATCTGGGCAAGTACCGCGACCGCTGGTACCCGCTGGACGGCGCGCTGCAGGATCTGCGCATCTACCCCAAGGCGCTGACGGCCGAGGAAGTGGCCGCCCTGCCTTGAGCCGGTGGTCGAGGTCGGGTGCATGCCCGACAGCCAGCCCGGGCGGCGCGCCTTGCCGGCTGTGACTTGCGACCGCGGGGCGCCGCGCCATCTCGGTGATCATCGGGGCATGTTCTTCTCCCGATTGCACCGTGCGCTGGCCGGCCGCCTGCCTCGTTGGCTGGCCGCCCTGGCGGCGGCCATGCTCACCCTGGCAGGGCCAGCGGCACTGGCGGCGCAACACGCGCTGCTGATCGGTGTCGACCGCGTGGCCGCGCTGCCGCAGCGGCTGTGGCTGCAAGGCACGGCCAACGACGTCACGGCGATGCGCCAGGCGTTGCTGGCGCGTGGGGTTGCGCCGGCCCACATCACTGTGCTGGCCGACCACGCCCCCGCGGCCAGCGGCCGCGCCACGCGCGCGGCGGTGGATGCCGCGTTGACGGCGCTGCTGGCGCGGGTGCGGCCGGGCGACGGTGTGTGGCTGCACTTTGCCGGCCACGGCGTGCAGGTGCCACAGGCGCCGGGCGCGGCGCGTGCCGAGCCCGACGGCCTGGACGAGGTCTTTCTCACCGTCGACGCCCAGCCCTGGGACGCCGCCAGCGCCCGCCTGCCCAGGGCGCTGTACGACGACGAGATCGACCGCTGGATCGACGCCCTGGTCGACCGGGGCGCCACCGTGTCGGCGGTGTTCGACACCTGCCATGCCGCGGGCCTGAGCCGCAGCGCCGCGCCGGTGTTGCACCCGCGCCGCGTGGCGGCCGACGAACTGGGTGTGCCGCAGGCGCTGGCGGCCCGGCCCGCAGTGGTATCGGCATCGGCGTCGGCATCATCGTCAACCACCCCGCGCAGCGACGGGCGGGTGCTGATGTTCGCGGCCCGTGCCCATGAGCTGACCGGTGAGCAGCGCCTGCCCTGGGCCGGTGGCGGCGGCACCGCCCGCGTGCAGGGCATCTTCACCCACGCCGTGAGCCAGGCGCTGGCCGCCGGGGCCCGCGACGCCGCGGCGATGCGCAGCGCGCTGCGCCTGCAGTACCAGCGCGCCGGCCGCCAGTCGCCGGTGCCGCAGGTGCTGGGGGCCGACACCGAGGCCTTGCCTTGAGCCGCCGGTGGGTGGCCGCATGGGCCGCAGGGATGCTGATCATGCTGGCCGGCGTGGTGGCTGCTGCGCCGGCCGCGCCGTACCCGCGCAGGGCCCATCCACCCGCCCAGCCCGCCGCCAACCCCGCCGCCAACCCCACCGCCAACCCCACCGCCGACCTGCCCGCCGCGCTGGCGCTGCAGCAGGCGGGCCGGCACCGCGAGGCCGTGGCCCTGCTCGAGCCGATGCTGCGGGCCGCGCGCCGCCAGCTCGGCGAGCGCCACACCGACACCGTGCAGGTGGCGATGCAACTCGGCCGCTGCTATCAGGCGTTGGGCCAGCTCGACCGCGTGCTGCCGCTGGACGAGCGGGTGCTGGCCCAGCTGCTGGCCTGGCGCGGCCGCCAGCACCGCCAGACGCTGGCGGCGATGGTCAACCTCAGCACCACCTACTTCGACCTGGGCCAGCATGCGCGCGCGCTGCGCCTGCAGTCCGAAGGCCTGCGCCTGGCCGAGCGCCACCTGGGGCCCGATGCGCCGATCACCGTGCGCGCGCTCACCTCCATGGCCACCATCCTGGCCGGCTTGAGGCGTTACGACGAGGCGGTCGCCTTCGACCGCCGCGCGCTGGTGGCGCGCCGCCGCACGCTGCCTGAGAGCCACCCCGACATCGAAAGCTCGCTCAACAACCTGTCGAACTCGCTGATCAGCGCGGGCCGCCACGCCGAGGCGGTGCCCTTGGCCGAGCTGGCGCTGCAACGGCGGCGCCAGCGGCTGGGCGAGGCCCACCCGGCCACGCTGACCGCCACCCTCAATCTGGGCGAAAACTACACCGCGGTCGGCCGCCATGCCGACGCCATTGCGCTGCTGCAGCCGGCGCTCGACCGTGCCCGGCCGGTGCTGGGGCCGGACCATGTCGACACCCTCTACATCCAGTACACGCTGGTGGCGGCGCTGCACGAGGCAGGCCGCACGCCCGAGGCGCTGGCGGTGGCCGCCGAGGCGGTGCAAGGCATCGAGATGCGGCGCCAGCAGACCCAGCTGGGCGCGGCCGAGCGCCAGAGCCTGCTGGCCAATCTGGTGCAGGACCTGCAGCTGTATGCCCGCCTGCACGGCCAGGCCGGCGCCGCACACTGGCCGGCCGGCCTGGCCATCGCCGAGCGCAGCAAGGCCCGCACGCTGGTGGAGACCATGGCCGAGGTGGCGGCCGAGCGGCGCGCCGGGCTGCCGCCCGAGGCCCGCCAGCGCCTGGACGCGCTGGAGGCGCAGGCGGTCGATCTGGAGCAGCGCCAGGCCGCCCGATCGCAGCCGTCGCCACCGCTGACCATCGGCCCGGCCGGTGGCCCGGCGCAGGCTGACAGCACGCCGGTGGGCATCACGCCGGCCGACATCGCGCTGGCCACCCGGCGGCGTGACCTGGCGCTGCAACTGGCCGGCGTGCGCCGTGCGCTGGCGCAGCAGTTTCCGCAGGCCGTGGCCGCACCCGAGGCGTTGGCCGACGATGCCGCCACGGTGGCCGCGCGGCTGGGCCCCGACGAGGTTTACCTCAGCTGGCTGCTCGACGCAGACGGCCGCCTGCATTCCTGGCTGCTGGGCCCCGACGGCCAGCCGCAGTTCGTCGACGGCGGCCTGCACCCGGGCCTGGCGGCCACGGTGGCGGTCTACAAGGCGCTGCTCGAAGGGCACCGGCTGCCGCCCGTCTGGCAGCGCGCCGATGGTGCCTTCCAGCTGGCCGAGGGCACGCCGCCGCCGGGCAGCCGGCGTGCCACCGGCGATGTGGCCGCGCAGGTGGGCGCTTACCTGTCGCGGGTGCTGCTGGCGCCGCTGCAGACGCAACTGTCGCCGCGCGCGCACTGGATCGTGGCGCCCGACAACACCCTGGCCTTCCTGCCGCTGGAGGCGCTGCCGCTGCCCTGGGCGGCGCCACCGCAGCCCGGGCTGCGGGTGGCCGAGCGCCACGCGGTGTCGCGGGTGCAGAGCCTGGCGGTGCTGCAAGCGCTGCAGGCGCGCCGCCTGGCGCGCAGCCACGACGACGGCCGGCGCCTGCTGCTGGCCATGGGCGATGCGCAGTACCAGCAAGATGCCGGTGGCGCGCCGCGGCGCGGCTTGCAGCGGGGCTGGCAGCTGGCGCCGCCGGCCCTGGCGCTGCCGGGCGGCCGGCGCGCTGCCGGGGTGATGGACGACGGCGCGGGCAGGGTGCCCTTGTCGGCACTGCGCTGGAGCAACCTGCCCGGCACCGCGCTGGAGGTGGCCGGCGTGGCCGAGGTTGCGCGCACGCTGGTGGCGGCAGCACCGCAGGCGATGGCGGGGGATGCCGGCCAGGTCACCGTGCTCACCGGCGCTGCGGCCAGTGAATCGAGCCTGGCCGCGCTCAACGCCAGCGGCGAACTGGCCCGGTACCGCTGGCTGCTCTTTGCCGCCCACGGTTACCTGGCCAGCGAGCCTGCGCTGTCGAGCATCGTGCTCAGCCAGCGTCACAAGTCCGCTCAGCATGACGGTTATGTCACCGCCGCCGAATGGGCCCGCTACCACCTGCGCAGTGACCTGGTGGTGCTGTCGGCCTGCGACACCGGTGCCGGCCAGCTGCTGCCCGGCGAAGGCGTGCTGGGCCTGCCCTACGCGCTGGCGGTGGCCGGCAACCTGAACACGCTGCTCAGCTTGTGGCCGGTCGACGACGAGGCCACTGCCGCGTTCATGCAGGGCTTCTTCGGGCAGCTGGCGGCCGGCCGCCGCCCGGCCCAGGCCCTGGCGGCGCAACGCCTGGTATTCCTGCAGCACCCGCGCTGGTTTGCGCCGCGGTACTGGGCGCCGTTCGTGCTGTACGGGCCTTGAGCGCGGCGCCGGCCGGTCGTGACGCCGCCGGTGGGCCGCCCGGTCAGCGCACCGGCCAGCCGGCCGCCGCCAGATCGGCCGGACGTGGCAGCGGCGCCACGGCGCCGAAGCCGCGGGTGCTGAGCGCCGCCGCCACATTGGCCAGCCGCGCCGCGTCGGCCAGCGTGGCGCCGCGCGCCAGCTGCGACAGGCAGGCGCCGGCAAAACAATCCCCCGCGCCGGTGGCATCCACCGCGGCCACGGCGTGGCCGGGCAAGGTCAGGCGCTGCGCGCCGTCGCTGATGCGGCAGCCCGTCGGCCCGAGCTTCAGCACCACCGCGCGGGCACCCTGGGCATGGGCCCAGGCCAGCGCCGCATCGGCGTCGTCCAGCCCGCTCAGCGTCTGGATCTCGTCAAGGCCGGGCAGGAACAGGTCGCAATCGGCCAGCACCTGGCGGGTGAGTGCCAGCGCGCGCGCCGGCGGCCACAGCCGCGCGCGGTAGTTCAGGTCGAAGCTGATCTTCGCGCCCGCCGACCGGGCCAGCGCGATGGCGGCCAGCACCGCGTCGCAGGCGCTGGTGCTGATGGCCAGCGAGATGCCCGACACATGCAGCCAGCGGGTGCGCGCCAGCAGGGCCCGCGGCAGGTCGGCCGGCGTCATCCGCGCCGCGGCGCTGCCGGCTCGCCGGTAGCTGAACTCATGGCCGGCCGCCCCGTGGCTGACGAAGTACAGCCCGGTGTCGGTGCCGGCCAGCGTGCGCACGCCCTCGGTGGCCACGCCCTCGGCCTGCCACAGTGCCAGCAGGTCGCGGCCGAAAGTGTCGTCGCCCACCTGGCCGACAAAGGCCACGCGGGCGCCCAGCCGGGCGGCGGCGATGGCGGCGTTGCTGGTGTCGCCGCCGAAGCCGCGGGTGAACGCGGGCGCCGCGGGGTCGCGCTGGTTGAACTCGATCAGTGGCTCGCCGAGGGCGATGAGATCGAAGTGGGGGGCGTGGTCGGCGGTGTTGGCGGGGGTGTGGACGGGCTCGGACATGGCACGATCATGCCGCGGATCGACCGGGCATCCACACGGCTCAGCGCTGGTCGAGCAGCACCCCGGCGCACAGCGCCGCACCCACCACGTAGAGCAGCCAGGTGCGCGAGACGGCGTAGGGATAGACCATCAGCGCCACGCCCAGCCAGGTGGTGGTGCGCCGCTCGGTCTGGCGCCCGCGCCGGAACGCGGCCAGCCCGAACACACCGAACAGGATCGCGCCGATCAGGTAGAGCGGGCTGGGCAGCTCAAGCCCCAGCGACTGCAGCGCGGCCAGTTCATTCATGCGCCGCAGTCTGCCTCAACCCGCACACCGCGTCAGATGTCGAAGCGCACGCCCTGCGCCAGCGGCAGCGCGCGCGAGTAGTTCACCGTGTTGGTGGCGCGGCGCATGTAGTTCTTCCACGCGTCGCTGCCTGATTCGCGGCCGCCGCCGGTCTCTTTCTCGCCGCCGAAGGCGCCGCCGATCTCGGCGCCCGAGGTGCCGATGTTGACGTTGGCGATGCCGCAGTCGCTGCCACTGGCGGCCAGAAAGGCCTCGGCCTCGCGCAGATCATTGGTGAAGATCGCCGACGACAGGCCCTGCGGCACGCCGTTGTGCAGCGTGATGGCCTCGTCGAAGGCCGCGTACTTCAGCACATAGAGAATCGGCGCGAAGGTCTCGTGGCACACCACCGTGGTCTGCTCGGGCATGGTCACCAGCGCCGGCGCGGCGTAGAAGGCCGACGCATGGCCGCCCACCATCACCCGCTCGCCGCCGCGCACCTGCCCGCCCTGGTCGGCGGCCTGCGCCAGCGCCGCCTGCATCGCGTCGAAGGCGCCGGCGTCGATCAGCGGGCCGACCAGCACGCCCGCCTCGAGCGGATCGCCCACCTTCAGGCTGGCGCGGGCGCGCTCCAGGCGCGCCACCAGCGCGTCGTGGATGCTGTCGTGGGCGATCACCCGGCGCGTGGTGGTGCAGCGCTGGCCGGCGGTGCCGTAGGCGCCGAACAGGATGCCGTGCACGGCCAGGTCCAGGTCGGCACTGGGCGCGACGATGATCGCGTTGTTGCCGCCCAGCTCCAGCAGGCAGCGGCCGAAGCGCGCCGCCACCCGCGGGCCCACCGCGCGGCCCATGCGGGTGGAGCCGGTGGCCGACACCAGCGCCACGCGGGGGTCGTCGACCAGCGCCTCGCCCACCGCCGCGCGGCCGATGAGCACCTGGTTCAGGTGGTCGGGCGCGTCGCCGCCGTCGGCTCGGTATTGCGCCAGCGCCGACTCGAACAAGGCTTGCGTGGCCAGTGCGGTCAGCGGTGATTTCTCACTGGGCTTCCACACCACCGCGTCGCCGCAGACCAGCGCCAGCGCCGCGTTCCAGGCCCACACCGCCACGGGAAAGTTGAAGGCGCTGATCACGCCCACCACGCCCAGTGGATGCCACTGCTCCATCATGCGGTGGCCGGGGCGCTCGCTGGCGATGGTCAGGCCGTGCAGCTGGCGCGACAGGCCGACGGCGAAGTCGCAGATGTCGATCATCTCCTGCACCTCGCCCGCGCCTTCGCTGCTGACCTTGCCAGCTTCCAGCGTGACCAGCGCGGCCAGCGTGGCCTTGTGCTTGCGCAGCGCCTCGCCGAACAGGCGCACCAGCTCGCCGCGGCGCGGCGCAGGCACCTGCCGCCAAACGACGAAGGCCCGGTGCGCATGGGCGATGGCGGCCTGCACCTGCTCGGGCGTGGCCTCGTGCACGGCGCCGGTGGTGCTGCCGTCGATCGGCGAGCGGGCGGCGAGATGGCCGCCGGTGAAGGCGGCTTCGGGCACGCCGAGGGTGGTGAGCAGGGTGTGGGCGGTGGTCATGGACATTGCGGGTTATCAACCGATGGATTCAACCTGCCGCGACTGCTGGTAGGCGCTGCCGAAGCGGTTGGCCAGGAAGGCGGGCAACTCTACCTGCTCCTGCCGGATGAAGCCGCGCTGCGGCAGCACGCCTTCGCGGAACAGGTCGACCGCCGCGCAGATGCCCGCCGCGGTGGTGATCTGGATCGCCGACAGCGGCGCCGCTTCCGTGCGATCCGCAAAGATCTTGCGCGCAAACACCTCCTGCAGCAGCTGGCCGTCGCGCAGGCCGCTGACGGTGACGAACACCAGCACCACGTCCTGCATCGTGCCGGGCACGCTCTTGCGCAGGATGTCCTTCAAGGTCTGCTGGTCGTCCTTGAGCTGCAGGTCTTCGAGCAGCAGCTTCATCAGCGCCTGGTGGCCGGGGTAGCGCACGCTCTTGTAGTCGAGCGTGCGCACGCGGCCGGCCAGCGTGTCGCACAGCGTGCCCAGGCCGCCGCTGGTGTTGAAGGCCTCGTACTCGGTGCCGTCCAGGCTGAAGTGCTCCAGGCCTTCGAGCGGCAGCACGTCCAGCTTGTGGCCGTCGCGGATCGCCTCGCAGGGGTGGCAGTACTCGTTGATCAGGCCGTCCACGCTCCAGGTCAGGTTGTACTTCAGCGCGTTGGTCGGAAACGCCGGCAGCGCACCCACGCGCATCTTCACGTCGTGCAGCGTCTCGAAGCCCTTGGCCAGGTGGTGCGCCACGATGCCGATGAAGCCCGGCGCCAGGCCGCACTGCGGCATGAAGGCGGTGGCCGCGCCCTCGGCCAGGCGCCGGATCTGATGGGTGGCGGCCACGTCCTCGGTCAGGTCGAAGTAGTGGCAGCCGGCCTCGCGCGCCAGCGTGGCCGTCACCACCGCCAGGTGGTAGGGCAGTGCATTGATCACGGTGTGGTGGCCGCGCCGCAACTCGTTGAGCAGGGCGGCGCCGTCTTCGGTGTCGACCAGGCGGGTGGTGATGCGCGCACCGGCCAGCCGAGCGAGTGCGGCGGGGTTCTTGTCGATCACGGTGACCTGGTAATCGCCGGTGGCGGCCAGCAGGCGGGCGATGGTCTGGCCGATGTGGCCAGCGCCGAGCAGGGCGATGTTCATGGGGGGGGCTCCGGGGCAGGCGGTTGAATGGGGATGCCTGGAGTCTGTGCAAAGCGGCCGACGATTGAAAGCGTGAGTTCGTCGAGATCGTCGAGAATGCCGACGATTCGTCAGGCGCTTTCGCCGATCCGTCATTTCAGTCCATCACCATGCCCAAAGACGCCCTCGACCGTGAACTGATCACGCTGCTGCAGACCAATGCCCGCGAGAGCACCGCCAACCTGGCGCGCAAGCTGGGCGTGGCCCGCACCACCGTGGTGGCGCGGCTGGCCCGGCTGGAGCGCGAGGGCGTGATCGTCGGCTACACCGTGCGGCTGGGGCTGGACGACCAGCGGCCGCAGGTGCGCGCCTTTGTGGGCATCACGCTGCAACCCAAACGGGCGCGCGACGTGACGGCGCAGTTGCAGCGCCTGCCCGAGCTGCTGCAGCTGAGCAGCGTCAGCGGCGAGTTCGACTGCATCGCCATCCTGCGCGCCGACACCACCGCCCGGCTGGATGCCTTGCTCGACCAGATCGGCGAGATGGACGGCGTGCAGAAGACCACCACCTCGGTGGTGCTGGCGGTGCGGGTGGACCGGGGGGC
>Ga0155495_1172_pt1 | contig 18041 bp, 21 predicted proteins | sample RifCSPhighO2_12_FD_107153 | JGI IMG/M metagenome (GOLD analysis project Ga0155495, IMG submission 107153) | Burkholderiales bacterium RIFCSPHIGHO2_12_FULL_69_20
GGGGTGGGTTCGATGCAGCCGGCCGCCGTGCAGGCCAGCGCCGGCATTGGCAGGTGGGCCGATTGCATCCACATCAAGGTGCCGGCGATACCCGTCAGCATGGCGGCATAGGCCGCGATGGCCTGCAGGGTCAGCGTCGGCAGGTTGTTGAGCAGCAGGGTGTCGTTGCCGCCGGGCACCATCGCAGCGCCCGCACCCATCAGGGCACCCCCGGCTGCGTGGCGCAGCCAGGCGCCGACCGATGCGGGGCGACGCCAGCGGATCGAACGCCGCTGAAGCGCCGAGGCACCCATGCCGGCGATCAGGGCCAGCAGCAGTGCGCCGTGCCAGGCTGATGGCGCTAGGTGGCCAGCCGTCGCATGCAGAACCGTGGCGCGAAGGTGACTGGTGTAGGACCATGCGCCCTGCGTGGCATACAGAACCCCGCCTGACAAGCCCATGACGGCAGCCGCCACGGACAGGTGATAGCTCGGTGCCAGCAGCCACCGGGACATCCGGGCGCCGGTCTGCTGGCGTGGCGGTTGGCGTGCCAGCCGGATGAACAGCCGCAGGCGTGTCAGCGCCCAGACCAGCAGGCCGGCCAGCAACCAGGGCGCAGCCGATGGCAGGCGCTCCCACACCGAGGCCACCGGCGCTAGAAAGATGGGCGGGCGAAGCCCCGCCATCGTCGCAAAGCCCAGCACGCCGAGCACGAACCCGGCCAGGCTGGCCAGCATGCCCGCATCGCCGTCGGCCAGCCGGTGCAGGGTGGACAGCGAACAACCGCCGTTGAGTGCCGCGCCCATGCCGAACAGGATGCCGCCAAGTAGCGCCCAGGCCGCTGGCTGAGGCGCCAGTATGACGTGCGGCGACAGGCCCATCAGCTGGGCGCCCAGGCCCGTCAGCAGGGTCACCCAGAGCGCAGCCTGCACCAGGCTGCTCAGCATGTGCGCGCTGCCGCCGGTCATGATCTCGGCCACTGCGCGCACGTTGCACAGGCTGCCCCGGTGCGCGGCAAAGCCGATCAGCGCCGCGCACAGCAGGGCCAGCACTGGCAGCAGCGCGCTGGCGATGGCGGCTTGGTGGATCATGGGTGCACCAGCACCTCGGTGCGCGGGTGAAACGCCACCCACGCAAACCAGAACGACATCACGCCCGGCACCGGCCGCCCTTGCGCGTCGACGGCCTCAGCCGTGTGGTGGGCCCGGTTGTAGCGGATGCGCAAGGCCTGCCCCCCCAGCTGATCGCGCAACTCGCCGTGCGCACCCAAGGCCCGGTCGAGCACGCTGAACGGGTAGGCCTTGGCCGTGCCATTGACCTGCACCCCCAGCACCCAGGCCTTGACCGGAAAGCGCGCATCGTGGTGCTGCACGTCGAACAGCAGTTGCGGCACGGTGGCATAGCCGGTGTAAGGGTCGCGGCCGTAGTCGCGCTCGAAACCCGTGTCGGTGGACAGCACCTCGGTGTCGGGGTGGCGCTGCCGCCAGTCGGCCCAGCTGGTGTGGGTCAGCGGCAGAGCCTGCAGCCGGGTGTCCTTGAGCTTGCCGCTGATGGCGGTGGACAGGATCTGCGACCACAGCGACTCGGTGGCCCGGTCGTAGAGCAGCACGTCGCTGTTGTGCAGCAGCCCCGAGACACCGAAGCCGGCGCTGCCGGTGGCCGCCGGCGGCTCGAAGGCCATGCCCGTGCCGCACAACGGGCAGTAGGTGATCACGACGGCGCGCCCGCCGCGGCGGTCGTTCACCACCTCGTGCCAGTTCAGGATGCGCACCGGGTAGGCGCGCGCCTTGCCGCCCAGCACGATGCCCAGCACGCGGTCGTCAGCGGTCAGTGCCGCGCTGCTGGCGCGCACGAAGCGCGGTTTGTCGATGGCGGGGATGCCGTCCTTGGGCGGTCCGCCACGATCGATGGCGATGGTGGCGTTGGCCAGGTCGAAGTCGTTGAGGAACGGTGCGGCGCCGGCCCCCGGCCCGACCAGCGCGCCGGCTGCTGCCAGCATCAGCGCCAGCACCCAATGCCGGCCCGCACGCCAGGCCGGCAGCCACCGCCTGCGCTGGGTGGCAAGGCTGGTGTCCGGCATGGCATGCGCTCGGTTCAGCAGGGGCATGGTGGTCCTTGGGATGTCTGTCGCGAGCGGGTCATCGAGCACCCGTTCAACGGGTTCGGATCGGTCAGCCCTCGCAAGGGCGGTCGCAGGCAAGCCTGTGCAGGGGTTTGACGCACGGGCTGCCCCGGTTCTTACAGCGGTGCGGGCTGGCGCGGTGGCACGGTTGGCTGGCCGGGCCTGTCATGCGCCCGCACCGCCCGATCTGGCGACGAGGGACCAGGCGTGAAACGCTGCACGTGGCCAGCGCTGCGCTCTCTTCACTGTCCCTGGCTTCCCCGTCCTGGTCTTGGACGGACGAGACCCGCGCAACGTGACAGGGAACTTGATCGCGCGGTGAGCGCCCTGACCACCGCTGGCGCCGCAGCGTCGCGGCAGCCCGGTCCGGCAGTCGGCCAAACTGATCACGCTCAGTGGACATCGGGCGTCCCTGCGCCTGGCAGCGGCATCGACGACCGGCTTGCCGCGGCGGTCTGCGCAAGCCAGTCGGCAAGGTCTTCGGCAATGGCCTGTTCCAACGCCCGCAGCGCCGGCGCCACCAGCCGGCGCTTGGTGGCTTCGAAGGCGCGGGGCGCAAAGCCGGCCAGCCGCTGCGCCTGCTGCTGTGCCGCGGCCACCAAGGCCTCGGGGTCGACCAGGTCGTCGACGAATCCCGCCGACAGCGCCTGCGCCGCGGTGAAGGATCGTGCGGTGACGACGGCGGCATGCAGGGCGGGTGGCGTCAACCGTTGACGGCACAGCGCGACAGCAAATCGTGGCATCGTCAGCCCGGCCTGCACTTCATTGAGCTGGATGCGCAGCGCGCCGTTGGAACACAGGCGATGGTCTGCGGCCAGCAGCACAAAGGCGCCCATCGCGACGGCATGGCCGTTGCAGGCGGCCACCACCGGCCGCGGGTAGGCCAGCAGCCGCGCTGCCAATCGGGCACCCGCCTCGAGCATCTGCGGCAACTCAGCCCCTCCGCGCTCGAAAGCACCCAGATCGAAGCCACCCGAGTAGCACCGCCCACGCGCGGCCAGCACCACGGCCGCACGATCGGCCTGCGCCGCGGTCAGCGCGCCTTCGAGCGCCTGCAGCATGGCCAGGCTCATCACGTTGGCCTTGCCGTCGTGCATCGTGATGGTGGTGACGCCGTCGGCCTGTTCGGAACTCAGAAGCGTGTCGCTGTTCATCGAATCTCCTCGGGGATGGACGCATCAGGCGCCCAGGTTGCTGCATGGCCAAGCCGCCCGCTGCGCCAGCGTGTCGGTCGACACGACGCGCAGGGTGGGCCGTCGGTTGGACGTCGATCGGCTCGATTTCCTTACGCGTGCGGGCCGCTGCGTGAACCTCGGCCTTGGTGGCGTGGGCGCGCTGGCGCGCTCAAGTCCCGCGGCGGTGGCGCCGATATCCCGTGTGATGGCAACCGCCATCGCGCTTTGGCGCCGGTCGGCGCCAGCGTCTCCTGCATCGAATCTGAGCTGATCGCAACGCCCCGGTGATTCCGCAGACCCTCCAAGCACTCTGGCGCCATCCGCGCCTGTCGACCCGTCTGGCCGTAGGCTTCGGCGCGCTGGTGGCGCTGATGGCGCTGGTGGTGGCCCTGGCCGTGCTGCAGTTCCGCGCGTTGGCGCAGCACGGTGAGCAGATGATGCGCAACGACCTGCGCCGCATGTTGCAGGTGCAGGAGATCGATCAGCATCTGCAAGGCCACGGCAGCGCGATGGCGCGGCTCCTGACCTCGCCACGAAGCGAGCGCGAGCGCATCTACCCGGTGGTCGACGCGGAGTACGCGGCCGTCGAGCGGCTGATCGGCGCGCTGTCAGCACATGCAGGCGATCCGGCAACCGCCGCGTCGCTGGCCGAAGTGGCCCTGCGCCGCAATCGATACCGGGATGTGTTCATCGACATCGTCACCGAAATCGAGGCCGGCGACACGCCGACGGCCAGCGCGCTGTTCAATGGCCCGGGGCAAGGCGCCATGCAATCGTTGCTGTCGGGTTCCAGATCGCTGCTGGACCACGAGCAGGCCAAGCTGGCGCAGCGCCAGCAGGCGGTTCAGGCGCAGATCGGCCGTGCCGAGTGGCTGCTGGGCGGCCTGGCGCTGGGTGCGCTCGCCCTGTCGGCGTGGCTGGCCTGGCGCACGACGGCCAGCGTGGCGCGGCCGCTGGCGCTGGTGGAGTCTGCCGCGGGGCGCATTGCCGGCGGGGACTACGGCGTTCGCATCGAACTGGACTCACCCGACGAGCTGGGCCGTGTGGCCCAGGCGATGAACGCCATGGCCAGCGCCGTGGCGGTGCGGGCGGCCGAGATCGAGCGCGTGGCCTACGTCGACCGCCTGACGGGCTTGCCCAACCGCGCCATGCTCAGACGCTGCGCGCGCGAGGGCCGCTGGCGCCGGGCCACGGTCATGCTTCTGGACGTGGCCCGGTTGCGCACGGTCAACGAGGTGTTGGGTTTCGAGACCGGCGATGCGCTGCTGGTCCAGGTGGCCGAGCGCTTGCGCGCTGCAGTGGCCGGCGTCGAGGTGCCGGATGTCGGCCCCTTCCTGGCCAGGCTGCCGGGTGGGGTGTTTGCCGTCGTCGCCGACGGCTTGGATCGCCCGGCGGCCGAGGCGCTGCGGCGTCGGCTCGACACGTCGGTGACCGCGGCCCTGGTGTGCGATGGCCATGCCGTGGACGTGCACCTGGTGGCCGGGCTCGCCGATGCACCCGCCGCAGCCGAAGGCGATGTCGGCCCGCCCGTCACCATCGACACCCTGCTGCAGCGCGCCGAGCTGGCGGTGGGCGAAGCAAAGCGACAGAAGTTGGGCTGTGCATGGCACGTGGGGGCCGATGCCGCGGTGAGGGCGCGCCAGCTCAGCCTGCTGTCCCAGCTTCATCGCGCCGCGGCGACGGGCCAGCTGGAGATGTGGCTGCAGCCCAAGCAGTGCCTGCGCAGCGGCCGCCTTGTGGGCATGGAAGGGCTGGTGCGGTGGCGGCATCCCGAGCGCGGTTATGTGTCGCCGGCCGAGTTCATTCCGTTTGCCGAACGCACCGGGCATATCGGCGTGGTGACGACGGCCATGCTCGGTGCGGCGCTGAAGACACTGGCTGCATGGTCCCGCGAGCATTCCGACCTGAGCATTGCCGTCAACGTGAGTGCACTGGATGTGCGCGACGCTGCTTTCCCCGCGCGCGTGGCGGCACTTGCACGCCGGCTGCAGGCGCCGCTGAACAAGCTGCGCCTGGAAATCACCGAGAGCACGGTGATGGAGGATCCAGAACAGGTTCTGGCGGTGCTGCACGACCTGCGTGGATTGGGGGTGCAACTGTCGATCGACGACTTCGGCACCGGGTATTCGTCGCTGGCCTACCTGCAGCGCCTGCCGGTCAGCGAGTTGAAGATCGACCGCAGCTTCGTGGCCGACGCCGACCGCAAGCCGCAGGCGCGTGCCTTGCTGAGCACCATCATCGAACTCGGGCACCGCCTGTCGATGAGCGTGACTGCCGAAGGCATCGAACGCGCGGAAGAGCAGGCGTTGTTGGCCGAACTGGGGTGCGACGTGGCGCAGGGCTACCTGATCGCCAAACCGATGGCGCCGGATGCCGCTGCCAGGTACCTTCAAGGCCAACCCAGCCGGTCGAGGGTGGCTGTCCCGGCCTGACGGACACCACGCAGGCCGACAGTCCGCACCGAGGGGCGCGCGGCTGCGCGCCTTGATTGCCGGGTCGGTCCGATGCCGATGCGAAATCTTGCCGGCGACCTGTAAGACCTGGACGACCTGCCTCGTCTATTCACCACGAAGGCCGCGCGCCGCAACGCCGTTCGGCCCCTGACCAACTTTCACCGAGGCTGCTTTCATGACCACGACTGCAACGCCCACTGCCCGTGCAAGCCAGCGTGCCAGATCGTCTGGCGGCGGCGCCGCCGTCGGCCGCCTGATCGATGGCGCCATCGCTTTGTTCGAGCGCATCCCGAACACGCTGGTGGCGTTCATTGCGCGCTTCTCGATCGCGGCCACGTTCTGGAACTCCGGCCAGACCAAGGTTCAGGGCTTGGTGGTCAACCTGGTCTCGGGCGAGTTCCAGCTCGGCTGGCCGAGCCTGTCCGATTCTGCGCTGGCGCTGTTTCAGGACGAATACAAGCTGCCGTTCATACCACCCGAACTCGCCGCACCGATGGCAGCAACCGCCGAGCATGTGTTGCCGCTGCTGATCCTGATCGGCCTGGGCACCAGGTTCTCGGCGCTGGCCTTGCTGGGCATGACACTCGTGATCCAGATTTTTGTCTACCCCGGCGCTTACGCGACCCATGGCACCTGGGCGGCGGTGCTGCTCTACCTGATGTCGCGTGGCCCCGGCATGTGGTCGGTGGATCACTGGCTTGCCACGCGTCACGCATCGGGTCGCTGATGGCCACCGGTTGCCCCGCTGCCTGTCGGCGTGCGTTGTTCACGCGCGGGGCACCACGCCATGTCAGGGGCCGCAGCTGCGTTCCCGAGCATGTCCACACCGTTGCGCCTGCTCGGTAAGGTTCCTTTACTTCCCCCCCTCGCACTTCATCCATCCCAGGAGATCTCCATGAGCAAGCTTTCATCCCACCTGACCAATGCCCTGGCCTCGGCCGTCGTGACGGCTGCTGCCCTCGGCGGCAACGTGATGGCCGCCACCTGCACAGGTGCCAAGTGTGGTCCGAAGAAGATGGCCACCAAGTGCGGCGCCTGCGGGGCCAAAAATGCCGCCTGCGCGGCCAACGGTGCCAAACACAAGGCAAAAGTCAAAGCCAAGTGCGGTGCGAAATGCGGTGCGAAATGCGGTGCGAAATGCGGTGCGAAGTGCGGCGCCGCCAAGGCCAAATGCGGCGCCTGTGGCGCCAGGCAGTGATCGATTGAGCGCCCATCCTGCGCTGCGCCGCCATTGGCGCCAAGCTGGTGATGACGGGTTTGCCGACGATCTGCGGCAGGCGCGCGACAGCGTGGCGGCGTTCGCCCAAGCCACGGCGGCGTCGGGGTCCTTGTTGCAGAGCTGGATCGAAGGGCGCGAGGTGGTCGAGTACGCGCACTATCCGCCCGACGACGTGATCGACTTCAGGCGCGGGTCGCAGTTCTACTACCACGCCCACCGTGACGGGGACCGCGAGCATGGCCACCTGCACCTGTTCTGGCACGCCACGGCGTCGGGCCGGCGGCGTTATCTGCGCCCTGGCCGACCGCGCTGGAAGCGCACCGCGCCAACGCACCTGGTCGCGATTTCGCTCGATTCTCGGGGGCTGCCGGTGGGCCTGTTCACGGTCAATCGCTGGGTCACCGACGGCCATTGGTTCAATGCGCCCACCACGATGTCGTTGATCGATCGGTTCGCCGTGAATGCGGTCGAGGGGCATGCGCATTCGTGCCGCTGGCTCACCGGCTTCGTCCACCTCTACCGCCCGCTGATCGAAGCGCTGTTGATCCGCCGCGACCAGCGCCTGGCCGGCCGCGCCAACCTGGCCGAGGCGCTTGGCGACCACGCGCTCGAGGTGTTGAGCCACTCGCCCATCGACTGGGCTGCCGACCTCGACGCCCTGGAGGCTTGCGTGCTTCAATGGCGGCCCGCGCGCAGGCTGTTGTGACCGTGGGCATCAGAATGCAGCCGGCGCCGTCGGCCCACGGCCCCATCCGCGGTAGACGGTCGGGCGTGGTTTCCAGATTTCATCGTAAGGAGAACAGCGCATGAAGTTTCGACTCTTTCTCGCCGCGTGTGCCGTGGTGTCGGCGCCGGTCCAGGCCGACGCGGCTGACGGACTCATTGCCGTCAAGAGCCCTCACAGTGCCCAGAGCACGATGAATCGACTGGAGGCGATCGTCAAGGAGCGGGGACTGACCGTTTTTGCACGCATCGATCATGCCGGTGGGGCAGCCAAGATTGGCAAGACCTTGCGCCCGACCGAACTGCTGATCTTCGGCAACCCGCAGGGCGGTACGCCGTTCATCGAGTGCGCCCAAACCGTTGGCATCGACCTGCCCTTGAAGGCCCTGGTGTGGGAAGACGCCGCCGCGCAGGTCTGGCTGGGCTACAACGACACCGCCTACCTGGCCAAGCGGCACGAGGTTCCCGCCTGTTCAGTGGCCGGCAATCTTGCCAAGGCGGTGGCGGGCCTGGCAGCGGCAGCGGTGGCCCCTTAGCACCGGGTCAAGACGCCACGTGGTGCCACCCGGGCCGCGCAAATGCCCGGCCACGCGTCGAGCGCGTGCCTGGCACGGCGGCGTTCAACGGCTTGCAATCTCCTTGGCCAAGCATTCGACATGTCGACACGCCCGCCGGATTCCAACCCTGTCACCACCGGCGCCTCTGGCGTGCGGCCGTCGTCCGTCCTCGCGCTGATGTTCAACCGGCGCATTGCCGGGTCGGCACTGAGGGTGGCCATCGTGGTGGGCACCGCGCTCAACATGATCAACAACGGCCAGCAACTCTGGGAGCATCACCCGGTGGGGTTCTGGCAGGTGGCCATGAACTTCGTGGTGCCGTTCTGCGTGTCGAGCTACAGCGCGGCGCGCAACGAGGCCCGGCGGGGCAAAGGCGGCTGAATGCAGCGTGCATCGACCCCCACAGCGCAACCGGGTTCAGCGGCGACAGGCCCGGGTTCGATGCAAGGCATCAGCGCCGAGGCCTTGCTCTCGCTGCGCGCCGACATGCTGCGCTTTGCACAGATCCAGTTGCGCAACAGCGATGCAGCGGAAGACCTGGTGCAGGAATCCATCGAGGCGGCGTTGCGCAAATTGTCGTCGTTTGCCGGTCAATCGACCCTGAAGACCTGGGTCTTTGCGATCCTGCGCAACCGCATCATCGACCACCTGCGGCAGGCCTCGCGCACGGTCACCCTGTCGAGCCTGGTCAATGACGACGAAGACTGGCAGGAGAGCCTGGAGGCCCTGTTCAATGAACGTGGCGGCTGGCGCGACGGGCCGCGGCCGGTGTCTTGGCCGGACCCCGAGCAATCCATGCAGACGCGCCAGTTCTGGGCCGTCTTCGAGACGTGCCTGGACCACCTGCCGGCCGCCACGGGGCGGGTTTTCATGATGCGCGAGTTCCTCGGGTTCGAGTCCGACGAGATCTGCAGTCAGCTCGGCATCACGACCAGCAATTGCCATGTCATCCTGCACCGCGCCCGTCTCAAGCTCAGAACCTGCATGGACACGGGATGGGGTCGGCCGGAGGTTGCATCATGTTGAGTTGCAAGCAAGTCACCGAGGTCTGCTCGGCCGAACTGGAGCGCCCGCTCAAGCTGGGTGAGCAGATGTCCTTGAAGGCGCACCTGATGATGTGCAGCGGCTGCACCAACTACCGGCGGCAGATGAAGACCCTTCGCCAGGTGATGCAGGCCTATGCCGAGGGCAAGGCCATTGGCGAGCCCCCGCCCACCGAACAAGGGGATGGGCGATCGTGATGATTGCCAACGAGTGGCAGCCGGAAGTGATTGTTCGAACGATGATCACGGCGGGCGGGGCGATCGAACGCCCGGGTTGTCACCGACCGGCATAAACCGGCCACGCTGGCGTCGGCGCCATCCAGCCGGTGGCGGGTACCGAAGGCGTCTCGAAGCGGGTTGCAACCGAGGGCCTGCGAGCGCATTGCTCAGGCGGACAGCCCCGTTGCACGCCCGAGATTCGACCGGGTTCAGTACCGACAAGTGCTCGGCGCAGGGCGGTCGCCTGCGCCGAGCCGGGGTTGCCGGACCCCTGGGTGCACCAGCGCACAGACGGGTGAGTCTGTATTGGCGCATCGTGACGTTGGTGGCGATCTGCACGGTGCGGCGCTAGCTGAAGCGTGGTGACACCTGCAACTGACCAGCAAAGCACAGCCAATGAATTCGAAACTTGTTGCAAGCATGGAGCCTACTGCGCGTTCGCGCCTGGTGACGATCGGCGCCGATGAATCGTTGCTGGGTGCAGCCAAACTGCTTTCGAACACACAGATCGGTCTCGTGGTCGTGTGCGGCGGCGATGGCGCGATGGTTGGCGTGGTCACCAAGACCGACGTGATCCGGCAGTTCAGCCAGGGCGGAGGCGGCGCCGGCACGGCCACTGTTGGGGGCGTGATGACCCGGGACGTGGTGGCTTGCCACCCGACAGACGGCCTGCCAGACCTGCTGTCGATGATGGGACGGCGCGGCTTGGTGCACATCCCCGTCATCGACGAGGCCTGCAGGCCATGGGGCGTCGTCAATGCCCGCGATGCGCTGCGGGTGCTGTGGGCAGAGGAGAAGTACGAAGAGGCGCTGCTGCGTGACTATGTGATGGGTATCGGCTACCAGTGACGGGCCGGGAACTCGCAGCATTGCAGGCAGTTCAGGCAGTTCAGGCAGGTCAATCAGAGGTCATTCCATCATGCGTTCAACTCGACCCGTCTTCCTGAACCTGACGCAGATCCGGATGCCCGTGGGCGCGTTGACGTCCATCGGCCACCGCATCACCGGCATGCTGCTCGCGGCGGGCGTCCCGGTCGGTGTCTTTCTGCTGGATCGATCGCTTCAGGACGAGCAAGGGTTCGCCGACGTCGCGGTCCTGCTCGGGCATGGGGCCGTCAAAGTGGCCATGGTGCTCGTGATCTGGGCGCTGGCACACCACCTGCTGGCGGGCGTGCGGCATCTGCTGAGCGACTTCGACGTGGGCTCGCCATTGCGCCTGGCGCGTCGCAGCGCCTGGTTCGTCAACCTGGGTGGTGCGCTCGTTGCAACGTTCGCCGCCGGCGCGATGCTATGAGACCCAGGCTGACGGGGTTGGCCGCCTGGTGGGTGCAGCGCGCAAGCGCCGTGTGCATGCTGCTCTTCATCATCTTTGCGCTCGCAGCGTTCGCGCTCTACCCGCGCCATTCCTACCTCGAGTGGCGGTCGTGGGCCGGCAGCCCAGGTGTGGCGCTGGCCATCCTGGCCTTCTTCGCCGCACTGCTGTTGCACATGTGGGTCGGCCTGCGCGACGTACTGCTGGACTATGCGAAGCCGGCCGGTCTGCGCCGTCTGCTGCTCGGCGGGGTGGCGGGCGCTTTGTTCGGCATCGCGGTATGGGTGGTCTTGATCCTGGCGCGGCTGCAGACCTGAAATGACGCCCTCGCAACCCGACGACAACCCGATGACAACCCGAGGCTGCGATGAAGCTATCGATCTCCCGCTACAACCCCGAGCACGACGAGCAGCCCTACCTGCAGCACTACGAGATCGACCTCGTGGCCAGCGACCACATGCTGCTCGATGTGCTGCTGCGCCTGAAGCAGCAGGACAACACGCTGTCCTTTCGACGTTCGTGCCGCGAAGGCGTCTGCGGCTCCGACGCGATGAACATCAATGGCCGCAACGGCCTGGCCTGCATCACGCGCACGAGCGCGCTGCGCGAGCCGGTGGTGATCCGCCCGCTGCCGGGGTTTCCGATCATTCGCGATCTGTTCGTCGACATGACGCAGTTCTTCAAGCAGTACGAATCGATCACCCCTTACCTCGTGAATGACGACTCGCCACCCGAAAAGGAACGCCTGCAGACGCCGGCTGAGCGCGACAAGCTCAACGGCGCGTACGAGTGCATCCTTTGTGCCTGCTGCAGCAGCCAATGCCCGTCGTACTGGTGGAACCCGGACAAGTTCGTCGGGCCGGCCGGCCTCATCCAGGCGTACCGGTTCATCTTCGACAGCCGCGACCGCGCCACCGCGCAGCGGCTCGACGATCTGGGCGGCGATCCGTACCGGCTGTTTCGCTGCCGCACGATCATGAACTGCGCCGAGGTGTGTCCGAAAGGCCTGGAGCCGGTTCGTGCCATCGAGGCGATCCGGCTGAAGATCGCCCAGGTTCCGGTGCATCCCGGTGGGCTCGACATGCACCCGCCAAAGTCGCCAACGTGATCGTCACAGAGATGGTGACCATGCCGGTCCCGAGACGGGTGGTGCTCAGCGGTGACCACACCACAGGGCCGTTGCATCTCGGCCACTATGCCGGGTCTCTCAAGGCCCGGGTGGCACTTCAGCATCACGCCGACCAGGTCCTGCTGCTGGCCGACCTTCAGGCGCTGACAGACAACGCCGGCCGACACCACAAGGTGGCCGCCAACGTGGTCGAGGTCGCGCTCGACTACCTGGCGGTCGGCATCGATCCGGCGTTGTCCACCATCGTCGTTCAGTCTCAGGTGCCTGAGCTCGCCGAGCTGACGATGCTGCTGATGAACCTGGTGACAGTCTCGCGGCTGGAGCGCAACCCGACTATCAAGGAAGAAATCCGCCTGCGAGGCTTCGAGCGCGACATGCCGGCCGGCTTTCTGGTCTACCCGGTCAGCCAGGCGGCCGACATCACAGCCTTCCAGGCGACCGTCGTTCCGGTCGGCAACGACCAGCTGCCGATGATCGAGCAGACCAACGAACTGGTACGCAGCTTCAACGCGAGCGTCGGCGCCGATGTGCTGGTCGAATGTGCGGCGCTGCTGTCGTCCGTGCCCCGGCTGCCGGGTCTCGACGGCAAGGCGAAGATGAGCAAGTCGCTCGGCAATGCAATCGCGCTGGCCGCCAGCCCGGACGAGATCCGCGCAGCCGTCAGAAGCATGTACACCGACCCCAAGCATCTGCGCGTCGACGAGCCGGGCACGGTCGAGGGCAATGTGGTGTTTGCGTTTTTCGACGCGTTCGAAACGGACACTGGTCGCGTCGAGCAGCTCAAGACGCATTACCGGCGCGGTGGTCTCGGCGACAGCAAGCTCAAGCGCGAGTTGGAGGATCGGCTGCAGTCGTTGATGGCACCCATCCGCGAGCGTCGCGCGCGTTTCGGTGACGACCGGGCGGCGGTGTTGTCCATGCTGGCGCAGGGCACCCGGCGCGGGCGTGAGAGGGCGGCGTCGACGCTGGGTGCCGTCAAGCGGGCGCTGGGGCTGGCCTACTTTGCTTGAGAGGCCAACCAGTGCTGCCCTGTGGCCTCGACGCGGCGCACCACATTCAACGCATCACGGTGATCAACGCTGCATCGTCGGCATGCTCGATCAAGATCGTTCGCACCCAGTCTTGCCAGGCCTCGCCAAAGGCCTTGCAAGTTGCCGCGTCCGCCTGCGGTGCCAGTGCGTTTCGCATCAGGTCTGCCAGCCCGGTGGGCCGAGGCACCGCCTGCGGAGAGTGCATCAGTTCGACCGATGAACCGTTGTCCAGCCGTGTGAAACGGATCTCGCCTGCCATGGCCACACCAAATCGCAGCAAGCCCTGCCGCCCGAACCGGCCCGCCAGGCCCTTGAAACCACCGTCGTTCGCCGCTCCCGTGATCAGACCGGCGACACTGGCGATCACGCCGGCCACGCCCTCGTCGATCGCCTGGCGCAGTTCGACCCGCACGCCGCCTCGTTCTGGCGTTTCATCGGGGTACAGGCGCGCCAGCGCCGTGCGGGTCATCAACCAGGCGCCAGCCACGGTTGGGCAAGAGTGCCCGGCGAGCTTGACTGCATCGAGGTAGTGGTACTCGATGCGGCCGCCCTCGGTCGCACCCAGCAGCGCGGCCAGCGGCTCGGCAACCTGAATCGGTGGCACGGCATCGAAGAAGGCGGGCGTCTTCATGGCGGCCTCGGTCATGTCGCGGTCACGCGTGTGTGCCCGGGCGCTGCCTCGCCGCCAGGCCGGCCCGCGCGGCGGCCGCATGCCCACATGTCGTCGGACATGGTGGCTCAGTGCACGCTGAAATCGATCACGATCATCCCAGGATCACGCTGCCGGTACTCGACGCTGACGCGGTCGCCGTAGCGCTGCGCGATCTGCGACAGCAGCGGCAGCGGGTCGTGGTCGTTGGCAAAGCGCATGGTCTCGCCCGGCTGCAGGCTGTCCAGCGCACCGAAGATCGCGGCATGGCGGAAGCGCTTGGCCACGCCCCGTGCGTCGAACGGATAGATGGCGTCGGGGGAGAGGTGGAGATGCGGCTGCGACATGGAAGCTCCTTGAAGGGAAGGTGAAGTGGCCAGACGCGAAGCGTCGGTTCGAGCGGGTTGCCGTGATGTGACGGACTCAGGCATCGGACCTGCCGGTCCGGAGGGTGCCGCGCAGGCTGTTCGGGCTTGCGACGGGCGATGCGCCGTTGCGTCGACGCAGCGACACGGCTCGCACCGAACCCGGCACCGATGATGTTTGGACGATGTCGGCCAGGGTCACGCCGTCCAGTTCTTCGAAGTAGGCTCGCAAGGCTGCGTCGAACACGCCTCTCAGGCGGCATGACGGCGTCAGGGTGCAGCGGCTGGTCTGGGGGTCGAAACACTCGACCAGGCGGAAGTCGGTTTCGGAGGCGCGCACCACGTCGCCGATGCGGATGCTGGCGGGATCCTTCAGCAGGCGCAGGCCACCGCCGCGGCCGCGTGTCGTTTCTAGCATCCCCAGGCGTCCCAGATCGGTGACGATCTTCATCAGGTGGTTCCTGGACACCCCGTGGTGGTCGGCCAGTTCGCTGATGGTCACCAACTGCTGCGGGCGGGCCGCGCAGTACATCAGCACGCGCAAGGTGTAGTCGGTGTATTCAGCCAGACGCATGCTTACCCTAAAGAGGCACGAAGTTTATGGGTTTATGTTCGCAACGAACTTGAACTGCATCAAGCCGTCGAGCGCACCGCGAAGGCGCGCACGGTCCCCTCGACGCCCGTCACTGCGGCGAGCGAGGCGCTGTCCAGCGGCCGGTTCAGGTCGATCACCGCAACGCCGAAGCCGGCGTCGGTCTCGAGGTGCAACTGCGACACATTGAAACCGGCCAGGGCCAGCACGCCGTTGAGCTGTGACATCACACCGGGCTGGTCGCGGTGGATGTGGACCAGCCGCGCCGGCGATCTGAGCGTGCCGACGCTGACCTCCGGCAGGTTCACGCTGCCGCGCACCGCGCCCAGCGTCAGGTAGTCACGCAGTTTCTCGGAGACCTCGACGCCCAGGTTGTGCTGGGCCTCCGCGGTGGAGCCGCCCACATGCGGTGTCAGGATCACGTTGTCGAGTTCGCGCAGCGGCGACTCGAAGACCGCGGCGTTCGACGTCGGCTCGGTGGGGAAGACGTCGATCGCCGCCCCGCGCAGGCGGTGCGTGCTGAGCGCCGCGTGCAGGGCGTCGAGGTCGACGGCATGCCCGCGCGCCAGGTTGATCAGCACGGCGTCGGGCTTCATCTGCGCCAGGCGCTCGGCGTCGATCAGGCGCCGCGTGCGCTCGGTCTGCGGCACGTGCAGCGTGACGACATCGGCCTCTTGCAGCAGCGCGGTCAGCGTGGCCGCCGGCGTGGCGTTGCCCAGCGGCAGGCGGGCCTCGATGTCGTGGTAGACCACGCGCATGCCGATCGCTTCGGCCAGCAGGCCGGTCTGCATGCCGATCTTGCCGTAACCGACGATGCCGAGGATCTTGCCGCGGATCTCGTTGGAGCCGCGCGAGTCCTTCAACCACTGGCCGCGGCGCGCAGCGGCGTGGCGTTCCGGTATTCGCCGCAGCAGGTGGATGGCGTGCCCGATCACCAGTTCGGCCACCGAACGGGTGTTGGAGAACGGCCCGTTGAAGACCACTACGCCCCGCTCGCTGGCGGCCTTCAGGTCGATGTTGTTGGTGCCGGTGCAATACGCACCCACCGCCAGCAGCCGCGGCGCCTGGGCGAGCAGGTCGCGCGACAGCAGGGTGCGTGAACGCAGGCCCAGCACCTGCACGTCGGCGAGCAGGGATTCAAGTTCTTGCGCATCGGGTGCGTGCTTCAGGCGCAGGACCTCGGCGCCGGGCACGGCGTGCAGGATCGGTGTGGCGCTGGCATGCACGTCTTCCAGCAACAGAATGTTCAGGCTCATGGGAAGTGGTTTCTTCGCAGGGTGGGATGAAAGGCGACGGGGTCGGATCGGCCGTCAAAGACCGAGGGTGAGCAGGGCGGCTTCGGACATCATCGATCGGTCCCAGGGCGGGTCGAACACGATGTCCACAGTGGCCTCGCCCACCTGCGGAAGCGCCAGCACCTTGTCGCAGACCTCGTCGGCCATGCTTTCGCCCATGCCGCAGCCCGGTGCGGTCAGGGTCATCTGGATGCTCACGCGAAACCGCCCGTCTTCCATCGGCAGCACGTCGCAGACATAGACCAGGCCCAGCTCGACGATGTCGACCGTGATCTCCGGGTCGTAGCAGGTCCTCAGCGTCTGCCACACCAGGCTGCGCATGCCTTCGGGCCCGCTGTCGGTCAGCGCCGTGGGGGCCAGGTCGGCTACGGGTACCGGCTTGCCGATGGCGTCGGCGTCGGCGCCGCGCAGCCGCATCAACTGCCCCTCGACCCACAGCGTGAAAGAGCCGCCGAGCGCCTGCGTGATCTGGGCCGGGGTGCCCGCCGGCAGGTCGGCCGGCCGGCCGTCGGGGATGCACGCCACCCGCACCGCGCGCTGGGTCACCACGGGCTCGCGTTGCGGTCTCATGGCTTGTCGTCCAGCGCGTGCATCAGCGCATGCCAGCCCAGCAGTGCGCACTTGATGCGACCCGGATAGCGGCGCACTCCGGCCAGGCTGATCAGCTTGCCCAGGTGCGCCGCTTCCGGTTCGAGTTCGCCGGTGAGCACCGCGCGAAAGCGCTGATGCAACTGCTGCGCCAGCACCACGTCGCCCCCGTGCACGGCCTCGGTCATCATCGACGCCGAGGCGATGCAGATGGCACAGCCCTGGCCGCTGAAGCGGATGTCCTCGATCCGGTCCTGCGCCACGTTCAGCGTCACCTGCAGGTCGTCGCCGCAGCTCGGGTTCTGGCCGCGCGCCTGGTGCGTGGGCGTCGGCAGCGTGCCGAAATGGCGCGGCGCGCGCTTGTGGTCCATCACCACGTCCTGGTAGAGGTCGAGCTCGGCGGCCGTGGTGGGGTTCATCGCAGCACCTTCAGCGCGCGCGCCACGCCGGCCAGCAGACGCTCGACTTCGGCGTGCGTGTTGTAGAGCGCGAACGAGGCCCGTGTCGTCGGTCCCAGGCCCAGGTGCTCCAGCAGCGGCTGAGCGCAGTGGTGGCCGGTGCGCACGGCAATGCCTTGTTCGTCGAGCAGTGTGCCGATGTCGTGCGGGTGCACGCCCTCGGCCACGAACGAGACGATGGCCGAGGCGCCGGTTTCGGCCGACAGCAGCGTGATGCCGGGCAGCGCAGCCAGGCCGGTGGCGGCATGCTCGCGCAGCGCGACGACGTGGGCGTCGATCGCGCTGCGCCCTGTGCGGTCGATGAAGCTGGCCGCCGCTGCCAGGCCCACTGCGCCGGCCACGTTCGGCGTGCCGCCCTCCAAGCGCATCGGCAACTCGGCGAAGCTGGCTTCGGTGGTGCTGACCCAGGCCACCATGTCACCGCCGTAGCGCATTGGCTCCAGCCGTTCCAGCGCGGTACGCCGCCCGACCAGCGCACCCGTGCCCATGGGCCCCAACATCTTGTGGCCCGAGAAGGCCATGAAGTCGCAGGCCAGCACCGACAGATCGGGCACCGCATGGCCCACCGACTGCGCGGCATCGAGCACGGTGAGCGCACCCGCGTCGGCAGCCAGCGCCAGCAAGGCCTCGAACGGTGGGCGCTCGCCGGTGGCATTGGCGCAGGCGGTCACCGCGAACACCCGCGTACGGGGTGTCAGCAGGCGGGCCAGGTCTTCGACATGCAGCCGTCCCTGCCCATCGGGCAGCAGGATGCGCAGCCGCGCACCACAGCGCCGCGCCGCCTGTTGCCAGGGCACCAGGTTGGCATGGTGTTCCAGGGCGCTGACGACGATCTCGTCGCCGGGTTGGATGACCGCGGGCTGGGCCCCCGGTGTCGACAGGCCATGCGCCACCAGGTTGAGCGCGTCGGTGGTGCCCGAGGTGAAGACCAGTTCGTGCGCTGTGCCCGCGCCGACAAATCGCTTGAGGGTGCTGCGGGCCTGGTCGAAGGCATCGGTGGCGCGCTGGCTCAGCGTGTGCACGCCGCGGTGGATGTTGGCCCGGTCGTGCTGCTCGAAATGGCGCTGGGCGTCCTGCACCGACAGCGGCGACTGCGTGGTGGCGGCGTTGTCCAGGTAGGCCAGCGCTGCGC
>Ga0155495_1122_pt3 | contig 18019 bp, 9 predicted proteins | sample RifCSPhighO2_12_FD_107153 | JGI IMG/M metagenome (GOLD analysis project Ga0155495, IMG submission 107153) | Burkholderiales bacterium RIFCSPHIGHO2_12_FULL_69_20
GGGAGCCGCTGTGGGCGGGACCGTGGGCGCGACCGTGGGGGCCGCTGTCGGTGCCGCGGTGGGGGCCGCTGTCGGTGCCGCTGTCGGTGCCGCAGTAGGTGCTGCTGTGGGTGCTGCTGTGGGTGCGACCGTGGGCACGGTGGTGGGTGCTGCCGTCGGGGCCGTGGTGGGGGCGGTCGTGGGGGTGGCCGACGGCGCGACCGTGGGCACCACCGCCGGTGGCGAAGGCGGCAGACTGCCGACCGTGGTGCCGTTGGGGTCGGTCGGCGCTGCCGTTGGCGCCAGCGTCGGAGCCAGCGTGGGCGCTGCGGTGGGTGCTTCGGTGGGTGCGACGGTGGGCGTGGCGGTGGGTGCGGCTGTCGGTGCCGACGTGGGCGCCGACGACGGCGAGGCGGTGGGCACCATGTTGGGCGGCGACGGCGGCAGGCTCCCGATCGACGTGCTGTTGGGATCGCTGGGCGTTGCCGTGGGTGCGGCTGTGGGCGCTGCGGTGGGTGCCGCAGTGGGTGCGGCGGTGGGTGCTGCCGTGGGTGACGTGGTGGGCGTTGCCGTGGGTGCAGCGGTGGGCGCTGAGGTTGGCGCCACCGTGGGCGCCAGCGTTGGCGTGGCGGTTGGTGCCTCAGTTGGTGCCGCCGTGGGTGCCGCCGTGGGTGCGGCCGTGGGCGTTGCCGTGGGGGCGACGGTGGGCGCATCCGTGGGCGCTGCCGTGGGCGCATCCGTCGGCGCAGCGGTCGGCGCCGGTGTGGGGATCAGTGCGGGTGGCGCCGGCGGCCGTTGTCCCACGGTGCTGCCGTTGGGGTTGGCGGGGGCGGCCGTCGGCGCGGTGGTCGGTGCCTCGGTGGGGGCGGTCGTCGGTGCCGGCGTGGGGGCCTCGGTGGGCGCCGGGGTTGGCGCCGGGGTCGGAATGGCGGCGGCGGGCAGCGGTGGCGTGGCGCCCACGGTCGACTCGTTCGGCGCCGTCGCCGTCGCCGCCACTGCCAGCACACGCCGGGTCGGCGACTCGGATGAGGCCGCGGAGCCGGTCGCCGGCAACTGGTCGGCCGGCACGGGCGGGGCGATGCCGATGGTCGATTGCGCTGGATCCACCGGTGCCAGCGTCGGCGCCGGGCTGGGTGCCGTGGTCGGTGCCGCCGTGGGTGTGGCGGTGGGTCCGCTGGTGGGTCCGCTGGTGGGCTCGCTGGTGGGCTCGCTGGTGGGCGCCGCAGTGGGCGCCGCAGTGGGCGCGGCCGTGGGGGCCACCGTGGGCGGCAATGTGGGTGCCTGGGTCGGCGCCACGCTGGGCAGCGGTGCGTCACCCACCACGATACACTCGCCGGTGTAGACCTTCACCGCCTCGACGACGACGCTGGCGGCGCCGCCGATGCGTCCGGCCAGCGCGCCGATCGCCACGTCGCCGCCGTCGGTGCGCGGGGCGCGCAGCAGCACCGTGCCGGCAGTGGCCGCGCCGTTGCCGCCCACGTCGATGCGGGCCAGTGGGTCCAGCGTGATCTGCCCCTGCGTGGTCGACAACTCCACCCGGCCCGGATCGCCGCTGGGCACCGCCTCGCCCGCCGCGCTGAAGCCGGCACGCACCCGTGCACCGGCGCCCAGCACCAGATCGGCACCGGCGGCCAGGCGCACGGTGCCGGCGGTGTCGCCCAGCGCGATCAGGCTGCCGTCGATGCGCAGCGTGCCGGCGTCGCTGGCCAGGTCGATGCGCGTCGCGCGCAGCGTGGTGTCGGCGGTCACGGTCTGCGCACCGCTGCGGTTGCGCAGCGCGATCAGGCCGTCGAAGTTGCGCGTGCCTTCGGCCATGCTGGTCAGCGGTGCGGCCAATTGCGCCGCCACGGTGGCCGGGGCGATGGACGCGCGGCTGTCGATGCGCAGTTCGCCGCCCGCGGCACCGCCCCAGCTCAGGCCATGCAGCGTGCCGCCCAGGTCCACCGCGCCCTCGGCGGCGCTCAGCGTCACGCTGCCGGCGCTGCTGGGGGGCACGGCCGGGGCGTCGGCGCTGGCGGGCTGGCCTTCGGCGCCCGACACGTCGATGCGGCCCGCCAGCTGCACGTCGCCGCGGGTGGCCTGCAGCTGCAAGTCGCCGCCGGGCGTGGGGATGGCCATGCCGTCGATGCGCAGCGTCTGCCCGGCCAGCTGGGTGATCGACGCCGCCGAGAAGCGCAGTGCGGCGCCCGCATCGCCGTTGTCCAGCGGGCTGGTTTCGACCCGCAAGGCGCCGGCGGGCAGCTCGATGCGCCCGTCGTGCAGCAGCGTGCTGCCGGTCAACGTCAGATGGGCGCCGGCACCGGGCACCGGCAGTGCCGCCGCCGTGGCGGGTTCGGCAGCCGGGGCAACCACCGGGTTGCCCTGGCCTGTTGATGGCACGGCCGTCAGCGTGAAGCGGCCCGCGGCCGACAGCCGGCCTTCGGCGCCGGTGGTGGCGGTCAGCAGCGCGGTTTCCAGCCGCAGGGCGCCGGCGGCATCCAGGTGGCCCTGGTCGCCCACCACGATGGCGCCGCCGCTGCGCAGCAGGGTGGTGGCCGCGCCGCGCACCGCCAGCGCACCGCCGTCGAGCTGCAGGCGGTCGCGCGCCAGCAGGTTCAGCTGGCTGCCGTCGCCGGTCGGCACGGCCGATGGGGCAGCGGCAGCGCCGCTGGTGTTGGCCAGGTGCAATTGCTCGGCCTGCACGCTGACCACCGCGCCGGGCGTGGCCAGCGCCAGCGTGCCGGCATCCAGCGTCAGGGCACGCTGCCCGGCACTGCCCAGCGTGGCGTTGCCGAAGAAATCGATGCTGCCGAAGCTGCGCAGCGTCAGGGCGTCAGCCTGGCCCACGGCCTGGGCCAGGCCGGGCGACAGCACCAGCCAGCCGCTGGTGTCCAGCGCCTCGGGCAGTGCGCCCACGGCGATGCGGCTGCCGCCCAGCGTGACCTGCCGTGCGGCGATGGCCACGTCGCCGGCGAGTTGGGTGTCGTGGGTGGATTCGGCCAGCACCGAGGCGCCCTCCAGGCGCACGCCCGGCTGCAGTTGCAGCGTGCCTGCCAGGCGCTGGGGCGCGCTGCGGCGGCTGCTGGCGCCGGCATCGGCCGACAGGCGCAGCAGGGCGCCGTCGCCGGTCAGGTCCAGGGCGGTGGCGCTGCCTTCGGCCAGCGTGCCCAGCGTCTGCAGCGTGGTGCCGGCGCCCACGCTCACCCGCTGGGTGGCGGCCAGGCTCAGGTCGGCGGCCAGTGCCAGGTCGAGCCCCGCGCCCACGGCCACCTGCTCGGCCATCACCGCCAGCGCGCCGGGCGTGGCGCTGGCGGCGTCGCGCGTGGCGCCGATCACCAGCCGCTGCGCACCGGCCGCGCGCAACTGCGCCGGGTCGAGCAGCAGCTCACCGGCGGTGGCCGGGCTGCTGGCGCTGTCGATGCGGATGCGGCGTGCCGCGATGTTGAGCTCGCCACCCACCGGTGCCAGCGTGGCGCTGGCCGGCACGCTGAAATCGATGGCGCCGCCCAGCGTCAGCGCGTCGGCCTGGATGGCCAGCCGCCCGGCATCCACCGGCCGCGGTGTGCCGTCGGCAAAGAACCGGTCGGCCGAGCTGACGCGGATCTCGCTGGCGCGCCGCGCCAGCGCCGAGGGCAGCACCTGGAAGGCCTGGGCCGGCAGCGTGGCCACCGGGTCGCCCAACGTGCCCAGCCGGGCACCCACCAGGGTGGCGCCGTCGGCCAGCGTCTGGGCATGGCCCAGCGCCACGGCGGCGGGGGTCGTGGCGCCGGCGGGCTTGACGAGGAAGGCGCCGTCCAGCACCGCATAACGCGCCGGCAGGCGGGCGTAGGTGCCGGCCGGGATCGGACCGCCGGTGCCGAAGGTGATGGTGTCGCCCAGCTGCACCGACACCGCCTGGTTACGGTCGTTCAGCTCGGCGCGGATGAGGTCGTCGTGCGGCGCGTAGCCGGTGATGCGGGGCAGCACGGCAAAGGCCCCGTCGGCGCCGCCGGCAAACACGTCGCGAGAGCCGCCGGGGCCGGGCACGAAGGTCTGCGCCAGCAGTTGCCCGCCGCCCGACAGATCGAGCCGCGCGCCGGCCTGCACATCGACGACGCCGCTGGCCACCTGCAGCGACAGCCGCTTCTCGGGCAGCGCATCCAGGGCCTGGCCGGCGCCCAGGTTCCAGACGGTGTCGCCCAGGGTGCTGCCGAAGGGCACGGCCAGACCCAGGCCCTGACTCAGGCCAGACACCGAGGTCAGGCTGTCCGGCCCCAGCGTCAGGCGGCTGGTGGCCTGCAGGCTGATGCGGCCGAAGGGTGCGCGCAGCACGCCCAGTTGCTCGATCACCGCGGCCTCCAGCGTCAGCGCGCCGGCGCCCGACAACGGGGCCGGCGCGTTGACGTCGCCACCGGCGATGCGCAGCGTGTGGCCGCTGGCCTGCAGGCGGTAGTCGCTGGCGCTGGCCACGGCCACCATGGTCGCGCTCAGCGTGATGTCGGCCAACGTCGCCAGCTGGCCGGCGGTGGTCGGACCGGTGTTGATGCCACGCAGGCGCAGCTCGCTGGCGCTTTCAACCGCCAACGTGCCGATGCCCTGCAAGGCCTGCGTGCCCACCAGCTGCACCAGGTCGCCCTGCAGCTGCAACTGGGCCGTGCCGCCGCTGACCGGGCGCAGCGCCTGGTTGCTGCTGCCGTTGACGAAGCGCGTGCCGATGTCGGTGTTGCCCAGCGTCAGCACGCCGCCGGCGCGCAAGCCGACGGCCGCGTCGGGCACGGCGTCGACGATGGGCGCATCCAGCGTCAGGCTGCGCGGCAGGGCCAGATCCAGCGATCCGGTGAAGCGGATGCGGTCGCTGGATTGCAGCGACAGATCGGCAAAGCCGGCCTCGCGCACCGCCTCGGCCGACAGCGCCAGCACACCGCCGATCACCGGCCCGGTGACGGGCCCACGCTGCACCTGCAGCTGCACGTCGGCGCGGTCGGCGCTGCGGTCGCTGGCGTTGTCCTGGGCCGACAGGCGCAGCACCAGGCTGCCGCCCGCGGCGGCCAGGCCATCACCCAGCCCGGCACCACCCCCTTGCGCCTGCAGGGTGGCGCCCAGCAGCGCGCCCCCTTCCTGGGTGGACAGGCTGAGGCGGCCGCCGGCGCTGCTGATGCGTGTGGGCTGGGTGGCCGTGTGGCCACCCCCCAGCGGCGTGGCCACGTCCAGCCGGTCGGTGGCACCGTTCATCGTGATGGTGGCACCGGGCTGCAATTCGATGCCGGTGAGCCGCGCGCCCGACACGCTGACCGTGCCGCCGGCCAGCACCTGACCCTGGCGCAGGCCGTTGCTGCCGGGCGTGATCAGCGTGCTGCCTGACACGTCGATCGAGGCGTCGCTGGCCAGCACCAGGCTGCCCGCATAACCCGCCGTGGCGCCGCTGAAGGCGCCGGCCAGCGACAGCGACACCGCACCGCCCGGGGCGCGCAGGGCACCGGCGGCCAGCAGGTCCAGGCCGGCGCTGAAGCTCAGGCTGGCACGGGGGTCGGCGTCGATGATCGAGCCGGCACTCAGGCTCAGGCTGCCGTTGGGCACCACACGGTCGGTGCCGGTGGCGCGCAGCGCCAGGCTGACGGGCGAGCGCAGCGCATCGTCCAGCCGGGTGGTGGCCAGCACCTCGGTGGCACGCTCAGCGCTGGGTTGCAGCGCCGCATCGGCGCCGGCGACCAGGTTGATCTGGCGCGGCGCCAACGCGGCCCCAGCGGCCAGGGTGAGCGACTTCGCGCCATCGATGTCGAAGCTGGCAAAACCACCTTGCTGGAAGAAGTTGGTGCTCAGGCCCAGTGCGGCGTCGGGCAGGGCGGCGCTGCTCACACGCGTGGGCACGCCGGGGCCGTCGGCCTCGATCTGCACCACGCCGGCACGCAGGCGCAGGCTGCCGCCACCATCCAGGGCAAAAGCCGACAACTGCGCGCCCAGTTCGAACGGCGCCAGGGCCTCGCCCTGCACCGCCACGTTGGTATTGCCCTCCAGCACGATGCTGCCGGCGGCCGTGCCCTGCACGCGGCCGTTGCTGCGCACGGTGGCACCGCCCGACACGTCGATCGCGCTGCCTTCGCGCAGCAGCAGGGCATGCGCTGCCTGCAGGCTGGCGCTGCCGCCGTTCTGCGCCTTGGCGGGCAGTGCGCCCGCGGACTGGGCCTGGTTCACCCAGTCGCCGGCCAGGTCGATGCGGGCGGTGGCGGCCAGCGCCAGCGGGCCGGCCACGGTGGGGCCGGTGGCCGATCCGGGCGGCGCGTCGCTGGTGCGGGCAGTCAGGCTGCCGCCGGTGCTGATGATGCTGCCGCCCAGCTGCAGGCCGCTGCCGCCCTGCGCGGTGAGAGCGATCGCCGCGCGCGGGCCGAAGGCCAGGTTCGTGCCCGCTGCCAGATCGATGCCGCCGCTGGTCAACACGACCAGGCGGCCCGGGTCGGCGGCGTTGAGGGTGGTGGTCGACAGCCGGCTGTGCGTGGGCAGCAGGCCGCCGTTGAACCACGGCGCCTCGTCGGCCTGGCCGGCCAGGCCGGCCCAGAAGCGGTCGTCCAGCGGCAGCGCGGGCCGGCCCAGCTGCAGGTCGGCCAGCGCGGGCGCGGTCTTGGTCGAGGCAAACGCCTCGGGCACCGGTGCGCTCAGCGTCAAGGCCAGCGATGCACGCGCGGGCAGCGCATCGCTGCCGGTGAACTGGCGGGCGCCGGGCTCGGTGCTCGCCCGCAGGGCACCGTCGAGCACGGCCTGCTGCGCCAGCACGCTCAGGGTGCCGGCCGCCTGCCCGGCGACGTAGCCCGGCTCCAGCCGGCCCTGCAGGTCGATGGCAAAGCTGGGCAGCACGTCCTGCCAGCGGTTGCGGGTGACACCGGCCTGGTTCTCCAGCCCGGTGTAGCGCAAGTCGGCGGTGGCGGTGTTCAGGTTGTAGCGGGTGCCGGTCTCGCTGATCAGCGCGCTGGGCTTGACGATGGCGTCGGTGTAGCTGATGCGTCCGCCCGACAGGTCGATGCGCGAGTCGGCCCCGCTCACCACGCTGCCGCGCGACTGCAGCAGCACCGCGCCGCCGGTCGACAACCGCTCGTTGGCGCTGCGCTGCAGGCCCTTCTGGTAGGCGCTGGTGTCGCCCAGGATGGGCACGCCCAGGCGCAGGTCGAAGGTGACGCGGCTGCGGTAGAGCGGGCCGTCCTTCTGCAGTGGCGCGTCGCGCAGGTCGCTGTTGCCCAGCAGCTCGGTGGTGACGAAGTGGCGCGCCACCGACAGCGTCTCGTCGCGGGTGCCGGCCACGTCGATCAGCGCGCCGTTGGCCAGCGTCAGCCGCGCTGCGGCATCGGCCGCGCTGAACTGCTGCGGCGCGGCATCGGCGCGGCTGGGCTCGTACTCGGGCACCGCCTGCGCCCGCAGGTTGACACGGCCACCGGGCGCGACGATGGCCGAGCCGCCCTGCAGGTCGATGGTGTGGCCGGACAGTTCCACCCGTGAGCTGGTGAACACCGAGTTGTCCGACGAGGTGCGAGCCTGGCCGCCGGCGTCGGGCTCGGCATCCGGTGGCAGCAGGATGCGGCTGTCCGGGCCCAGCACCAGATCACCGCCCACGCTGGCGCGCTTGATCAGCACGTTGGTCTGCGTGGCCTGCACGCTGTTGCGCGCCAGCAGGAACACCGAGCCATTCTGTGCCACGCCGGTCGATGCCGAGATCAGCCCGTTCTGGTTGACGGCCAGGCCCACCAGCGTGGCATTGCCGCGCTCGGCCAGGATCTGCCCCAGGTTGCTGGCGCGGCCGGCGCCGTCCACCTCCACCAGCAGGCCGCGCAGCGCCGGGATGTCGGCGTTGGCCTCGCTGGCATACAGGCGCTCGGCGGTGGGGGTCTGCAGGTAGGCGGCGCTGCCGGCGGCCAGCACCGTCTGCCCGGCGGGGGGGCTGATGCTGCCGCGGGTCTCCACCGATTCGGCCAGCAGCATCACCCGGCCGCCCGAGGGCGTGCTGATGCGGGCTTCGGGCTCGACCAGCACGAAGTTACCCGGGTTGGCGTACAGCGCGCCGGGGTTGTTGACGTCGTTCAGCGCAAAGGTGGGCGCGGTGCTGAACAGGCTGTTGGTGAAGCCCGAGAGGAAGTCGGTGTCGCCCACGTTCAGCGTCGAGGCGATCAGCCCGCCCACGTCCACCCGCGCGCCGCGGCCGAACATCACGCCGTTCTGGTTGACCAGCACCAGCGTGCCGTTGCTGCTGAGCTTGCCGAAGATCTGGCTGGGCGTGAAACCACCCGCACCCCCGGCGCCGATCACCCGGTTCAGCGCCGAACCGTTGGCGCCGGTGAGCATGTCGAAGTGCACGCCGCTGGCCGCGCCGATGTCGAAGCTCTGCCACTGGTAGATGGCGCGTTGCGAGGCCTGCTCGATGGTGAGCTGGCGCCCACCCTGGCCGTTGGCGGCGTCGTGCGCGATGCGCGCCGCGCCGTGCACCACCCAGCGTGCCGCCGGCACCGGCAGCGCCGCGGCGGCGGGGGCGGGCAGCACCAAACGCGGTGCGGCCACCGGATCGGCGGCCAGCGCCAGGCTCAGCGGAAACACCGCCGCCAGCGCCACCACCAGCGGGCGCAGCGCGGGATGGCCCGGCGCTCGCGCGCTGGGCGATCGGCCGGCGGCGGTCAGGGGGATGGGGCGGGCGGCGCGGCGCATGGGTCTCAGGCCGTCAGAAGCGCCACTGCACGCGGGCATGCAGCCGCGGGTCGCGCTGGGGCGCGCCCAGCGTGCGGCGCAGCGGCCAGGCCAGGTCCAGCGTGCTGTCGAGCTGTTCGCCCAGGCGCAGCTTCAGGCCCAGGCCGGCGCTGTACAGATCGGTGTACCGGGTCTGGCCGACGGCCGGGTCGAGCAGCTCCACCTGGCCGGCATCCAGGTAGGCGCTGGCCACCAGCTCGCGCAGCGCACCCAGGCCCAGCGCAGATGCCTGGTTGGGGCTGCGCAAGCTCAGCGAGCCCAGCCAGGCCTGGTCGCCGGCGGCTTCGGATTCGCGGTAGCCGCGCACCGTGTCGGCGCCGCCCAGGGCGTACTGCTCGCCGCTGACCAGCGGGCCGCTGGCGCGCTGCAGCGCCAGCCGGCCCTGCCAAGTCCAGCCGGCGGCGGGGAGCCTGCCGTCGTGGCGCAGATCGGCGCGCAGCACCACGAAGCTGCCGTCGGCGTGGCGCTGGGCGCATTCGAACTGGTCGGTGGGCAGGCCGGCGCAATCCACCGTGCGGCGCAGCAGTGCGCGGCTGGCCCAGGCCAGCGACAGCTTGAGCTGCGTGGTGGCCGTTGGCCCGACCAGGGCGCCCGACCAGTCGGCCAGCAAGGGCAGGTAGCGCAGCGGCGACGAGATCACGTCGTTGCCGGCCACCGTGCGCTGCTTCAGGTGCTTGTAGTCGAGGCCCAGCGTCAGGCTGTGGCCCAGGCGGCCAACCGCCGGCAGCGGCAGCGTGCGGCGCAGGCCCAGCGTGCTGCCCTGGCCGATGACGCTGGCGCCCAGCGGCTCGACCAGGCTGTCCGAGGCCACCGCATAAGCCGACCAGCTGCCGCCATCACCGGCGGGCACGCTGTAGTTGAGCACCAGCACACGCGCCTGGCGGGTGTCTTCGGGCGCGGTGATGGCGGTGAGGCCGAGGCTGTGCTCGCGCTGGAACAGGTTGTCGTAGTGCAGGTGGGCGGTCAGCCGCCAGGGCACGGTGTTGGCGGCATGGCGGTTGCTGAGCTCCAGGCTGGCGCCCAGCGGCAGGCGGTCTTCCACGCGCAGCTCGGCGTCCAGCGTGCCGGGCACCTGGCCGGGGCGCAGCAGCGGCTGCACGCGGCGCTCGGCGCGGCGGTTCAGCTCGGCCAGCTGGGTCTGCACGTCGTTGAAGTTGGGCACGTTGCCGCTGGCCAGCGCCGGCACCTTGTCGCGTATCCAGCCCTGCGAGAAGTAGCGCGCACCGGTCACCCGCAACTGCGCCACGCTGCCTTCGATCACCCGCAGCCGCACCACGCCGCCGTCCACCCGCTGCTCGGGGATGTCGACCACCACGCTGAGCCAGCCGGCCTGCTGATAGGCCTGGTCGAGCGCGGCGCGGGCGGCCTCCACGCCCGCCATGCCGCGCTGCGGCCCCAGGTGCGGGGTGACGGCCTGCTCGACCACCTGCACCGGCAGTGCGGTATTGCCCTCGATCTGGAACTCCAGCACGTCGAAGGCCGGCGCCGCTGCGGGCTGGTCGCCGGGCGGCGGCGCGGTCTGCGCGGCTGCGGGCTGCGGCGCCAGCGGGGCGCCGAGCGCGATGCACAGCGCCAGGCCACGCAGCAGGTGCGGTGCGGCGCAGGGCAGCGCAGAAGCAGGGATGGGTCGCATGGGACAGGGACAGGTGCGGGCGGCGCGCAGGCGTCAGGGTGCGCGGCTGCGGCAGCAGCCGTGGTCAGCGCCTGGGCGGCCCATGGCAGCGGAGATCAGCGGCCCCGGCGCAGGCGCCGGCCCAGGCCGGCCAGGCCCAGCGCCATCAGCGCCCAGGTGTCGGGCTCGGGCACGGCCGACACCGCCGAAGCGGCCTGCAGCGCGCCAGTCACCGACAAGGCCTGCTGCAGGCCGAGGCCCGGGTCCACCTGCAGCGCCAGGCTGCGGGTGGCCATGCGGCGCAGAAAGCCTTCGGTCAGGTCGATCACGCTGTCGCTCTGGCCGGCCGGGTTGGCCACGCTGAGCACGCCGGCCAGCCGGGCGAAGCTGTTCTCGAAGGTCAGGCCGGCGGCGGTCTCGGTGGGCGAGAGGAAGCGCGGCATCACGTAGCTCAGCAGGTAGCGGCCGGTGCCACCGGCCTCGGCGGTGAAGCCCCAGTAGGCGTCGCCGGCGAGGTTGTCGAACTCGTTGATGGTGGCGAGGGCCGTGCTGTTGTTGTTGGTGCTGCTGCGGGCCACGTCGTAGAACCAGGCTGACTGCCCGATGGCGTTGGTCATCAGCGGCAGCCCGCTTTCGGAGAACTGCTGGGGGATGTTGCCGAAGTAGGCGTCGAAGTTCTCGGCCTTGGTGTCGAAGCTGGAGCCGTTGCGGGCGATGGCCTCTTCGGTCACGCCCGTCACGTCGGAGTCCAGGCTGTGGCTGGGCCGGTTGTTGACGCCCACGTTGATGAAGTTGTCGGCGCCCGCCAGCTGCGTGTTGATCGATTGATTCTGAAAGCTGCGGAAGGCCGTTTCACGGCCTTGGTTCACCGTCATCAGAAAGGCCTTCTGATTGGGCTGGTTGGAGCCGATGCCGTCGGCGCCCATCACGGCCCAGGTGGCTGTTCCCAGCGCGGCCGCGGCAGTGAATTGCGCCCAGGCGGCGTCGCGCGCGGGGTCGATGATCCAGAAGGCGTAGTCGTGGTCGTCGTCGCTGGCGCTCTGAAAGACCGCCGAAAGGTTGCTGCCGGCCGGCACCAACGTGGCGGCGCTGCCGGCGTCGGCATTGGTGGCGCGCATCATCGTCATCGTGATGCCCAGGTCCAGCGTGTAGGACACCTCGGCGGTGCTGTCGAGCACCGAGAACCACAGTTCCGACAGGGTGCCGTTGGTCGACTCGCCGGTGCTCAGCTCGCCCAGCGCGGGTGGGCGCAGGGTGGCCACGGCCGGCAGGCACGTGCACAGCACAACCAGGGCCACGCTGGAACGGGAGATCAGGGAACGAAACGCTTGCATCACGAAGTCGCCGGTGAGGGGGCACGCAGCGGATCGACGATCCGGCCACGCGCCCTGGCAAAGAGGCGGCAGCGGCCGGGGCCGCTGTCGTCGTTGAATCGGGCCGGACGGTGGGCCCAAGCCTGGCCGCCCGGTGGGCGCCGAACCGCCGCGTCAAGCGCTGCGGCGGGTCGGCACCAGCATCACTGCACCACGCTGAAGGGCGTGCAGTTGTTGCCGTTGGAGCGGCCCACGCGCGAGACGAAGGCGGCCTCGATGGCGTTGTCCGGGTTGGCGTAGATGCCGGACGACGGCAGGGCGGCCAGGCCGTTCTTGGTGTCGGTGGCCAGCTTGTCCATGTTGACCGGGCGACCCACGGCCTTGGCAAAACCGGTGATGAAGCCGGCCTTGGCCTTGTCGTCGGCCGAGCCGGCGTTCAGCGCGTTCAGCGCCGTGGTGCGGTACTGGGCGGTGGACTCGACGGCGTAGTCGTACTTGCCGGCCTTCAGGTTGTCGCGGCTCGGCTCCACGTTGTCCAGCGCCACGAACTTCCAGTTGGCGGTGGGCGGGGTGTCGCGCGAGATGTTGCCGATGGCATAACCGCCGGCGGCGTTGGCGTTGGTCAGGCAGTTGGCCACGTTGCCCGAGGACGAGGCCTCGTAGACGTAGAAGCTGCCTTCCGTCCAGGTGGGCGGGGTCAGGGTGTTGCCACCGGCGAAATCGTCGTTGATGTACGAGTCGCCGTTCTTCGCCGGCACGTTCACGTTGCTGGAGTTGCACGGGAAATCGCTGAACATCAGGTTGGCGGCGGCCTGGGTGCCCGAGCCGGCGGCGCGGCGGCAGATGTTGACCTGCTGGGTCGGGTTGGCCACGCCCAGTGCGTGCCAGCCCAGTCCGCCCTGCGGGTCTTGCAGGTCACCCCGGGTCATCGAGGCGATGACGGTGCGCGGCACCGAGGGCACGCCGGCCGTGTTTTGCGCGGTCTGCAGCGCGGTGTACAGCGCGTTGCTGACGCCCACGGCCATCACCGTCTGGAAGGTGGGCACCACGGTCAGGCCGGCCACCTGCGCCGGCGTGAGGCCGGCGCTGCTGAAGCCGCTGAGCGCGTTCAGGCCCTTGAAGAAGCGCGGCTCGACGTCGGAGAAGCCCAGATCGGGGGCGCGCACGTTCTCGCTGCTTTTGCACAGGTACGACGGGGTGGTGGTGCCCACCGCCGGGTCGAAGCTGGCGGCGTTGCCGGTGCTGGTGCAGCTGGCATTGACGAGCAGGTTGGCGGTGTTGGAGGGCACGCCCACCGGGAACACGCCTTGCGCCGAACCACCGGCATCACGCTTGAAGAAGGCCAGGTTGCGGCCGCCCAGGCCCTTGCCCTTCATGTCGAGCTCGAGGTCGGCGTCGGACTTCAGCGTGCAGGTGTAGACGCGGTGCGAGTCGCCGTCCTTGCCGTCGCTGGTGAACGAACCACCGGCCACGTTGTCGCTGTAATAGATGTCGAGGTTGCTGGCGCAGTTCTGCAGGAAAATTTGGCCGACGATGTTGCGGATGGCCGAGGCGCCAGCGGCATACACCTTGATGGTGGCGGCTTCACCGACCACGGCGGGGGTCAGGGCGAAAGCCTGGCCGACGAACAGGGCGGCCGCGGTGGCGGCGATGAGACGAAGTTTCATGATCGAATCCTTGGAGGTAAAGCGCTGCCCGACCCCGCCTTGGGCGGGGTTGCGGACGATGCGGGATTGAAGCGGGGAGAGCCTGGTTCAGGCCTTGCGGCGGCGCGCCGCAGCGCCCACCAGCGCCAGGCCGGCGATCAGCAGCGCGTAGGTGCCGGGTTCGGGCACGGCGGCCAGGTTGTACTGCAGCGCGTACTGGCCCTGCACCGGCTGGGCGATGCTGAACAGACCGATGTTCTGGTCGTTGTTGAACAGGTCTTTGACCGGGGCTTCGGCAGCCCTGGTCGACGAGCGACCGAAGTAGACGAACTGCGAGCTCTCGCCGAGGCCGTTGTCGGTGGTGAAGTTGTACTGACCGGCGCCGTCGTTGCCCAGGAAGTTGGCGCTGTCGTTCGGCGTCATCGCGTAGTTGCCCAGCGCGATGGAGCCGAAGGCAGCACCGTTCATGCCGGTGTCGCCCAGCATGGCCTCATCGCCAGAGAAGTTGACCACGATGGCATAGGCGTCGAAGGTGCCGGCCGCGTTCGTGATCGCCTGGTTGGACATGCCGCTGGTGCTGGCACCGTTGCTGACCGTCGTCAGGATGCTGCGCTGATTGAGCTGGGCGCTGCCCAAGCCGTCGGCCCCCGCCACGAACCAGCGCACGGCCGAGGTGTCACCACCCAAAGCGCCCATGAACTTGTCGAACTCGCCGCCAGCGGCGCCGTCGAAGGCCCAGCTGCGGCTGTAGCCGTCGGTGCCGCTGGCCACGCCCGTGGTGGGCGAGATGGTGCCAGTGGGGCGGGTGATGTCGGCGGCCAGTCGGAAGGTCTTGCTGGTCACGCCCAGGTCGAAGGTGTACGACACCTGCTTGTTGTCGTCGTACATGACCAGGAAGATTTCGCTGTCGCCGGAGCCGGCCGGCACGAGACCGGCAAACGCCGGTGCTGCGATCGCCAGCGTGGCGGCAGCGAGGGCGGTGTGGATGAATTTCATGATGCTTGCTTCTCCTGAAGGAAAGTTGGAACGGTGCTGTGACTGCCACGCAGCCTTGCCCGGGGACACGGGTGAGACTGGCGCGGTGCCGCGCAGCGCCGGCGGATCGGGTAGGCACCCCGCGACCCAGGGTGTTGCACCCTTGTCACTCCACTAGCCTTTGCACTGGCCGAAGTTTGGCGCGGGCGCGTGACAGCGATCACGTCGAGGAGCTGTTCCTTGGTGATCCGTTCGGATCACCCATGAGCCGTTCGGCGCCCACCCATTCCGGTGCCGGGCGGCGCCTATCGGCCAACGGCATGGGTCTGCGTGCCTGCCGCGGTGGTGAAACGCACGCTGTAGCCGTCGGCGGCCGCGGTGATCTCCGCCAGCGCATCGCCCGCTCCGCGCACGGTGACGCTGCCGGCGGCCGCTCGGCCGCTGGCCGCGGTGTAGCGCCAGCCGCTGAAGCTGTAGTCGCCCCAGCCGCTGCCTGCGCCGCTGGGCAGCGCCGTGCGCAGGCTGCCGCTGGCCACGGTGATGACACCGTCCTGGCTGAAGACCACCGGCGTCTGCAGGAACTTGCGGCCGGGCAGGTCGAGCGCGAACACGTCCAGCCCGCCTTCGGTGCCGAAGCGGATCACCGCATCCAGCGCGTCGAAGGCCGCCTCACCCGCCGGTTGCCAGCTGAAGCCGGTGTAGCTGAGCCTGAGCAGCTGGCTGGCGGTGTCCAGGCGCTCGACGTCGAGCACGAACTGGCCGCTGATGCGCGCGCCGACGCCGAAGTTGCCCAGCGCCACGTCGGGGCCCAGTTCCACCGCGGCCTGGACGATGCAGTCGGTTGCCGAGAAGGTGAGCCGATCACCGGCCTGCAGCGTGGCCTGGGCATCGGCGGTGAAGCGCGCCAGCAGCGCGTCGGGCACGTCCACGCTGGCCGTGCCGGCCGAGCACAGATCGGCGCTGAGGTTCTCCACCGCCAGCGCCTGCTTGGTGCCGGCCGGGCGCAGCCGCAGCGCGGCGGCGGTGGGCAGCGGCAGGCCGGCCGTGCCACTGGGCGTGGTGGCGCCGGCCAGGCCGCTGGCCAGTTGCAGGTCGCGGGTGCGTTGCTCGGCGTCGCGCACCAGGGCCGTGGCGGCGCTGCTGCTGAGGGTGAACAGCGCCGTGGCGGCGTCGGGCGCCGTGGTCGACGGTGGCACCGGTGTGGGCGTGGTGGTGCTGGCGTCACCACCGCCGCCACCGCAGCCGGGCAGCGCCAGCAACGCGGCCGCGGCCAGGGGCAGCACGCTGTGCCGGAACAGAGGAGAGGCGAACGTGGACATAGGGGGGCTCCTGAAAGATCGGTTCGGGAAGGGCGATCACGTTGACGGATTCAAGGGGTTGCAGGCGCGGGCGCACGTTCGGCCAGCGGCGCGGCATCGGCCAGCAGGCCCAGGTCCATCGCCATGGCCACGGCCTGCGCCCGGTTGCTGGCGCCCAGCTTGCGCAGGATCTTCTGCACGTGGTTCTTCACCGTCAGCGGGCTGATCAGCAGGGCCTCGGCGATCTTCTGGTTGCTGTTGCCCTGGCGCACCCAGCGCAGGATCTGGCATTCGCGCGGGGTGATGCCGTGCCGTGGCGCCGTGCGGTCGGCAGGGCCGGCGCGGGGCTGCTCCACCGGGCGCAACGTGGGGCGCATCAGGTCGTGCTCGGTGCTCACCACGCGCTGCCAGGTGCGGTGCAGTTGCGGCAGCAGCAGGTCCAGGCAGCCCAGGCGCTGCGCGTCCCGGCCAGCCAGGGACGGGCCGCCGAAGATGAACAGGCTTTCGATCTCGCTGGGGCGCTGCGGCCGGGCCACGCCGTGCACCACCAGGTGCGTCCATTGCAGCTCGCGCTGCAGGCGCGCGGCGTGCTCGGCCGCATCGGCCGGCAGTTGCCCCAGCGGCACCGACACCGGCTGCCCCTGGCCACTCACCCAGGCGGCGGTCAGGGCCTGCGCCAACGGGCCTTCGGCGTCGTTGATGGCGTCGAGCACCTCGGGCGACAGCACCACGCTGTGGAAGGTGTCGAAGACCACGCAGCGCCGCTGGCGCAGGTAGCTGCCGCACACCATCAGCTGGTGCGGCACCAGCGGCTGCAGCTGGCTCTGCGACCAGACGAAAAACTGGTAGCGCCGGCGCACCGCGGGCGCGGCTTCGAGCAGGCGCACGATGGCCTGCGCCTGCAGGCTGTCGAGCTGCAGCGGTTCGTCGCCCGGGTGGCCGGGGGTCGGGGAGAAGCGGGGCTCGGTCATGGGGCGCCCTGGCTGGCCGCGGGCGCCGCGGCAATGGCAAAGCGCCATTGCGACACGGCCACCGCCGCGCCGCCTTCAAACACGCCCGGGGGCAGGCCGTGGCGGCGCAGCGCCGGCCGGTCGGCGCGGCTGTGCACACCGACGATGCCGCCGGTGGCATCGCGCATCAGCACCCAGTCGGGCAGGCCGGTGAAGGGGTCGGCATACAGGCGGCGCAGGTGGTGGCGCGGCGCGGGGGCGCGGGTGTCGGTGAGCAGTTGTTCGAGTTGTTGTGGCAAGGCGGGTTGTCCGGTCGGGGTCTGTGCATGAAAGCGCTGCAAGGCGTCGCGGATCTGCAGGCCGCGAAACAGCAGCTCGGTCTCGCGCTCACGCTGGGCCACCACCTGCCACTGCGTGCCCAGCCGCGCCAGCGCCGCGCTGCCCAGGGCCAGGCCGAACAGCAGCAGCAGGTAGGTGTGGCCGCGCGCCGGTCGGCGGCGTGCGGCGGCGGCGCCGGGTATCGCGCTGCGGGGTTCACCAATCGGCATACAGCACTCCATCACGCGCACGGCCGGCCGCGCCGCTGCGCACGTCCCACAGCTGGCCGGCCAGCACGCTGTCGGGCGCCGGTGCCAGTGGCACCCAGCTGTGGCGCTGGCCGGTCAGCGGGTCTTCGGGCAGCTGGCGCAGGTAGCGCTGGTCCACCAGCTCTTGCAGGCTGTCGGGATAACGCCCCCGGTCGGCGGCAAACTGGTCGATGGCATGGCGCATCACCTGCAGGCTGCTGCGCAGGCTGGCCTCGCGGGCGCGCTCCAGGCTCTGCAGGTAGCGTGGCGCGGCAATGGACACCAGCAGCGCCACGATGGCCATCACCACGATCAGCTCGATCAGCGTGAAGCCGCGGTCTCGTGCGGGTGAAGGGCGGGGGAATCGAGAGGTCATGAGTCGCTCACCAGTCGCGATAGCGGCTGCCGTCCAGCGCGGTGTGGTCGGCGCGCGACCTGACGTCGAACACGTCGGCGCCGGCCGACGGTGCTTCGGGCGGGCTGTCGCTGGCGCGCTGGCCCCAGCTGTCGGCGGCGTCGAGTGTCGGGTCGGCGAACGGATCGCGCGGCAGCCGGCGCAGCAGGTACAGGCGCGGACCGTGGTCGGCGGCCTGGCCCTGATCGTCGATCAGCGGCACACCCTGCACCAGCACCTGCAGCGACGCCGGCCAGGGCGAGCCGCCCGGCCCCGGCGCGATGCGCTTGGCCAGCACCGCTTCGCGGTGCGCGTCCAGCGCCAGGCGGATGCTGCGCAGGCCTTCGCGCAGCGCCTGCTCCTGCGTGCGGCGCAGCGTCAGCTCGTGCAGCGGCAGCGCGGCGGTGGCCAGGATGGCGACGATGCCCAGCACCACCAGCATCTCGATCAGCGTGAAGCCGCGCCGCGCGGGCATCGGCAGGCATGGGTTGCGGTTCATCGGCGCGGCTCCGGCGGCGGTGCGTCGGTGGCGGGTACCTGCAGCGTGGTCTCGCCGTCCAGCCTCAGATCGATGGCCTGGCCGTCGGCGCTGGTGCCGCTCAGGCCC
>Ga0155495_1176_pt2 | contig 17690 bp, 4 predicted proteins | sample RifCSPhighO2_12_FD_107153 | JGI IMG/M metagenome (GOLD analysis project Ga0155495, IMG submission 107153) | Burkholderiales bacterium RIFCSPHIGHO2_12_FULL_69_20
CAAGGCACACGCCTGTTCGTCACGCTGCCCAGCGGCCAGCGCGCGGGCTTCACCTTCGCGCCGGTCGAGGCCACCGAGGCGGGCGTGCGCTTCTACCGCCCGCAATGGGCGGCCGATGCCGGCGTGGACTGGCAGCTCGAATCGGTCGATGCCAAGCTGATGCGCGCCGGCGGGCGCTTCTACAGCCTGGATGGCACCTTGCCCTACAACCCGGCCGCATTGGCAGCCGAGCGGGCGCAGTACACGCTGGTGGCCGCTGACGGCACGCGTTACGAGATCGTCGCGGCGCAAGGCGTCAGCGCCATCAACTACACCGACGGCGTGCGGCTGATGGTCAGCGATTCGGGCGTCAGCGCCCCCAACGGCGACCTGCTGCGCTTCGTCTCCGGCGAGGGCGGGCGCATCGGTGCGGTGGTGCAGGGCAATGGCGACGTGTTCACCTACGAATACGACGCGCAGGGCCGGCTGATCGCCGCGCGCAGCCTCAGTGCCGCCCAGTCCACGCGTTATGCCTACGACGATACCGGCCGGCTGGCGCTGGTGTCGTCGCCCACCGGCGGCGTGGTGATCAACCGCAGCGGCGCCACCACGGTCGAGCAACCGCTGGCGGCCGACCTGGGTGCGGCGCTGGCCCATGTGGGCGCCATCCGCACGGGTGCGCTGGTCGACGGCGCCACCGAGCGGCTGGCCTTCTCGGTGCGCCAGAGCGAGATCGATGCCACCCCCGGCGGCGCCGTGCTGCTGGGCGTGGTGATGGGCGCCAGCTCGGGCAACCTGGCGCCGGCGCTGCCGCAGATCGCCGGCCTGACGCCGGTGCTCACACGCGTGCAGGGCAACCAGGCCTTTGCGCTGTTCCGCATCGACCAGGCGGGTCTGCAACTGCTGCAACTGGCGGGTGCCGGTGCCGGCGGCTACAGCCTGCGATTGTTCGTCGCGGGTGATGCCAACGGCGACCAGCGGGTCGACGGCCGCGATGCCGACCTGATGGCCGCGGCGCGGGCAGGCGCGTACAACGCCGCTGCAGACTTCACCCTCGACGGCGTGGTGGATGCCAGCGACTCGCAGCTGCTGTACGCCAACCTGGGCTACCTGCCCAACCAGGCGCCCACCGCGGGCACCACCACCTTCAAAACCCACGTCGACCTCACGGTGGACAAGGCGGTGGGCAGCCTGCTGGCCGACCCCGAGGGTGATCGCCTGAGCCTGCGCGTGATCGGCAGCACTCACGGCGTGGCACGCATCACCGGCGACGGCCGCACGCTGTCGTTCAGCCCGGCGGCCGGCTACACCGGCGACGCCACGGTCACGCTGGTGGCCGACGACGGTTATGCCGCCTCGGCACCGACCACACTGACCATCAACGTCAGCGACGCGCAACTGGTGCGGCTGGACTTCGCGCTGCGTGAACTGCGCTTGCGCGCCGGTGACCTGGCCACGGTGCAGCTGGTCGGCGATTTCAGCGACGAGCTGAACGTCACCCTGTCGGCCGATTACGTCACGCTGGCCACGCTCGACCAAGGCATCGCCAAGCTGAGCAGTGGCGGGGTGCTCACCGGCGTGGCCGGTGGCGCCACGGTGCTGACGGCCACCCGCGGCAACATCCAGGCCGCCACCGCGGTGGCAGTGGGTGTGCCGCAATCGCCCGGCGACCTGCGTGCCTACTACTTCGGCATCGATGCCTACCCCGACGCGATCTCGCTGACCCCGGGCACCGCGCGGCAGATGGTGGTGCAGTCCGGCGAGGGCAGCTTCGTCTCCGCGGCGGCCAGCGGCACGCGCTACTACGTGGGCGACAGCCGCCTGCTCAGCGTCGACGCCGACGGCAAGCTGGTGGCGCTGGCCGATGGCAATACCACGGTGACGGTGATCCACCGCGGTGCCGAGCAGTTGGTGCCGGTGCGTGTGGTGCAGGCGGTGCGCGGTGACGCCACCCAGCCGGCCACCATCGGCACCGATGGCGGCGTGGTGCTGGGTGACGGTGGCCAGCTGGTCGCCTTCGGCCAGGGCCAGCTGGCCGGCAATGCCCAGGTCAGCGTCAGCACGCTGGCGGCCACCGACCTGTCGGCGCCGCTGCCCGAGGCCATGGACTTTGCGGCAGCGTTCAAGCTCGAGGTGAGCGGGTCGACCGTCAGCGGGCCGATGCAGCTGGCGGTGCAGGCCGGCAACCTGCAGGCCGGCGACAAGGTGTACTTCTTCGTCGAGGTGCAGTCCGACGTGCCCGATGGCGTGATGCGCAGCTACTGGATGCCGGTCGACGACGGCGTGGTCGGCACCGACGGCTATGCGCGCAGCGCCTCGCCGCCGTGGCCGGGCCTGAGCCAGAACGGCAACATCCTGATGGCGCGCGCCAACAAGCCGGTGCGCGGGCTGACGATCGACCTGCAGCAGATGTTCAACCCGGCGCTGCTGTTCATCGGCGGCACCAGCCTGATCGGCTTGATGTACTTCCTCAAGACGATCACCTTCCCGCTGGTCGAGCAGGCCAAGATCATCAACGCCTACTCCGAGTACGCGGGCCAGACCATCAACTTCCAGATCCCGGTGGACGCGGGCAACACCGATGCGCGCATCCGCGCCACGGTGCCGCAACCGCTGCCGCCCGAGACCGACGCCCCCACCATCGCCGGCGGCGCGAACGCACCGCACTACGATGCCGACACCCAGCTGCTGACCATCCAGGGCACGCACTTCAAGTCGAGCACCGCCGAGATCACCGCCACCAAGGTGGTGTTCACCCAGGGTGGGCTGGCGATCGAAGCCGCGGTGGATGGCTCGTCCACCGATACGCTGGTCAAGGTGACGGTGCCCAAGACGGTGGTGCTGGGGCTGGCCGACATCGTGGTGCGGCGCCCCGACGTGCTGCCGGTGTCCGGCCCCGACGGCCTGCCCAGCACCTCGACGAACCATGCCGACAGCGCCGTCTTCCACATCCGCAACCAGGGGGGTTACGCCTTCTCGGCGGGCCTGGGCCAAGTTTCGCCCGGCCACTGGGCCGATGGGGTGCTGGTCGTCGACACCCAGCGCAAGGGCGATCCGGCCGCTGGCCCCGAGCAGGTGATCAAGGTCATCGACCTGGGCCGCACCGCGGTGGCCACGGCGGCCACCCCCGACCTGGCGCGCATCTTTGCGGCGGTGATCCCCAGTGGCGACAAGAAGGGCGCCATCGTGGTCATCGACGGCGTCACGCTCGACCCGATGGACGCCAAGGCCAGCACGCCCGAACTGGACTACATCGAGCTGCCCTACGGCCAGACGCCCACCGCGATGGTGCTCGACCCGAACGGCAACTACCTCTACGTGGCCGGCCGGGGCGCGATCTTCGTCATCAACATCAACCCGGGGTCGACCTCGCTGAACAAGCTGGTGAACGTCATCACCATCGACTCGTCGTACTCGACCACCGGCAAGATCAACGACATGGCGATCAACGCCGACGGCACGCGGCTGTACATCACGGCGCCGGCCACCGAACTGTTCGGTGGCACCCGGGCCTGGGTGCAGGGCGGCCGCGACGCGGGCAAGGTGCTGGTGATCAACGTCGACGAGGCCGACAAGCCGCAGCCCACCGTCGCCGCGCCGGAGCCGCCCAACCTGCGCAAGTACCAGCAGGTGATCGCCGATCTCGACGGCGGCATCGAGCCCTACGGCATCTCGGCCACGTCCAAGAGCGACAAGATGGTGTTCACCGCCAAGCTCAAGGGCCAGGGGCTGGGCGGCCTGCAGACCATCACCGTCACCAACGACGACCCGTTGAGCTTCGATGCCAAGATCGGCACGATCAACCTGCAGCTGTCGAACAACACCCAGCAGAAATACCAGCTCTACATCCGCAACCCGGTGGACGTGGTGGTCACCGCCGATCTGAACTGGGCCTTCGTGGTCGACTGGAACGTGCCGCTGTCGGTGGGCTCGAACGCCCCGGGCACGATGATCGAGTACATGGACACGCACGAGACCGGGTCCAAGGTCGGCATCGTCAAAGACCCGTTCGGGCTCAATGGCGCGCCGCAGATCATCGCGGCGACCACGCCGATTTCACTGGCCTTTGCCACCGAGTTGAAGCTGTCGTCCGATGGCCAGAAGCTGTATGCCAACTACCGCGGGCCAGGCGACGTGCTGGTGTTCGACGTCAACCTGCTGCTGGACAAGGCCACCAACCCGGGCACCGGGGTCGACTACACCCGCCGTCCGATCGACCAGATCTATCCCGAGGTCAACCTGCCGGGCATCTCGGTGGCGCGCTACATGCGCGGCTTTGCCATCCAGCCCTACGACCCGTTGACGCTGCTGGAGCCCAGCGGCGCGCTGAAGGTCGGCGAGAGCGCCGAGGCCATCACCTTCAAGTGGGACGTCGACACCGACGCGCTGGGCACCACCGACTACAAGGTGCGTGTCTACCTCAGCGCGCTGCAACCCGGCCAGGGCCTGTGGCCCGACGACGCACCGCGCGAGCGCACCTCGCTGTTCGAGTCCGACCCCAGCTGGACCGGCGCGGACAACAACCCGAACCGGCTCTGGACCTCGGACATCATCGGCTCCGACGTGCACCAGATCACGCTGCCGCCCGAGATCGCCAAGCAGATGACCGCGGGCCAGACCTACTTCTGGGGCGTGCGTCTGCTGGCCAATGGCGAGACCTTCAAGGAGTCGAGCAGCTTCAACGCCAAGCCGGTGCAGACTGGTGGCGCCTACAACGTCGTCACGGTGCTGACGCACGGCTTCCAGCTCAACCCGCTGCCCGAACTGAGCGACCCGCCTTACCAGCAGCCCGCGGCCTTCCTGGAGCTGGCGCGCATCATCGTCGAAGCGGCCGGCGGCGGCGTGGTGCTGGTCTACAACAAGAACACCGGCGAGTGGGTCGACCCGGTCACCCACAACGTCGGCCTCGCCGCGCTGCAGCCCGGCAAGGCGGTGGTGCTGGTGTCGGACTGGGTCAAGGAATCCGACATCAGCGATGCAGGCTTCTCCGAGGCCGCGGCCGACGCGCTGTACGCCTCGCTGGCCGACCTCAATACCAAGTCGGGCGGCCAGCTGTTCTCGTCGCCGCTGCAGTTCATCGGCCACAGCCGTGGCACCGTGGTCAACAGCGAGATCGTGCAGCGCATGGGCGTGCTCAATCCCACGGTGCAGAACATCCAGATGACCACGCTGGACCCGCACGACCAGAAGCAGGATTCGCTGAACGTGCCGGTCGCCACGGTGTTGGGCGCCATCAGCAAGACCATCCTGCTGGCCGAGGCGGCGTCGCTGATCCTGCCGGGTGCGCAGGTGTCGTTCGTCACGCTCAACCGCATCAAGTCGGGCATCGATTCGTTCCTGACCTGGGCCGAGCGCTTCGGCATCGCGCTGGACATCCCCTACGGCGATTTCAGCGACCCCAACGTGGCCTTGTGGAGCAACGTCGGCTTCCTCGACAACTACTACCAGACCAAGGCCACCGGCGCGGTGGGGCTCAATGTCACCGGCACCGAACTGGGTGTCAGCGGCACCGCGGTGACGGCCACGCCCAATGGCGTGGCGGTGCCGGGCGCCACGCTGAGCCTGCTGCTCGACGGCCGCGCCGGCTTCACGCAGGACGATTTTGAGGGCGGCGCGCCGTTCTCCAACTACCCGTTCATCAGTTTCAGCTTCAGCTTCGGCTTCGGCGGGCCGCACAGCCGCGTCTGGCAGTGGTATGCCGGCACCGCCGACACGCAGATCCTGTCGTTTGCCGAATCTCCGATCTACCGCCGCGTGGTCGATGAGGGCGTGATCGCGCGCACGGTGGGCAACCTGCCGAGCTTCCAGTTCAACACCACGCCCTGGTACACCACGCCCAGCGGCTTGTGGGAGGGCGTGTCCAACGGCTGGTACTACAGCCCGGCGGGCGGTGGTGCATCGTTGCGGCCGGCGTCGTCGGCCACGCCGCAAGACCCGGCGGCGGTCGACAACACCGAGGTCACCACCGGCACCGAGGTGGTGCCGACGGTGTTCAACGGCAACTTCGAGAACGGCCTGCGCCAATCGCTGTACCGGCGCCTGGGTGGCACCGGCGACAAGTACCGATTCCCGTTCTCGTACGAGTTGCCGGGCTGGTCGTTCCACGGTGGCGAGGGCTTCAACCTCAACCTCGGGCCGCTGGGCTCGCTCGATCTGACCGGCCTGTTCGTCTTCGAGACCAACCCGCTCGAACTCGTCAAGACCGTCATCGACAAGGTCTTCGACAAGGTCTGGGACGCCACCATCGGCGTGCTGATCAACAAGGCCAAGGCCGACACCTTCGGCGTGCCGCAGGCGCCCGGCGCCGGCAGCAGCGCGGGCTACAAGAGCTGGTACGAGAACACCTGGCTGAAAGACCCCAACAACAAGGCCAAGGTCAGCTTGTCGGACAAGCTGTTCGACACCTTCGACAAATCGATCACCAGCATCGTCAACGACCTGCTGACGCTGGGCAATGCGGTCGACCCCAACCTGCCCAAGCCGGCCGATGCCTTCAAGATCGACGGCAGCACCGAATCGGTGAACTGGGTCGGCATCGACGCGCTGAAGTCGTTCTTGAAGAAGAACGTCGAGCTGCTGCTCAAGCGCGAGCTGGGCGACAAGAGCAACTACGGCCTGCTGATGGGCGGCGGCCAGCTGATCCGCACGCTGGTCGACGAGATGTTCGGCGGCGCCACACCGCAGGTGGTCAAGGACGCGATCAACTCGATCGTCAACCTCGACACCATCACCCACAACCGGCTGCTGGTGCCCACCGACCAGCCGGTGATCAGCTTCAACATCTTTGCGCCGCTGATGTCGTCGCCCGACGCGCAGGTGCAGGTGACCTTCCGCCACACCGCGCTCGACCCCGACCTGGCCGATGTGGCGCTGCCGCCGGTGACGCTGCAGGCCAGCTTCATGCAGCGCATCAACTACAGCTTCGTGGTGCCCGAGAGCTTCAAGGGCAAGGTGGCCGAGATCGAGTTCAAGGTCACCGGCACCGACGTGGCCGACAACAACCTGCCGCTGTACGACCTGACCAAGGACACCATCGCGGTGGTCGCGGGCGTGGAGACGCTCAACCAGCTGATCAGCCAGATCTTCTTCCTCGACGACGTGCGCTTCTCCAAGGGTCTGCAGGCCCAGGTGGACGGCCCGGTCGTCGAAGGGCAGCAGTCGCATCTGGTGGTGAGCTTCGCGCCCGCCGATCCGACCAAGCCGGTCGACATCACCGTGGTCTGGAACGACGGCTCGGCCCAGGTCGACCATGTGCAGGCGCCGGCGGGCACCACCTCGTTGGCGCTGTGGCACCTGATCGTCGACGACAAACCCACCGGCACGGCGCAAGACAGCGTGAGCATCGGCGTCACCGCCACCAACGTGATCGGCGCAGACACGGCCTTCGCCACCCAGGTGGTCAACAACGCGCCCCCCAGCGTGATCAGCCTGACGGTGCAAGAGCCCAGCGGTGGCCTGTACGAAGCCGGCGAGGTCACGGTCAGCGGCAGCTTCACCGACGCGGGCCTGGGCAACGACAGCTACAAGGTCGAGATCTACTGGGGTGACGGCGAGTCGACCGTCGTCGATGCCACGCTCAGCCCGGCCGACATCAGCGCGCCCACGGCCGGCGCGCCGGGCACCTTCACCGCCAAGCATGTCTACCAGGACGACAACCCCACCGGCACACCGGTGGACTATCCGGTGATCGCCGTGCGCGTGATCGACGACGACGGTGGCGAAGGCACCCGCACCCGCACCGTGGTGCTGGGCAACCAGCCGCCCCAGATCCAGACGCTGACCTTCGACAACACCACCATCGACGAAGGCGGCAGCACCGTGCTGCACGGCATCTTCATCGACAAGGGCAAGCGCGACACGCACGAGGTCACGGTGAGCTGGGACGGCGGCAGCGCCGTGGGCACGGTCACGTTTGCCGATGGCGTCGGCAGCTTCGAGATCCCGGTCACGGTGCAGGACGACACGCCCTCCGGCAGCAACGGCGACGACCTGGTGTTCACGGTCGAGCTGAAGGACGACGACAGCGACATCGCCACCGGCACGACCACGGTCAACCTGCATGTCAACAACACCGATCCGGTATTGAGCCTGACCCTGGCGCCGGCGGCCATCACCGAGGGCGGCACCGCCAGCTATGTGCTGGCCATCAACGACGCGGGCAGCCAGGACAGCTTCGACATCACCATCGACTGGGGTGATGGCGTGACGCAGACCGACACGCTGCCGGCCGGTGCCACCCTCTACAACTTCTCGCGCACCTTCATCGGCGATCCGACCAACCCGCAGCCGGCCAAGACGCTGGGCATCAGCGTCACCGTGAAGGACGACGACCTGGGCACGGGCACGGCGACGGCCACGCTGACGGTCAACCCGCTGCCGGTGGGCCCGTTGCGGGCCGGTGGCGACAGCGGCTTTGCGACGCAGCTGAACCCGGCCCAAAACAGCACCACGGTGACTGTGCTCGACACGGCCGATGCGGCGGGGGCCTCGACCCTCGCGTCAGCGCTGGACGCGCTGTCTTCGCAGGCCCGTGCGGCCTGGGCGGCGGTGGGCGCGGACGTGCTGGCGCTGGGCGACGTGCAGCTGGTGATCACCAACCTCGGTCGCGACGTACTGGGCCTGAGCGTGGGCACCGTGGGGCAGGGCGGCACCGTCTACATCGACGACGACGCGGCCGGCCGGGGCTGGTACATCGATGCAAGCCCGGCGCTCAGCGACGAGTATGCGTTCGGCGATGGTCAGGCGCGTTACTGGGGCGCCACCGGCGCCGCGGCCGATCGCATGGACCTGCTGACGCTGCTGGTGCACGAGTACGGCCACATGCTGGGGCTGGCGCATGCCGAGGCCGACCTGGCCGACGCGATGAACGCCAAGCTCAATGTCGGCGAGCGCCGCCTGCCGGTGGTCGCCGACCTGCTGGTGCGGGTGGCAGCGGGCACCGCGCTGACCGACTCGGGCCTGCTGGCCAGCGGCATCACCGACGGCGTGTTCAACAACCCGGCCGCCTGGACCACCCGCGGCGCGGTCAGCTTCGCCGACGGCCTGGCCACGTTGGCCGAGGACGCCACCTTCAATACCAGCCTGTCGCAACAGCTGCTGGTGCCGCAGGGCGCGCGCTTGCTCACCTTCGAGCTCAGCGGCGTGCAGTTCGGCAGCGCGGGTTCGGGCATCGGTGACGCTTTCGAGATGGCGCTGCTCGACCTGAACACCGGGCGGTCGCTGCTGGGCGGCATCGGCCTGTCCAGCACCGACGCGGCGATCAACATCCAGAACGACGGCCAGGTCTTCGCGGCCAGCGGCATCACCTTCAACGGCTTGACCACCGCGGTGCTGCCCAGCGCCGCGGGCGGCCCGATCCAGGTGCGCATCGATGTCTCGGGCATCGCGGCGGCCCAGCCGGCGCTGCTCAGCTTCGACTTGCTGGGCTTTGGCGCGCTGGGCAGCCAGGTCAGCGTCGACAACCTGGTCTTCATCACCGCGGGCAACGTGGCGCCGGTGGCCGGCGCCGACACCGTGACCCTGCCGCGCGACACCACCCAGTTGCTGGACGTGCTGGCCAACGACGGTGATGCCAACGGCGACCCGATCCATGTGGCCTCGGTGACGGCGCCGCTGCATGGCACGCTCAACATCAATGCCGACGGCACGCTGAGCTACACGCCCGACGCCGGCTACGCCGGGCTGGACCACTTCTTCTACATCGTCAGCGACGGCCAGGCCGACAGCAGCCTGGCCCGGGTGGACCTGACGGTGCAGGGGGGTGGCAACGCCGCCCCGGTGGCGCGGCCCGACACGGCGGTGACCTCGCGCAACCAGGCGGTGCTGATCGACGTGCTGGCCAACGACCGCGACATCGACTCCACCGTGCTGACGCCGGTGATCGTGGCCGCACCGTCGCACGGCAGCGTCAGCGTGACGGGCGCCGGCAAGGTGATCTACACACCGGCCGACGACTACGTGGGTGCCGACCAGTTCAGCTACCGCGCCAGCGATGGGGCACTCAGCAGCAGCGTGGTGCTGGTGGCCATCACGGTCAACGGCTTCAACACCGCGCCGGTGGCCGCCGACGACGCCGTGGCCACCGACGAGGACGTGCCGCTGGTGTTCGACGTGCGGCTCAACGACAGCGACGCCGAGAGCGGTGTGCTGACGCCGGTGGTGGCGCAGGCACCAGCGCATGGCCGGCTGGTGCTGCGTGGCAACGGCAGCTTCGAGTACACCCCCGATGCCGACTTCAACGGCAGCGACAGCTTCAGCTATCGGGTCGACGACGGCGCGCTGAGCAGCGGCCTGGCCTCGGTGACGCTGACGGTGCGGCCGGTCAACGATGCGCCGCTGATCACGCCGCAGGCCGATGTGGTGGTCGACGAAGGGCAACGTCTGAGCCTGACGCTCCATGCGAGCGACGTCGATGCCGGCGATACGCTGACCTACACCCTGATCGACGGCCCGGCCGGCGCCAGCCTGTCGGCCGGCGGGCAGCTGAGCTGGGCCGCGGCCGACGGCCCGGCCAGCGCCCGCTTCACCGTGCGTGTGTCCGACGCCAACGGCGCCAGCAGCAGCGGCAGTTTCACCGCGCAGGTGGCCAACCTGCCGCCGCAGGTACAGGCCAGTGGCGCTGCGCTGGCGGCCGCGGGCCAGGCTTATGTGCTGAGCCTGGGCTACACCGATGCTGGGGCCGACACGGTCAGCAGCTGGTTCATCGATTGGGGCGACGGCAGCACCAGCCAGCTGCCGGGCGCGGCGACCACGGCGTCGCATGTGTACGCCGACCCGGGTGAAAGCGTGGTGGTCAGCGTGCGGGCGCAGGACGACGACGGCCTGTGGTCCGCCACGCCCTTGACGGTGCGGGTGCTGGCGCCGCAGGTCACGCCCACGCCGACCCCGTTGCCGGGCGCCGGGTCGGGTTCGGCGGCCGATGCCTTGACGGCGTCGTTGTTGGCCTCGCTGTCGGGCATCGATGCGTCGGGCCGGGTGATCGGCACGGTCGGGGCGTTCGGGGCGTTCGGTGCTGTAGCCGCCCTCGGTGGCCTGTCCGACGATCCTGCACGTGATGCGCGGGGCCAGGCCATGGCGCGCTACACCGTCGGCGGCCGCGGGCCCTTGGCCAGCGGTGCCGCGTCGGCCTACGCTTTGACCACCGCGCATCCGTGGTCGCAGGTGATGGGTCTTGCCACCGTCGACAGCAATGCCAGCGGCGCGGCGCTCGAGCCCGAGACCCTGGCCACGCTGTTCGGCAGCGACACGCCCACGCATCCGTCGTCCACGCTGCAGGTGCGTGCGGTGGTGATCACCGGCGCTGGCTTGCGTGTGCGCTTCAACCAGCCGGTGGACGTGCGTGCGCTCAGCGCCGGTGATGCCGACAGCCACATCACCGTGCTGCGCGGCGACCGGCCGGTCAAGGGCCGTCTGCAGGTCGACCCCGACGGCCTGGGCTTTGCCTTCGTCGCCGATGGCGGCGCGCTGGCCGAGGGCGCCTACACCGTGCGGCTGCGCGCCAGTGGGGTGGCCAAGCCAGGCGGTGAGGCGCTGGACGGCGACTACGACGGCCGGGCCGGCGGCGACTACCGCGGCCGGTTCACCATCAGCGCCCGTCCGCTGCTCGGCGCACTGGGCGAGGGCGACGGCGCGTCGTTTGCGCAGCGGGCGTCGGCCGACGGCGATGGCCTGATCGCGCTGGACGGCAGCCTCGACTGGATGGCCCAGCGCTGGCAGGTGCAGCCTGACGTGGCCGCTGATGCGCTGTTGGAGGTCGACTGGGTCACGCTCACCGGCGGCATCGGCGGGCTGGTCACGCTGGCGGCGGTGCCCGGTGCGATCGATACCCGCATGGCACGGCGCGCGCTGGCCGCTGGCGCCCGCCGGCGCAATGCCGACGAGGCTGCGGGCGACGAAGCGGCGATCCACATCGCCGCGGGCCAGGCGCCGGCGGGCGAGGCCACCACGGCGCGCCGCGCGCCGGGCTGGGTGGCGCGCTGGCTCGGATCGCGCAAGCCCGCCGACGACGATCAGCGCCCGGGCTGGCGCATCCGCCTGTAGGCGGCTTCATCCCCTCAACTTCATCGCTCACGGAAATCCGACATGGCCACCACGCCCCCTGCCGCCACCGGCACCGACGCATCCACCCCGGGCAGCGCCAGCCCGGCCACCCCCAACCCCAAGGTCAAGTGGAACGTCGACCAGCTGAAAAGCTCGTACGTCAACTTTGCCAATGCCAACTCCACGCAAGAGGAGGTGGTGCTGAACTTCGGCATGAACAACAACTGGGACCGCATGGCCAGTGAGGTCGAGATCGATCTCACGCACCGCATCGTGATGAGCCCCTTTGCCGCCAAGCGCCTGGCCGAGCTGCTGGGCAAGCTGGTGCAGCAGTACGAGGGCCGCTACGGGCCGATGAAGTGATCCATTGAATCCGCAAGCGGCCGCAGGCCTGGCACCGGTTCAACCCTCCTGGGAGACATTCCTCATGCGTCATCTACCCGTCGTGGCGGCAGCCCTTGCTGCGCTGGCCACCCTGCCGCCGGCACTGGCCGCCAACCTGAGCGAGATCTACGCGCTGGCGCATGCTGAGGACGCGCAGTTCGCCGCGGCCCGGCACGCGGCAACGGCCGGCCGCGAGAAGCGGGTGCAGGGCCGTGCGCTGCTGCTGCCTTCGGTCAGCGTGTCGGGCAATGCGCGGCACAACCGCGACACGTCCAGCAGCTACCCCGGTTCTGCGTCGTACAACTCCGGCGCCGTCAGCCTCACGGCGACGCAGCCGCTGCTGAGGCAGGCCTACCGCGCCACCTTCGAGCAGGGCGAGTTGCAGGCGCAGCTGGCAGATCAGCAGCTCAAGCTGGCCGAACAAGAGCTGCTGGTGCGCGTGTCGCGTGGTTACTTCGAGGTGTTGCAGGCCCAGGACGCGCTGACCACCCTCGGCGCGCAGAAAGAGGCCTTCGCCCAGCAGCTGGCCCAGGCCAAGCGCAGCTACGAGGTCGGCCTGTCGCCGGTGACCGACGTCAACGAGGCGCAGTCGCGCTACGACCTGACGCTGGCACAGGAGATCGCCGGCCGCAACGAGCTGGAGGTCAAGCGCCGCACGCTCGAAAAGGCCATCAACCGACCGCTGCCGCCACTGGCCTCGCTCGACCCCGAGGTGGGCATCGACCTGCTGTCGGCCGAGCAGTTGCAATCGCTGGCCGAATCCGCCGAGCGCAACGCCGCCGCGGTGTTGATCGGCACCACCGGCGAGAAGATCGCGCGCTTCGAGGTGGCCAAGCAGGACGCCGGCCACCAGCCCACGGTTGACCTGGTCGGCAGCGTGGGACGGGTGCACAACGCCAACTACGGCGCCTTCGGCGGCCAGCAGTCGCGGACGGCAGCCATCGGCGTCGAGGTCTCGGTGCCGCTGTACCAGGGGGGCGCCATCAGTTCACGCGGCCGCGAGGCGGCGGCCAATCTGGCGCGTGCGCAGAGTGAGCTGGACAACGCCCGGCGCCAGGCCCGGCTGGATGCACGCCAGGCGCTGCTGGGCGTGCAGACCGGCATCGCGCTGAACCAGGCGCTGCGGCAGGCGGTCGGCTCGGGCGAGACGCAGGTCAAGTCGACCCGGCGCGGGCTGGAGGTGGGCGTGCGCACCCGGGTCGACGTGCTCAATGCCGAGCAGCAGCTGTTCACCACCCGCCGCGACCTGTCGGCCGCGCGCTACCAGGCGCTGATCGCCGGCCTGCAGCTGAAAGCCGCCGCCGGCGTGATCGGCGAGCCCGACCTGAAATCACTCGACAGCCTGCTGAAGAATTGACGCCCCGGTGATCCGATGCCCCCCCGAGCGCGGGGGGGCGCCCCCGCATTCAGGGCGCGGCCCCTGCGCCCGGTCAGCCTCGGCCCAGGGTGCATCGGTTATCGTTTCCAACATGACCGTTCAACAGCAGGATCTGCCGCCGCAGCTGGGCCCCGCTGAACGAGACGCCTGGCTGGCCCTGGCCGATGCGCAGACGGTGGATCAACTCTGCGCCGCCTGGCTGGCGGTGCTGGTGCAATCGCTGCTGCACGCCCGTGCCGGCGTGGTGCTGATGCTGCAACCCGACGGCAGTTTTGCGCCGGTGGCCTCGCTGCCGGCCGAGCGCGACCTGAGCTACCTGGCCGAGATCGCCACCGATGCGCTGCGCCAGCGCGAGGGCATCGTGCGCCGCGACGAACTGGGCCATGCGCGCCTGGCCTATCCGCTGCAGACGCGTGAGGGCCTGCGCCAGGCCACGCCGGCGGACGCCGCACCAGCCGCCGCGCCGGCGGCCGAGCGCCTGCACGGCGCCGTGGTGCTCGACCTGGGCCCGGCCGACGACGCGGCGCTGGAGCAGGCGTTGCGCCTCACCCACTGGGGCGCGGGCTGGTTGATCGACCTGCTGCACCAGCGTGCCCACGCGCAGGCGCAGCAGCACAGCGGCCAGGGCAGCCAGTTGCTGGACACGCTGCTGGCCACGCTGGATGAGCGCAGCCTGCGGGAGTCGGCGCTGGCGCTGGTCAACCGGCTGGGGCGCGAGTTCGACTGCCACCAGGTGCAGCTGGGGCTGGCGCGGCGGCAGTCGATCCGGGTGCTGGCGATGTCGCATGCGGCCTGGTTCGACGAGCGCACCGAGCGCGTCAACCTGTCGGCACAGGCGATGCACGAGGCCTTCGACCAGCGCCGGCGCATCGATTGGCCCGCGCCGCCCGGAGACGCCGGCCCGGTGGTCGAGGCGCATCGGCGTTATGCCGAGGGGCAGGTGGGTCTGGCGCTGTGCAGCCTGCCGCTGGTCACCGGCACCCAGGTCGTCGGCGTGCTGATGCTCGAACGCAACCGGCCGTTCGAGCCCGCCGAGCTGGCGTTTCTGGACACGCTGGCGCTGGCGGTGGCGCCGGTGATCGAGCTGCAGCGTGCGGCCGAGCAGGGTGTGCTGGCGCGGGCCTGGCGCCAGACCGGCCGGGCGCTGGGCCTCATCACCGACAGTTCGTACCCGGCGGTCAAGCTGGGCCTGGCGGTACTGGCCTTGCTGCTGCTGGTGCTGGCGGTCGTGCCGGCGCCGTACCGGGTGTCGGCGCAGGCGCTGGTCGAAGGCTCGGTGCAGCGCTCGGCGGTCGCGCCGTTTGAAGGTTATCTGCGCGAGGCGCCGGCACGCGCCGGCGACCGGGTCTTGGCCGGCCAGGTGCTGGCGGTGCTCGACGACAAGGATTTGAAGCTGGAGCGGGTGCGCTGGGAATCCGAGCTGGAGCAGGCGCTGCGCAAGGAGCGCGAGGCCATGGCCAAGGCCAACCGCGTCGACCAGCAGCAGGCCGCGGCGCAGGCCAACCAGGCGCGCGCGCAGCTCGACCTGGTGCTGGCCAAGCTCGACCGGGTGCAGGTGACCGCGCCGTTCGATGCGGTGGTGGTCAAGGGTGATCTGTCGCAGCTGCTGGGCTCGCCGCTGGAACTGGGCAAGGTGCTGTTCGAACTGGCGCCGCTGGACTCGTGGCGGGTGATCCTCAAGGTCGACGAGCGCGACATCGGCCAGGTGGCGCTGGGCGCCAAGGGCGAGCTGGTGCTGGCCAGCCTGCCGGGCTCGGCGTGGGCGTTCACGGTGAAGAAGCTGACGCCGATCTCGGTGGCCGAGGACGGGCGCAACTTCTTCCGCGTCGAGGCCGCGCTGGGCGATCAGGCGCCCAAGCTCAGTCCCAACATGGAAGGCGTGGCCAAGGTCGAGGCCGGCCAGCGCAGCCTGCTGTGGATCTGGACCCACCCGCTGCTGGACTGGCTGCGCCTGGCCTGGTGGAAGCTGATGCCATGACGTCGAATCAGGTCGCGCGCTGATCGTGACATGACCCGCCCGCTGCTGTCCGGTGAGTGGTACCGCCTGCGCGCGCTGAAGCCGCGGCTGCGTGGCCATGTGCAACTGCACCGCCATGCCTACCGCGGCCAGGTCTGGTACGTGATCGAAGACCGGGTTGGCGGCAAGCACCACCGCTTCAACTTCGCCGCCTACCGGTTGATCAGCCTGATGGACGGCCGGCGCGACATGGCGGCGATCTGGGCTGCGCTGATTGCCGACCTGAGCGATGACACACCGACGCAAGACGACCTGATCCGTCTGCTGGGCCAGCTGCATGCGGCCGACCTGGTGCAGGCCGACATCACGCCCGACACCGCCGAGCTGCTGGAGCGCCGCACCAAGCAGCAGCGCCGCAAGTGGATAGGCCGCATCGGCAACCCGATCGCGCTGCGCCTGCCGCTGTTCGACCCCGACCGGCTGCTCAAGGCGATGGTGCGCGGCTTCGGCCGGCTGCTGGGCTGGCCCGGCGCGCTGCTGTGGGGGGCGGTGGTGCTGCCGGCGCTGGTGATTGCGCCGTCGCACTGGGCCGAGCTGGCCGGCGACTCTAGCGAGCGGCTGCTGGCCAACGACAACCTGCTGATGCTGGCGTTGCTGTTTCCGCTGATCAAGGCGGTGCACGAGTTCGGCCACGGCCTGGCCTGCCGCATGCGCGGCGGCGAGGTGCACGAGATGGGCCTGATGCTGCTGGTGTTCTATCCCGTGCCCTATGTCGATGTGTCCAACGCCACCGCCTTCGTCGGCAAGTGGCAGCGGGCGCTGGTGGGGGCGGCGGGCATGCTGTCGGAGCTGTTCGTCGCGGCCATCGCCTTCTACCTTTGGCTGGCCTTCGAGCCCGGCCTGGCGCGTGCCGTGGCCTACAACGTGGCGGTGCTGGCCAGCGTCAGCACGCTGTTCTTCAACGCCAACCCGCTGCTGCGCTACGACGGTTACTACATCCTGGCCGACCTGATCGAATGCCCCAACCTGGGCGTGCGCGCCACGCGCCACTGGCAGTACCTGGCCGAGCGCTACCTGCTGGGCGTGCGCAACGCCGAGCGCGAGGACGCCACCGCCGGCGAGCGGCGCTGGTTCGTCGGCTATGCGCCGCTGTCGTATGCCTACCGGCTGTTCGTGTCGATCAGCATTGCGTTGCTGGTTGCAGCCAAGTTCTTCTTCATCGGCGTGCTGATCGCCGTGTGGGCGCTGGCCGCCAGCGTGGTCTGGCCGCTGGTCAAGATCGTGCGCGCGCTGTGGACCGCGCCGCGCTTTGCCGACCGCGTGGCACGCATCCGCAGCGTGCTGGCTGGTGCGGTGCTGGCGCTGGTGCTGGGGCTGTTCGTGCTGCCGCTGCCGTACCACACCAACGGCGAAGGCGTGCTGTGGCTGCCCGACCGCGCCATCCTGCGTGCCGAGGCGGGCGGCTTCGTGCGCGAGGTGTTGTTGCCCGATGGCGCGGCGCTGCAGCCGGGCCAGGCGGTGCTGCAGAGCGTGGACGCGCAGCTGGCGGCGCGCGTCGAGGTGCAGGCCGCCAAGACCGACGAGGTGCGTGGCCAGTTCGACGCTGCCTGGGGGGTGTCGCAGGCCCGTGCGCAGCAGCTGGAGCAGGACCTGGCGCGTGAACAGGCAGCGCTGGCCCGCCTGCGCGAAGAGGCCGACCGGCTGACGCTGCGCAGCCCGCTGGCCGGCACGCTGCTGATCGACAAGCCCGACGACCTGCCCGGCCGCTACCTGCGCAAGGGCGACGTGGTGGGCTACGTGCGCACCGGCGACGCGCCGCTGGTGCGGGTGGTGATGCCGCAGTCCGACGTCGACACGGTGCGCCTGGCCACGCGACGGGTGGAGGTGAAGATGCCGCAGTCGCTGGGCGACACCTGGCCTGCGCAGCTCAGCCGCAGCGTGCCGGCGGCCGCG
>Ga0155495_1035_pt4 | contig 17541 bp, 11 predicted proteins | sample RifCSPhighO2_12_FD_107153 | JGI IMG/M metagenome (GOLD analysis project Ga0155495, IMG submission 107153) | Burkholderiales bacterium RIFCSPHIGHO2_12_FULL_69_20
CGACGGCCGCTTGCTCGACTGCGAAGCCTTGACCGAATGGCTGGCCAAGCGCGTGCAGCTGCCCTACCTGCGCATCGATCCGCTGAAGGTCGACGTGGGCCGCGTGGCCGAGGTGATGAGCCTGCAGTATGCCGAGATGCGCAAGGTGCTGCCGGTCAACGTTGCCGCCGATCTGGTGACCGTAGCCACCAGCGAGCCCTTCGACACCGGCTGGCTGCCCGAGATCGAATCGCACAGCCGCCGCCGCGTCAAGCTGGTGCTGGCCAACCCCGAGGACGTGGCGCGCTACACCACCGAGTTCTACAGCCTGGCGCGTTCGGTGCGGCAGGCGCAGAAAAGTGGCGAGACCTCGTCGACCGCCAGCTTCGAGCAACTGGTCGAGCTGGGCAAGACCAACAAGCAGCTCGACGCCAACGACCAGGGCGTGGTGCAGGTGGTCGACTGGCTGTGGCAGTACGCCTTCGACCAGCGTGCCAGCGACATCCACCTCGAGCCGAGGCGCGAGATGGGCGCCATCCGCTTTCGCATCGACGGCGTGCTGCACACCGTCTACCAGGTGCCGCTGGCGGTGATGAACGCGATGACCGCGCGCATCAAGCTGCTGGGCCGCATGGACGTGGTCGAGCGCCGCCGTCCGCAGGACGGCCGCATCAAGACCAAACGGCCCGACACGTCGGAGGGTGTGGGCGATGAGGTCGAGATGCGGCTGTCGACGCTGCCCACGGCCTTCGGCGAGAAGATGGTGATGCGGGTGTTCGACCCCGACACGGTGGTCAAGAGCGTCGAGGCGCTGGGTTTCTCGGCGCACGACGGCGAGCGCTGGGCGCAGCTGATCGCCCAGGCCCACGGCATCATCCTGGTCACCGGCCCCACCGGCAGCGGCAAGACCACCACGCTGTATTCCACACTGAAATCGCTGGCCACCGAGTCGGTGAACGTCTGCACCGTCGAAGACCCGATCGAGATGATCGAGCCGGCGTTCAACCAGACGCAGGTGCAGGCGGCGCTGGACATGGGCTTTGCCGAGGGCCTGCGCGCGCTGATGCGGCAAGATCCCGACATCATCATGGTCGGCGAGATCCGCGACTTGGCCACCGCCGAGATGGCGATTCAGGCCGCGCTCACGGGCCACCTGGTCTTCTCCACCTTGCACACGAACGACGCGGCCTCGGCGATCACGCGGCTGATCGATTTGGGCGTGCCGGCCTACCTGATCTCGGCCACGGTGATCGGCGTGCTGGCGCAGCGGCTGGCGCGCACGCTGTGTGCGGCCTGCAAGGCGCGCGACGACGGCGCCACGCGCGAGACGCTGGATGAGCTGGCGCGGCCCTGGCGGCTGTCGGGCGGTGTGCGGCCGTACAAGCCGGTGGGCTGCCTGGCCTGCCGCCACACCGGCTACCGCGGCCGGGTGGGCCTGTACGAGTTGCTGGTGCTCGACGAGGACAGCAAGCGTGCGGTGCATCCGGCGCACGACATGGCCGCGCTGCGCCGCCAGGCGGTGAAGGCCGGCATGCGCCCGCTGCGCCTGGCCGGCATGATGAAGGTGGCCGAGGGCATCACCACGGTTGACGAGGTGCTGCGCGCCACGCCGGCCTGGTCCGAGCACTGACCCTGCCCGCCAGCGGCGTTGTCGCGGCAGCGACACCCCGGGTGCGGCGGCCCCCGCTTTACGTGGAAACCACACCGGTCCTGCCGGGGGGGGCTCCCTAGAATCCGGCCACGTCATGGAGCCGTCCGGAGGAGATACCGCAGTGAAGATCAAGAGCCAGAAGAATTTCTGGTCGGGGCTGATGTTCTTGGTTGTCGGCCTGGGCTTTGCCTGGGGTGCCACCGAATACAGCTTTGGCTCATCGGCCCGCCCGGGTCCGGCCTATTTCCCGTTCGGCCTGGGGCTGTTGCTGGCCATCATGGGCGCGCTGGTGTGGTTTGCGTCGATCACCGTGGAAACCGAGGACGGCGACCGCATCGGGTCGATCGCGTGGAGGCCGCTGATCATCATCACCAGCTCGGTGGTGATGTTCGGCGTGACCCTGCCGCGGCTGGGCATGATCATCTCGCTGCCGCTGCTCATCTGCGTGGCCGCGCTGGCGGGTGATGAATTTCACTGGAAGGACGCATTGCTCAACGCGGTCATCCTGACCGTGGGCTCCTGGCTGATCTTCATCAAGGGCTTGAGCCTGGTGATTCCGCTGTGGCCGACTTTCATCACCGGTTGAGGCGCTGACCATGGACTTGCTCAACAACCTGTCGCTCGGCTTCGGCGTCGCCTTCACGCTGACCAACCTGCTGTATGCCTTTGGCGGGGCCGTGCTGGGCACGCTGATCGGTGTGCTGCCCGGCCTGGGGCCGGTGGCCACCATCGCGATGCTGCTGCCGTCGATCTACGCGCTCGATGCCACGCCCGCGCTGATCATGCTGGCCGGCATCTACTACGGGTCGCAGTACGGTGGTTCGACCACCGCGATCCTGATCAATGTGCCGGGTGAATCGGCCTCAGTGGTGACCGCGATCGACGGTTACCAGATGGCCAGAAAAGGGCGGGCTGGCGCTGCGCTGGCGGCGGCTGGCCTGGGCTCGTTCTTCGCCGGCTGCGTGGGCACCATCGTGATCGCGGCGTTTGCGCCGCCGCTGACCGAGGTGGCGTTCAAGTTCGGCCCGGCCGAGTATTTTTCGCTGATGGTGCTGGGCCTGATCGGCGCAGTGGTGCTGGCTTCGGGCTCACTGATCAAGGCGATCTGCATGATCCTGCTGGGGCTGCTGCTGGGGCAGATCAACACCGACGTGATCTCGGGCGTGCCGCGCTTCAGCATGGACATTCCCGAGCTGACCGACGGCATCGGCTTCGTCGCCATCGCGATGGGCGTGTTCGGCTTCGGCGAGATCATTGCCAACCTCAGCCGACCTGCCGAGACCCGAGAGGTCTTCACCAAGCATGTCAGCGGCCTGTGGCCGACGAAACAGGATTTCAAGGATGCCGCGCCCGCGGTTCTGCGCGGCACGGCACTGGGTTCGGTCCTGGGCATCCTGCCGGGCGGGGGCGCGCTGCTGTCGTCGTTTGCGGCCTACACGCTCGAGAAGAAGACCCGCGGGCGGCGCGGTGAGGTGCCCTTCGGCCAGGGCAACATCCGTGGCGTGGCCGGCCCCGAGGCGGCCAACAACGCCGGTGCGCAGACCAGCTTCATCCCGATGCTGACGCTGGGCATCCCGCCGAATGCGGTGATGGCGCTGATGGTGGGCGCGATGACCATCAAGGGCATCCAGCCCGGCCCGCAGGTGATGACCAGCAACCCCGAGCTGTTCTGGGGCCTGATCGCGAGCATGTGGGTGGGCAACGCGATGCTGGTGATCCTGAACCTGCCGCTGATCGGCATCTGGATCAAGTTGCTGACGGTGCCTTACCGCTTCCTGTTCCCGGCCATCGTCACCTTCTGCTGCATCGGCAGCTACACGCTGAACAACAACAACTTCGACGTGTTCATGACGGCCATCTTCGCGGTGATCGGCTACCTCTTCTACAAGCTGGGCTGCGAGCCGGCGCCGCTGCTGCTGGGCTTCATCCTCGGGCCGATGATGGAGGAGAACCTGCGCCGCGCGCTGCTGCTGTCGCGCGGTGACTGGACCACCTTCGGCACGCGGCCCTTGTCGGCCTCGCTGCTGGCGGCGGCGGCCTTGATGGTGATCGTGGTGATGCTGCCGTCGATCAAGGCCAAGCGTGAAGTGGCGTTCCAGGAAGAGGACTGACCGTGGGCCACCGTTTCGACTACCGCAATGCCTACCGCTCGACCCGCACGCCGGTGTTCGCACGCAATGTGGTGGCCACCTCGCATCCGCTGGCGGTGCAGGCCGGGCTGCGCATGATGACCGCCGGCGGCAACGCGGTGGATGCCGCGGTGGCGGCAGCGGCGGTGATGACCCTGGTCGAGCCCTGCAGCAACGGCCTGGGCTCGGACGCCTTCTGCATCCTCTGGGATGGCCAGCAGTTGCACGGCCTCAACGCCTCGGGCCCGGCGCCGTCGGCCTGGACGCCGGACTACTTCAGGCGCAAGCATGGCGCCGACGCCAAGACGCCGCCGATGCGTGGCTGGGATTCGGTCAGCGTGCCCGGCGCGGTGGCGGCCTGGGCGGCCTTGAGCCAGCGTTTCGGCAAGCTGTCTTTCGAAGACCTGATGGCGCCGGCCATTCAGATCGCCGAGCGTGGTTACGCGGTGCCGGTGGTGGTGCAGGACAAATGGGCGGCCGCCTCGCGTCTGCCGGGGCTGGTGTCGCAACCCGGCTTTGCCGAGACCTTTTTACCGCACGGCCGGGCGCCCGAAGTGGGTGAGTTGTTCCGCTTTCCGGGCGCCGCCCGTGCGCTGAAGGCCATCGCCGCGACCCAGGGCCAGGCCTTGTACGGTGGCGAGATCGCCGAGGCGCTGGCGCGCCAGGCAGCCGCCCAGGGCGGCGCGATGACGGTGGCCGACCTGGCGCTCTACCAGCCCGAATGGGTCACGCCGATCGGCCAGGACTACCGCGGCCACCGGCTGCACGAGATCCCGCCCAACGGCCAGGGCATCGCGGCGCTGATCGCACTCGGCATCCTGCAGCACTTCGACCTGGGCGGGCTGGGCGCTGACAGCGTGGCCGCGCAGCACCTGCAGATCGAGGCCATGAAGCTGGCGTTTGCCGATGTCTACCGCTACGTGGCCGAGCCGTCCTCGATGTCGGTCACGCCCGAGCAGATGCTGGACCCGGCTTACCTGGCCGGCCGCGCCAGGCTGATCGATGCCCGGCGCGCGCAGGATTTTGGTGCCGGCAACCCGGCCAAGGGCGGCACCATCTACCTGACCACCGCCGACGAGCACGGCATGATGGTCAGCTTCATCCAGAGCAACTACCTGGGCTTCGGCTCGGGCGTGGTGGTGCCCGAGTACGGCGTCAGCCTGCAGAACCGCGGCTACGACTTCAGCCTGGATGCCGCCAGCCCCAACCTGGTGGCGCCGGGCAAGCGCCCGTTCCACACCATCATCCCGGCCTTCCTCACCAAGGACGGCCAGCCGCAGATGGGCTTCGGCGTGATGGGTGGCCACATGCAGCCGCAGGGCCATCTTCAGACGCTGGTGCGCATGCTTGATTTCGGCCAGAACCCGCAGGCGGCCTGCGACGCGCCGCGCTGGCGCGTCAACCAGGGCCGCTCGATCAACGTCGACCAGCACATGGACCCGGCGCTGGTGCAGGGCCTGGTCGACCTGGGCCACCAGCCCGAGGTGCTGACCGACAGCTACATGGACCTGGGCGCCGGCCAGTTCATCTGGCGCCTGGGCGACCCGGCGGTGGAAGGCTACGTGGCCGCCAGCGATCCGCGGCGCGACGGGCAGGCGTCGGGGTTCTGATCGGCCGACGGCCCGGGCCGTCCAGGCCCAGTCGTGCCCCTTCAGGCCCCGAGGCTCTCGTCGATCGCGCGCAGCGTCTGCTTGGCGTCCAGCGGCTTGGTGAGGAACTGCGCCGCGCCGGCGTCGAAGCATTCGTCGATGCGCTGCGGCCGGCTCTCGGCCGAGACCACGATCACCGGGATGCCGCGCAGCCGGGCATCGGCCTGCATCGTGCGCAGCACCTCAATGCCGGGGCGGTCGGGCAGGTCGAGGTCGAGCAGCACCAGGTCGACATCGGCGTCGGCCAGCCGCACCAGGCCCTCAGCGGCGCGGCGTGCACACACCAGCGTGATGCCGGGGCGCTGCAGCATCAGCTGGCGCATGGCCTCGGCATCGGCGTCGTTGTCCTCGATGTAGAGCACGGTGCCGATGCTCACCTGCGGCATCAGCGGCATGTTGGCGCTGACGACGGTGCGGCTGGGCTCGCCCACCGGTCGCGGCAGCGTCAGGCTGAAGACCGAGCCGGCGCCTTCTTCGCTGGTCACGCTCAGGCTGCCGCCCATCAGCGCGGCCAGCTTGCGGCAGATCACCAGGCCGATGCCGGTGCCCTGGCTGCCGGGCTGGCCGGGCGTGCCCTGGCGCTCGCGCCCGAGGCGGTTGAAGGGCGTGAACAGCTCGCCCATCTGCGCGGCGCTCATGCCGATGCCGCTGTCCTCGACCTCGATGGTCAGTTCGCCCACCGCGCCCGGGCGGGTGCGCATCACCACCTGGCCGCCGGGGCGGTTGTACTTGATGGCATTGCCCAGCAGGTTGATCAGCACCTGACGCAAGCGCACCGGATCGGCCTGCACCCGCTCGGCCTGCGGCGAGAGTGACAGCGCCAGCGTCACCTGGCCCTGCTGCGCGGCGGGCTCGACCATCGCCATGGCCTCCTGCGCCAGGTCGGGCAGCGAGACCGGCTCCAGCGTCAGTCGCAGGCTGCCGGCTTCCATGCGCGACAGGTCGAGCACGTCGTTGATCATGTCCAGCAGGTGCCAGCCGGCCTGGCGGATCTGCGTCAGGCCATGCTGCTGGTTGGGATGGTCGCTGTCGGCACTGTCGCCGCTGCCGTCGGTGCGGCCCAGCATCTGCGCAAAGCCGAGGATGGCGTTCAGCGGTGCGCGCAGTTCGTGGCTCAGGCGCGCCAGGAAGTCGCTCTTGGTGCGGCTGGCGATCTCGGCCTCGTCGCGCTCGCGCTCGGCCTCGCGCAGGCGCAGCACCTGCGTCAGGTCCTGCAGCGCGCCGACGGTGGCCACCTTCTCGCCGGTGGCGTCGTGCAGCGTGCGCAGGCTGGCGGCCACCTGCAGCACCCGGCCGTCGGGCGTGATGTAGCGCTGGCGCCGCGCCTGGCCACCGCCCACCGCGGCGGCGGTGCCGTCGTCCTCGGCCACGTCGGGCAGCTGGATGTCGGACAGCGGGCGCTGCAGCAACTCGGCCGCGGTGCAGCCCATCATCGCGCAGAAGGCCGGGTTGACGTCGGTGATGCGGCCCGCCGGGTCGACCACCGTGACGCCGATGTTCACGCTGTCGAAGATCGCGCGAAAGCGCTGCTCGCTCACCGCCAGCCGGGCTTCGGCCTGGCGGCGTTCGTCGATCTCGGCCTGCAACGCGGCGGTGCGCTCGCGCACCCGGTCTTCGATGCGGCGCAGCCGCCCGCTCAGCGCCAGCAGCAGCGTGGCCAGCAGGGCGGTGCCGATCACCGCGGGCAGCGCCAGCAGCCAGGCCGCGGTGAAGATGCGGTTGTCGGCGGTGGCCGGCTCGGTGACCAGCAGGTCCAGCCGCTGGTCGGCCAGCATCACCTTGTAGGGCAGGGCCCGCAGCGCGCTGGCCAGCACGTCGGATTCGCAGCCCGGTGGCCCGGCCAGCCGCTGCGCAGGGGCGCCGGCCGCGGCCGCGGCATTGGTCAGGCACACCCGCAGGTTGGGATCGTCGGCATCGGGCAGTGCCGAGGCCAGCAACTCGTCGGTGTCGACGCGTGCAAACACCAGCCGCGCCGCCGCATCGCTGCCCGCCGGCACCGACTGCAGCAGCAGCAGGGCCGTGCCGGCGCTGGCCGTGGCGGCGCCTTCGGCACGCACCGGCAGCGCCACGGGGCCGGGCGCCGCCAGCGCGTTGTCCAGTGCCTGGCGCAGCGGCGCGGCCAGGCTCAGCTGGCCATCGACGGCCGCGCGCGCGCCGGGCAGCGCCGGGGCGGCGCCCTGCGGTGCATGGGCATGGCGCAGCTGCCATTCGCCCGCGCTGCCGGTGGCGGAGGCCTGCTCGATCCAACCCATGGCGCGCAGGCCGGCCATGCGCGCCATCCAGCCGCCCGAGAGCTGATCGAACAGGCCCGGGTCCAGCCGATTGCCGCCCACCGCCAACACGCCGCGCAGCGCCAGCACCGCGTTCAGCGGATCGGCCAGCAGCTTCTGCACGCGCAACTGCCGCAGGCTGGCTTCGCGGTCGAAGCGCACCTGCAGCCGGGTCTCGTCGCGCCGTGCCACCTGGTCGACGCCCGGCAGCAGCAGCGCCACCACCGCCAGCAGCGGCAGCGCCACCAGGCGGCGACGCTCGCGCCACGCGCCCTGCGCACGGGCCAGCCAGCACAGCAGCACCGGCGCGATGACCAGGATGCCGGCCGCATCGGCCACGAAGCGCCCCACCGCACCGGCCAGCTGAGGCCGCGACAGCGGCAGCGCCGCCGCCGCATCCATGCCCCATTGCGCCAGCATCACCGCCACCACCCCCAGCAACGCCGCCGCCGGCGTGGCCACCAGCGCAAAGCGTCTCAGCCGGGGCGCGGTGTCGAGCTGCAGCAGATCGGCGTCCTGCGCATGGCGCATCAACCAGCCGGCCAGCAAGGCCTGCAGGCCCAGCACGCCGGCGCCGATCAGTGCGGCAGGGGTCGCCACGCCGGACAGCAGATCGGCCGCCAGCACACCGGCCAGCGCCGCCGGCACCGTCCAGCGCCCGCGCGACATCGCCGCGGCCACCGTCACGCCCAGCACGATCGACAGGGGCGGCAGCGACACGGTGCCCAGCGCATAGCTCGGCAACACCGCCTGCAGCGCGCCGCACAGCAAGGCCAGGACGACCGAGCGCAGCAAGGTGCGCTGCCAGCGCGTGGTGGAGGGCGGAGCGTTGAGGTCGTTCATCGTGGGCGGATTCGAGCTGCACGAGTATGGCCCAGCACCTTGTGCGCGGCACTTGGGGACGACAGCGGCTTGACCGGCGCCAGCCGTTGTTCGCGTGCCCTGGCAAGCAAGCCTTCTGCCAAGGCGAAGGCAGGTCGCGTCCGCGACGGCCTTGGCCCGAGTGGGCCTTCCTACAATCGGGGTGATGTCCACACCGCTGCCCACCGCCCCCGGGCTCCACCCCGGCAGGTTGCAGGCGCTGTTGCAGGGCGTCTGGGCCGGGCCGGTGCTGGCGATGGTCGGCGCGGTGGCTTTCTCGGGCAAGGCCATCATCGTCAAGCTGGCCTACCGGCACGACGTCGATGCGGTCACCTTGATCATGCTGCGCATGGCGGTGGCGCTGCCGTTCTTCCTGCTGATGGTGTGGTGGGCCGGTCGTGGCCGGCCGGCGCTGCCGCTGCGCGACAAGCTGGCCGCCGCGGCGCTGGGTTTCACCGGCTATTACCTGTCGAGTTTTCTCGACTTCCTGGGGCTGCAGCACATCACCGCCAGTCTGGAGCGGCTGATCCTCTACCTCACGCCGGCGGTGGTGCTGCTGCTGTCGTGGATGTTGTTCGGACGGCGCGCCAGCGCGCGCCAGTGGGCGGCGATGGCGCTGGGCTACGGCGGGCTGCTGCTGGTCTTCGGCCATGAGCTGACGCAAGACGGATCGCGCGTGGCGCTGGGCACCGCGCTGGTGGTGGCCAGCACGCTCAGCTATGCCGGCTACCTGCTCTACAGCGGTGAGGTGGTGCGGCGCATCGGCTCGCTGCGGCTCACCGGCTGGGCCAGCAGCGTGGCCTGCGTGCTGTGCCTGGCGCAGTTTGCGCTGCTGCGGCCCGTGGGGGGGCTGGCCGACCTGGCGCCACCCGTGGTGTGGCTGAGCTTGATCAACGGCACGCTGTGCACGGTGTTGCCGGTGCTGCTGGTGATGATGGCGATCGAGCGCATCGGCTCGTCACGCACGGCGCAATACGGCATGGTCGGGCCGATCACCACCATCGGTCTGGGCGTGCTGATCCTGGGTGAGCCCTTCACCGCCTGGGTGGCCGCCGGCACGCTGTGCGTGTTGGCTGGCGTGGCGCTGCTGGCGCGCTCGCGGTAGCCTCGGGGTCTTTCCCATCATGATCAAACCACAGGAGACGACGCAATGGATCTGGGCATCGCAGGCAAATGGGCGCTGGTGTGCGCCGGCAGCAAGGGGCTGGGACGGGGCTGCGCCGAGCACCTGGCGCGCGAAGGCGTGAACCTGGTCATCACCGCCCGCGGCGCCGAGGCGCTGGAGGCCACCGCCGCCGCGTTGCGGGCGATGGCGCCGGGCATCGAGGTGCGCACCGTCGTCGGTGACATCACCACGCCGGAAGGCCGGGCCGCGGCGCTGGCCGCCTGCCCGCAAGTCGACATCCTGATCAACAACGCCGGCGGCCCGCCGCCGGGCGATTTCCGCGACTGGCAGCGCGCCGACTGGATCAAGGCGATCGACGCCAACATGCTGACGCCGATCGAGCTGATCAAGGCCACCGTCGACGGCATGGCCGAGCGGGGTTTCGGCCGCGTGGTCAACATCACCTCGGGCGCGGTGAAGGCGCCGATCGACATCCTGGGGCTGTCCAACGGCGCGCGCAGCGGGCTGACCGGCTTCGTCGCGGGCTTGTCGCGCCAGCAGCGGCTGGCCGGCCGCAACGTGACCATCAACAACATCCTGCCGGGCGCCTTCGACACCGACCGGCTGCGCACCACGCTCAAGGGCGCAGCGGCGGCCGGGGGCGTCAGCATCGACGAGGTGGCCGAGCGCCGCCGCAAGACGCTGCCGGCGCAGCGCTTCGGCCAGGCCGACGAGTTCGGCGCGCTGTGCGCCTTCGTCTGCAGCGCCCATGCCGGCTACCTGACCGGCCAGAACCTGCTGATCGACGGCGGCGCCTACCCGGGCACCTTCTGAGGCGCTGAAACGGGGTTGGGTGCGCGCTGCCGGGCGCGGGCCGCGGCGCCGATACACTGCATCCCCGCCTGCCCCGTCGCCCCTCAGCCGTGTCCGACCGCCTTGCCGTCCTGCCGCAATACCTGCTGCCCAAGCAGGCCCTGACTCTGCTGGCGGGCGCCATTGCGCGCCTGCGTGGCGGCACGCTCACCACCGCGCTGATCCGCTGGTTCGTGGGCCGCTACGGCGTCAACATGGCCGAGGCGGCCGATCCGCGCATCGAGGCTTACGCCAGCTTCAACGACTTCTTCACCCGGGCGCTGAAGCCCGGCGTGCGGCCATTGGCCGATGCGGCGCTGCTGAGCCCGGTGGACGGCGCGATCAGCCAGTTCGGCGCCATCGAGCGCGACCAGATCTTCCAGGCCAAGGGCCACCACTTCAGCACCACCACGCTGGTGGGCGGTGAGGCGGCGCTGGCCGCGCCCTATGCCGACGGCGCCTTCGCCACGCTGTACTTGAGCCCACGCGACTACCACCGCATCCACATGCCCTGTGCCGGCACGCTGCGCCGCATGGTGCATGTGCCGGGTGAGCTGTTCTCGGTGAACCCCACCACCGCGCGTGGCGTGCCGGGGCTGTTTGCCCGCAACGAGCGGGTGGTGTGCCAGTTCGATGATGCGCAGGGCCGGCCCTTCGTGCTGGTGCTGGTGGGCGCCACCATCGTCGGCAGCATGGCCACCGCATGGCACGGCGTGGTCAATCCGCCGCGGCCCGGGGTCATTCGGGATTGGCGTTATGACGACCGACCCGTGGCGCTGGCCCAGGGGGCCGAGATGGGCCGCTTCCTGCTGGGCTCGACCGTGGTGATGCTGTTCACCCGCGAGGCCATGCGGGGCCAGCGCTTCAACCCGGCCTGGGCGCCGGGCGGTGCCATCCGAATGGGTGAGGTGATGGGCGAGGTGATGGCCAGCGTCTAGCCGTCGGTCGACAAGGCCTCGGCGCAGTGCCAGGGCATCACCAGCCGGCCATCGGCGCCGGGCACGGCCTCGATGCGGATGCGCGGCGCCGACGACTGCACCGGCCCGAAGATGGTGGCAAAGGCCACGTCGGCCGCATCGCGCCCGGTGCCGAAGCGCACGAAGCCCATCGGGATCGCCGTGCCCGAGGGATCGAAGATGTACCAGCGCCCGCCCAGATAGGCTTCGACATAGGCGTGGAAGTCGGTCGGGCCCAGCGCCGGGTCGGCCCCGTAGTCGATGCCGGTGGCAAACCGCGCCGGGATGTTGACGGCCCGGCACAGGGCGATCATCAGGTGGGCAAAGTCGCGGCACACGCCCACGGTGTCGACCAGCGTGTCCATCGCCGAGGTGTTGGCGTTGCTGGTGTTGGGGGTGAAGGCGGTGTGCTGCAGCACCCAGTCGCGGATGCCCTGCACGCGGCCGTGGCCTTGCCAGCGCTGGCCGAATTCACGCGTGGCCAGGCGCGTCAGCCGGTCGCTCTGGCAGTAGCGGCTGGGGTAGATGTAGCTCAGCACCGGCGTGGGCAGTTGCGCCACCGGCACCTCGGCGATGTTGCCCGGCTGCTCCACGTGGTGCAGCAGGTCGATGGTGGCGCTGTAGGCCACACGCAACGGGCCGGGCAGGGCGCTCAGCCGCAGGTAGCGGTTCAGCGTGACCGGATCGGTGTCCACCGTCAGCGGCACGTTCTGGCTGACCGTGAGCAGTTCCTGCAGCACCTGCTGGCGCGCGGTGTGCGCGGCGTGGATGTTGAAGATGAAGTCGCAACCGGGTTGCGACACCTCGTAGTCGAGCTCCAGCGACAGGCGCAGCCGGATCATGGCCGACCGATCGAACGGGTCTCGGCGTGCATCAGGGTTTTCATGGGGCCTCCGGTGAGGTTCGACACTAACACCGGCCCGCACCGCCACGGCATGCACCACGATTGACCTTGCCGGCGCGCGTGGGCTACCGTGGTGCATCCCCAGCCCCGTGCCGCCAAGGCACCCTCACCATGCGTGTCTTCACTGCCAGCCTTGCCACCGAGACCAACACCTTTGCGCCCATGCCCACCGGGCTGGCCTCGTTCAAGGACGAGGGCGGCTACTTCCCGGCCGGCACCCATCCCGACCAGATGACCTTCTTCGCCGGCCCGTTGTGGGCCGCGCGCCAGCGTGCCCGCGAGTGCGGCTGGCAGCTGATCGAAGGCCTGGTGGCCGGCGCGCAACCCAGCGGCATCACCACCCGCCTGGCTTATGAGACCTTGCGCGACGAGTTGCTGGCCGACCTGCGCGCCGCGCTGCCGCTGCAGATGGTGCTGCTGGGCCTGCACGGTGCGATGGTGGCCGACGGTTACCCCGATTGCGAAGGCGACCTGCTGACCCGCGTGCGCGCCATCGTCGGCCCCGAGGTGGTGGTGGGCGCCGAACTCGACCCGCATCACCACCTCAGCGCGGCCATGGTGTCGCAGGCCGACCTGCTGATCGCCTTCAAGCAATACCCGCACACCGATGTGCTGGAACGCGCCTTCGAACTGGTCGACCTGTGCGCCGCGCAGGTGGCGCACCGGCGCCGGCCGGTGGCCTCGGTGGTGGATTGCCAGATGGCGGTGATGGTGCACACCACGCGCGAGCCGGCGCAAGGCTTTGTGCAGCGGCTGCAGGCGCTGGAGGGGCGCGACGGTGTGCTGTCGATCTCGCTGACCCACGGCTTCCCCTGGGGCGACGTGCCCGACATGGGCACCAAGCTGCTGGTCTACACCGACGGCCGGCCGGCCGAAGGCGCCGCGCTGGCGCGCCGCCTGGCCGACGAGCTGATCGCGCTGCGCGCGCAACTCGACCCGCCCTGGCAGGACATCGACGGCGCGATCGACGAGGCCCTGGCCGCACCGCCCGGCCTGGTGGTCATCGCCGACAGCGCCGACAACCCCGGCGGCGGTGCGGCGGGCGACAGCAGCTTCATCCTGCGCCGGCTGATCGAGCGGGGCATCGCGGGCGCCGCCTTGGGGCCGCTGTGGGACCCGCAGGCGGTGCGCATCGCCTTCGATGCCGGCGTGGGTGCGCGCCTGCCGCTGCGCCTGGGCGGCAAGGTGGGGCCGATGTCGGGCGATCCGCTCGATGCCGATTGCACCGTCAAGGCCCTGGTGCGCGACATGGCGATGAGCGGCCTGGCCGGCACCCGGCAGCCGCTGGGCGACTGCGCGCTGGTGCAGGCGCAGGGCGTGGAGGTGGTGCTGATCAGCCGGCGCAGCCAGGCCATGGGCACCGACCTGTTCAGCCAGCTGGGCTGCGATCTGACGCAGCGGCGCTTGGTGGTGGTCAAGTCGTCGCAGCACTTCCGGGCGGCTTACGCGCCGCTGGCGGTGCGCATCGTCTATGCCAGCGCGCCGGGCTCGGTCACCAACAACCTGCAACTGCTGGACTACCGCCACATCCAGCGGCCGAAGTGGCCGATCGACGCCTGAAGATCCACGCCCCTGGCGCGCGACTTGCATTGCGCAAACCCTGATGAGTCGGCCTGCCGAATTCGGTTAGCGTTGCGTCGATCGTTTGGGTTAGCGCAGGGCTTGAATCCCGCGCATTTTTTTGGAGTGACACCGCATGAAATTCTCTCGTCGTCTGGCCGCCGTGGCCGCCCTGACCGCTGTTTCGGCCCTGTCCCTGGGCACCTCGCTGCCGGTGTTGGCGCAGGGCACCGTGCTGCGCGTGGTGCCGCACTCCAACCTGGCGATCCTCGACCCGATCTGGACCACCGCCTACATGAGCCGCAACCACGGCTACATGATCTACGACACGCTGTTCGGCACCGACGAGAACGGCAAGGTCAAGCCGCAGATGGTCGACACCTGGACGGTCAGCGGCGACAACCGGCTCTACACCTTCAAGCTGCGCAAGGGCCTCGAGTTCCACGACGGCAAGCCGGTGACCGGCGACGACGTCATCGCCTCGCTCACCCGCTGGGGCAAGCGCGACGCCATGGGCCAGGCGCTGTTCCAGTTCGTGCAGCGCATGGATTCACCGGCGCCCGACACCTTCCGCATCTTCCTGGGTGAGGCCTGCGGCTTCGTCATCGAGGCCCTGGGCAAGCCCGGCTCGAGCGTGCCCTTCATCATGCCCAAGCGCGTGGCCGAGACCGATGCCTTCAAGCAGATCGAAGAGCACATCGGCTCGGGCCCCTATGTGTTCAAGCGTGACGAGTTCAAGCCGGGCGACAAGGCGGTCTACACCAAGTTCGCCAAGTACGTGCCGCGCAGCGAGCCGCCGTCGGGCACCACGGGCGGCAAGAACGTCTACGTCGACCGGGTGGAATGGAACCTGGCGCTGCGTGATGCGCAGGCCCAGGTCAACGCGCTGCAGAAGGGCGAGGTCGACGTGATCGAGGCGCTGGGCTTCGACCACTTCGCCACGGTGAAGGCCGACACCACCCTGCAGATGCCCAAGTACGCCAACTTCGGCCTGCAGTACATGGCGCGCTTCAACCACCTGCACAAGCCCTTCGACAACGTCAAGGTGCGCCAGGCCGCCATCGCCGCGATGACGCAAGAGCCCTTCCTGCGCGCGTCAGTCGGCGTGAAGGAACTCTACAAGACCTGCCCGTCGATGTTCATTTGCGGCACGCCCTTCGGCAGCACCGCGGGCAGCGACATCCAGGCCAAGAGCAACATGCGCAAGGCGCAGGCGCTGCTCAAGGCCTCGGGCTACGACGGCACGCCCATCGTCATCATGAAGCCCACCGACCTGGCCTCGATCCAGAAGCTGCCCGACGTGGCCGCTCAGCTGCTGCGCCAGGCTGGCTTCAAGGTCGATCTGCAGGCGATGGACTGGCAGACCCTGGTGGGCCGGCGCGCCAAGAAGGACGCACCGGACAAGGGCGGCTGGCACATGTTCCTGACGGCCTGGCAGACCTTCGACGTCTGGAACCCGATCTCCAACCCGACCATGGACACCCGCGGCGAGAAGAGCACCTGGTTCGGCTGGGCCACCGACGACAAGCTGGTGGAATTGCGCAACCAGTTCATGCGCGCCACCGACGAAGGCGCCAAGAAGAAGCTGGCCGACCAGATCCATGCGCGGGCCTTCGAGGTGGGCACCCATGCCCCGCTGGGCGAGTACATGCAGCCGATGGCCGCGCGCAAGAACATCAGCGGCTTCTTCGTGACCAACGGCAACATCTACTGGAACTTGAAGAAAAACTGAGGCTGCAGCGAGCGGGCCTGCGCCTGGCGCGGGCCCGGCCCTCAAAGCCATCGACCTGATGCTGAACTTCCTCTTTCGCCGGCTGCTGTCCACGCTGCCCGTCCTGCTGATCGTCTCGCTGCTGGTCTTCCTGATGTTGCGGCTGACGCCGGGCGACCCGGCGGCGGTGCTGGCGGGTGATGCCGCCAGCACCGAGCAGATCGCCCAGATCCGCACCAGCCTGGGACTGGACCGCACGATTCCCGAGCAGTTCTTCATCTGGGCCGGCCACCTGCTCACCGGCGACCTCGGCCAGAGCTACTACTACAAGACCGAGGTCACCACACTGATTGCCCAGCGGCTGGAGCCCACCGTGTCACTGGCGGTGATCACCATCACGCTGGCGGTGCTGATCGCCGTGCCGCTGGGCGTGATGGCGGCCTGGCGCTTTGGCGGCTGGCTCGACAAGGGGCTGATGGGCTTCTCGGTGATCGGCTTTTCGGTGCCGGTGTTCGTCAGCGCCTACCTGCTGATCTGGTTGGTCTCGCTCAAGCTGGGCTGGCTGCCGGTGCAGGGCTACAAGCGTCTCGCTGATGGCGTGGGGCCCTGGCTGTACCACCTCACCTTGCCGGCCATCACTCTGAGCCTGATCTACATCGCGCTGATCGCCCGTGTCACCCGCGCCTCGGTGTTGGAGACCCTGGGCGAGGACTACATCCGCACCGCCCGCGCCAAGGGCCTGCCCGAGGCCACGGTGCTGATGCGCCACGCGCTGGCCAATGCGGCCGTGCCCATCGCCACCGTCATCGGCATCGGCATTGCGCTGCTGATCGGCGGCGTGGTGGTCACCGAATCGGTCTACGCCATTCCCGGCCTGGGGCGGCTGACGGTGGATGCTGTGCTGGCGCGCGACTTTCCCACCATCCAGGGCGTGATCCTGCTGTTCTCGTTCGTCTACGTGATGGTCAATCTGCTGGTGGATCTGTCATATGTCTTCTTCGATCCCCGGATCCGGTATTGACGCCATGAGCGCCACCCCGGATTTCGAAGCGCTGTCGGTCGAAGCGGCCACCGTCGTCCCGCAGCAGAGCGCGTGGACGCGTGTGCGCCGCAACATGTCGGTGCGCATCGGTGGCGCGGTGATGCTGCTGCTGGTACTGATCTCGCTGGCCGCACCCTGGCTGGGCACGGTCGACCCCTCGCTGTTCGACCCCGCCAGCCGCGACCTGCTGCCCGGCAAGACCGGCGAGATCACCACGCTGGACGGCGAGCAACTGTCGCACCGCTTCCTGATGGGATCGGACAGCTTCGGCCGCGACATCTACAGCCGGGTGATCTATGGCACCCAGGTGTCGTTGATCGTCGGCCTGTTCACGGCGGTGGTGGCACTGGCCATCGGCATCGTGCTGGGGCTGATGGCCGGCTTCCTGCGCTGGCTCGACGGCCCGCTGATGCGGGTGATGGACGGCGTGATGGCCATCCCCGCCATCCTCATCGCCATCGCGCTGGTGGCGATGTGGCGCGGCAGCCTGAGCACCGTGGTCATCGCCATCGCCATCCCCGAGATCCCGCGCGTCACCCGGCTGGTGCGATCGCTGGTGCTCACCATCCGCGAAGAGCCTTACGTCGAGGCCGCCATCTCGCTGGGCACGCCCACCTGGAAGATCATGTGGCGCCACATCCTGCCCAACACCGTGGCACCGCTGGTGGTGCAAGGCACCTTCATCTGCGCGGCCGGCATCCTGACCGAGGCGGCGCTGTCGTTCCTGGGCGTGGGCCTGCCGCCCGACATCCCCACCTGGGGCAACGTGATGGCCGAAGGCCGCGGGCAGTTCAACGAGTACCCGCACAACATCTTCTTCCCGGGCATCTTCCTGGCGATCACGGTGCTGGCGGTCAATATCCTGGGGGACG
>Ga0155495_1171_pt5 | contig 17316 bp, 15 predicted proteins | sample RifCSPhighO2_12_FD_107153 | JGI IMG/M metagenome (GOLD analysis project Ga0155495, IMG submission 107153) | Burkholderiales bacterium RIFCSPHIGHO2_12_FULL_69_20
ACCGCCACGTGGAAGGGCAGGATCAGCGGGCAGGATTCGCTGATGAACAGCCGCGAGCGCACCTCGACCCCGATCTTCTCGAGCCGCTCTATCTCCATCAGCAGGTGGGTGGGATCAACCACCACGCCGTTGCCGATGTAGCAGGGCACGCCGTCGCGCATGATGCCCGAAGGGATCAGCTGCAGCGCCGTCTTGATGCCCTTGATCACCAGCGTGTGGCCGGCGTTGTGGCCGCCCTGGAAGCGCACCACGCCCTGGGCGTGGTCGCACAGCCAGTCGACGACCTTGCCCTTGCCTTCGTCGCCCCACTGGGTGCCGACGACGACCACGTTGCGGCCGTTTGCGACAGTCTTGCCTTGTTGCATGTTTGAAGTGTCCAGTTTGCAGTTTGGTGGCGGGCGCTCAGAGCGCGCGCAGCACCCAGTGGCCATCGATGGCCACGAGTTCGCGGTCGCAGTCGAATTCCTCGCCCTCGTGCTCATGGCCGGGCAGGATGCAGACGACCGTGTCGCCCAGTTCGCGCAGCCTGCGCACGGCCTGGCGCAGGCCGAGGTCCTCGCTCCAGGGTGCGCGCACGGCAGTGCGGCGTGATTCAGGTGCGGCGCAGGCGGCCAGCAGTTTCAGGTCGGTGGAAAAACCCACCGCCGGGCGGTTGCGGCCGAACACCGCACCCACTTCGTCGTAGCGTCCACCACGCAACAGCGCGTCGGACGCGCCCGGCGCATAAACCGCAAAGCGAGCGCCTGAGTAGTACGCATAACCGCCCATGTCGGCCAGGTCGAAACCCACCCGCACATCGGGGTGGGCGCGGCCCACGTGCTGCGCCAGCCAGGCCAGGTCATCCAGTGCGGCGGTGATCATCGGCCGTGCCGGCAGCAGGCGGCGAGCCTCATCCAGCACCGCGAAGTCACCGTACAAGCTGGGCAGGACCAGCAAGGCCGCACGCGTGTCGGCCGCAAAGCCTTGCGACAACCGGGTCAGCGACGCCTGGTCCTTGGCCGCCAGCGCCGTGACGACCTCGTTGAGAACCGCCGCCTCGGCCGGCACGCCGGCCAGCACACCACGCACGATGCGTGCGTCGGCCAGGTCGAGCACCAGATCCTTCAGGCCCGCGGCACGCAGGCCGTCGAGCGCCAGGTCCTGCACTTCCAGGTCGGCCTCCAGGCCGGCATGGCCGTAGATCTCGGCACCCAGTTGCAGCGGCTCACGCGTGGCGTGGGCCGATTGCGGCCGCGTGTGCAGCACTGGCCCGCAATAACAAAGCCGGGTGACGCCCTGGCGATTGAGCAGGTGCGCATCGATGCGAGCCACCTGCGGCGTGGTGTCGGCGCGGATGCCCAGCGAGCGGCCACTGAGTTGGTCGACCAGCTTGAAGGTGCGCAGATCGAGGGCCCGGCCGGTGCCACTGAGCAGCGACTCGAGATGCTCCAGCAACGGCGGCATCACCAGCTCGAAGCCGTAGCCGCGCGCCATCTCCAGCAGGGTGCGCCGCAATTCTTCGAGGCGTCTGGCCTCGGCCGGCAGCACGTCGGCAATGTGCTCGGGCAGCAGCCAAGCAGAGGACATGAAACAAACCCGGGGGGATTAAAACCGGCATTGTACCGGCGGGCCTGTGCCGGACGGCACAGGTGTCAACAGGTCAGCAGGCTGCCGTGGCAGCCGCCGACAGCGCAGTCAGCGCCAGAGCAGCAGCATCAGCAGACCCGCCAGCATGCTGGACAGGCCGATGAAGCGGATCTGGCCGTCGCTCATCTTCAGCGCGCGTTCAAACACCTGGCGCCAGGCCGTGGGGCTGAAAAAGGGCAGCAGGCCTTCAAACACCAGCATCAGCGCCAAGGCGCCCATCACCCAATCGATCATGGCCGGCAGCGAGAAACGTCAGCGCTTGGGTGCAGCCGCCGGAGCCACCGATCCACCACCGCGCATGGCTTTGAAGAAGTCGCTCGACGGATCGATCACCATCACGTCGCTCTTGTTGCGAAAACTGGCGCGGTAGGCCTCGAGGCTGCGGTAGAACTGCGCAAACTGCGGGTCGCGGCCGAAGGCATCGGCATACAGCGCCGAGGCCTTGCCGTCGCCGACACCCTTGAGCTTCTGCGCATCGCGGTAGGCCTCCGCGATGATCACCTCGCGCTGCTTGTCGGCGTCGGCACGGATCTTCTCGCCTTCGGCCGCCCCTTGCGACCGCAACTCGTTGGCCACCTGCTTGCGCTCGGACTCCATGCGCCGGTAGACCGAGTCGGTGATGTCGGCGACGAAATCGACGCGCTTGATGCGCACGTCCAGGATCTCGATGCCGAAGGCCTTGGCTTCGTCCTCCAGCCGCTTGCGAACATCCAGCATCACCTTGTCGCGCTCGGACGACAGCACCTCACCCACCCGGCGCTTGGTGATCTCTTCGTTGAAGGCCGCCTGCACCACCGGGCTGAGCCGGCTTTCGAGGTTGCGGATGTCGGTGCCGTTGTTGCGGATGAACTGGCGCGGCTCGGAGATGCGCCACTTCACCAGCCAGTCGATCACCAGGCTCTTCTTCTCGGCGGTGAAGATCGGGCGGGTCTCGGGGCTGTCGAGGGTCTGCACCCGCTTGTCGAGGAACACCACGTTCTGGAACGGCGGCGGCAGCTTGAACTTCAAGCCGGGTTCGTTGATGACTTCCTTGATTTCACCCAGCGCGTACACCGCGGCGAGTTGGCGCTGGTCGACGACAAACAAGGTCGAGGCCAGCAGCATCAGGGCCAGCAGGGCGCCGGCGACGATGAGTCCGATTCGGTTCATGGATTGGTGGCCTTGTTGATCAGCGGCTGTCGCGGCTGCGGCCGGCGTCACGCGAGCGGGCATCCACGCCGGCGGCACCAGCGGCACCGCCGTCGGTGGGCAAGCCGGCCGATGGCGGCGCCTGCGGCACGGCTTGCATGCCGGCGCCGGGTGCGGCCTGCTGGATCAGCTTGTCCAGCGGCAGGTACAGCAGATTGCTGCCATTGCGGCTTTCGACCATCACCTTGCTCACGTTGGCATACACCTGCTGCATGGTGTCGATGTAGAGGCGGTCACGCGTGACGCCGGGCGCCTTCTGGTACTCGGTCAGCACCGAGCGGAAGCGCTGCGCATCACCCTCGGCCTGCGCCACCACGCGCTGACCGTAACCGTCGGCTTCTTCCATCAAGCGGGCCGCCGTGCCGCGCGCTTTTGGAATGACGTCGCTGGCGTAGGCCTGGCCTTCGTTCTTGAAGCGGTCGCGGTCGGCGCCGGCCTTCAGCGCGTCGTTGAAGGCAGCCTGCACCTGCTCGGGCACCTGCACGTTCTGCAGGTTGACGTTGACGACCAGGATGCCGGTCTTCAGACGGTCGAGCTGGTTCTGGATCGACTTGACCAACTCGGCGGCGATCGCGTCACGTGCCTCGTAGAGCACCGAGTCGACCTTGCTCTTGCCGACGATCTCGCGCACCGCCGACTCGCTGGCCTGCACCACGGCGTTGTCCGGATCGCGGTTCTCGAACAGGAAGGCCTTGGCATCCTTCAACCGGTACTGCACGGTGAAGCGGATGTCGACGATGTTCTCGTCCTGCGTCAGCATCGACGAATCACGCAGCCCGGTGGCCTGCGTGACATTGCTGCGGCCGATCTCAGCGGTACGCAGCTGGGTCACCGCCACGGCTTCGTGCGCCTGGAACGGGTACGGAAAGCGCCACTGAAAGCCGGCTTCCACCGTGCTGGTGTAGCGCCCGAAGGTGGTGACGATGGCCTGCTGGCCTTCCTGCACGATGAAGAAGCCGCTGCCGGCCCACACCACCGCGACCACAAAGCCGATCAGGCCGAGGCCGATGCCGGCGCTCTTGAGGTCGGGCTGGAAGGACGGGCCACCGCCTTGGTCGCCATCACCCGGATCGCGGCGCGGCGGCTGGCCGTTGCCACCGCCCTTGTTGTTGAACAGGCCGTTGAGTTTGCGATTGAAGTCGCGCCACAACTCGTCCAGATCGGGCGGGCCATCGTTGCGGCCACCAGCCATCATCGGACGTGGCCGGCGCAGCACGCCGGCCAGCAGCGCCCGGGCGGCGCCCGCCAATGCGCCCAGCCTCATGCCCAGCGGTGCCGGGGAGGGGTCGAAGGAAGATTTTGCGTGCATGTTCATGTTGTGGCCGATGGTAACGTGGCACCTTCCGCGGCTGGTTCGGCGCCCGGTTCGGCAGAGGTGGCGGCAAGCGACTCCGACAGCCCTTCAACTGGGGACTGGCCCGGTGGATTCAAGCCCGTGGGTGACGCGGCCTGTGCGATCAGCGCGCGCAGCGTGTCCAGCCCGATGCCGCGCAAGGCGCTGACGAACACCCGCGGCACGGCGCCACCACCGGCGCGCTCGGCCCAATCCTGCAAGGCACGCGGCGCCGGCTCGACCTGGTCGAGCTTGTTGAAGACGAGGATCTGCTGCACGTCGGCCGCGCCGATCTCGGCCAGCACGCGTTCAACCTCGTCACGCTGCTCCTGCAGCACCGGGCTGGACGCGTCGATCACATGCAAGAGCAGGTCGGCATCACAGGCCTCCTGCAGCGTGGCTTCGAAGGCTTCGACCAGCTTGTGCGGCAGGTCGCGGATGAAGCCCACGGTGTCCGACAGCGACACGGTGGTGCCCAGCGCCTCGAGGTACAGCGAGCGCGTGGTGGTGTCGAGCGTGGCGAACAACTGATCGGCCGCGTAGGCGCGGGCCTTGACCAACGCATTGAACAGCGTGCTCTTGCCGGCATTGGTGTAACCCACCAGTGAGACGCGGAAACCACCGCCCTTGCGCCGCGCCTGGCGCTGGGTATCACGCTGGCGCTTGACCTTGACCAGGCGCGCCTTCAGCGACTTGACGCGCTCGTCGATCATGCGGCGGTCGAGCTCGATCTGCGCCTCGCCCGGGCCGCCGCGCTGGCCGGCGCCGCCGGTCTGGCGCTCCAGGTGACTCCAGCGCCGCACCAGGCGCGAGCCCAGGTACTGCAGCCGTGCCAGCTCGACCTGCAGCTTGCCCTCGTGGCTCTGCGCGCGCTGCGCGAAGATCTCGAGGATCAGCGCGGTGCGGTCGGCCACGGCCACGCCCAGTGCGCGCTCGAGGTTGCGTTGTTGGGCCGGCGACAAGGCCTGGTCGAAGATCACGCACTCGGCGCCATGCATCTGCACCAGGGTCTTGATTTCGTCGGCCTTGCCGCTGCCGACGAACAGTGCCGGGTCGGGCGACTTGCGGCGGGCGATGACCCGCTCGACCGGCACGTCGCCGGCGCTTTCGGCCAGCAAGGCCAGTTCGTCCAGTGTCGGGTCGAAATGCTGACCGTTGCCGAAGTCGACACCCACCAGCACCACGCGCGCCGGTGCGACGCCAGTGGGCGTCGAGGCTTCCCGCGAATCGGGGTTCAAGGTGGGGGCGACGGGGTCGGAGGTAGCGCGGGCTCGGCTCAAGCCGGATCAGTCGGCTCGGCGGCGTGGAAGTTCACCGGACGGCCAGGCACCACGGTGGAGATGGCGTGCTTGTAGACCATCTGTGTCACGGTGTTGCGCAGGAGAACGACGTACTGGTCAAAAGACTCGATGTGCCCCTGCAGCTTGATGCCGTTGACGAGGTAGATCGAGACCGGTACATGCTCCTTGCGCAGCAGGTTCAGGAAGGGGTCTTGTAGGAGTTGCCCTTTGTTGCTCACGATATGACTCCGTGTTGAAAAGTTTGAGAACTTTCACCTTATCACACCAGGGAAAGCCAGTAGACGCCGGGGACGGCGCTGAGGTGCGCCTGTTCGGGCGGGCACGGCAGATCATCTGACCTAGCCTTCGTCGAAAGGGTTCCGTGACGACTTGAATTCAATGCGCAAGGGCGTGCCGGTGAGCTTGAAGTGCTCACGCACGCGGCCTTCCAGGTAGCGCTTGTAGGCCTCGGTCACATGCTCGAGCCCGTTGCCGTGGATGATCACGATGGGCGGGTTCATGCCACCCTGGTGGGCATAGCGCAGCTTGGGCGTGAAAGCCCCCGAGCGCCGCGGCGCCTGGTGCTGCACCGCCTCTTGCAGCAGCCGGGTGAGCACCGGCGTGGGCATCTTGCGGGTGGCCGAGGCGTGGGCATCAGCGATCGCCTTCCACACCGGCCCCAACCCCTGGCGCTTGAGCGCCGAGATATGCAGCACCGGCGCAAACTTGAGAAACGCCAGCCGCTGCTCGACCGAGCGCTCGAACATCTGGCGCTGGTAGGCGTCAACCGCGTCCCACTTGTTGACCGCCACCACCACCGCACGGCCGCTCTCGAGGATGTAACCCGCGATGTGGGCGTCCTGGTCGCTGACGCCCTGGGTGGCGTCGATCAGCAGCAGCACCACGTTGGCATCGGCAATGGCCTGCAGCGTCTTGACCACCGAAAACTTCTCGATCGCCTCGAACACCTTGCCCTTGCGGCGCAGGCCGGCGGTGTCGATCAGCTCGAACTTCCTGCCATCGCGCTCGAAAGGCACGCTGATGGCGTCTCGCGTGGTGCCGGGCTGGTCGAAGGCCACCAGCCGCTCTTCGCCCAGCCAGGTGTTGATCAACGTGCTCTTGCCGACGTTGGGCCGGCCGGCCACCGCCAGACGGATCGGCTTGTCGGCGCGATCTTCCTCGGTGTCGTCCTCCGGCTCGGCAAACTCTTCCAGCGCCGCGTCGAGCAGGCTGCGTATGCCCTGCCCGTGCGCGGCCGAGACCGGATGCGGCTCGCCCATGCCCAGTTCGTGGAATTCGGCCAGCAGCGGCGAGTCGACCAGGCCCTCGGCCTTGTTGACGCACAGCAGCACGCGCTTGTTGGCGCCGCGCAGGTACTTCGCGATGTCGTGGTCCTGGCCCGACACGCCGTTGCGGGCGTCGACCACGAAGACCACCGCATCGGCCTCGGCCACCGCGGCCTTGGTCTGCACGGCCATCATCGCGACGATGCCGGCCGGCTTGTCGGGTTCGAAGCCGCCGGTGTCGACGACGATGAACTCGTGGCCACCGTGCTTGGCGTCGCCGTAATGGCGGTCGCGCGTCAGGCCGGAGAAATCGGCGACGATCGCATCACGGCTTTTGGTGATGCGGTTGAACAGGGTCGACTTGCCCACGTTGGGCCGGCCCACAAGGGCGATGACGGGTTTCATTCGGCACAACCAAAGTGTTCACTCGCCGCATGCGCCCGCCCGGACCCAGCAGACGCCGTGGATCCGGCTCCGCCGGTCCACTGGGGTCGCCCCCCTGGGGGGGAGGCGCCGAAGGCGCTTCGGGGGGGGGCGATCATTCGGGGCGGAAAGCGAAAAGGCCACCGTTGCGCGTGACCACCAGCATGGTGGTGCCTGAAAGCACCGGCTGCGCCACCACCGGCGAACCGTCGGTGGGCAGGCGCAGCAGGGTCTTGCCGTCCTCGCGACCGAGGAAATGCACCTGGCCTTCGCTGTCGCCGAACATCACCGTCTTGCCGGCCGACAGCGGCGCGCTCAAGCCCCGGTAGAGCAGGCGCTCGTTGGTCCAGGCCAGCTCACCACCGCCGGACTTCCACGCGCTGATGCGGTCGGTGGCGTCAGCGCCGAAGACGAAGTCGGCGTCGCCGCCCACCGCCTGCTGGCCACCGGCGGTGCGGCTCCAGCGCAGGCTGGCACGATCAGGGCCGGCCACGGTCACGCAGCCCACCGCGGTCTGGAAGGCGCGGGCGCAGAGTTGGTTGCCCACGCGCAGCACCGGCCCGACCAGGTCGTTCAGGCGCTCGACCTCGTTGGTGCCGCGTGGCGAGGTGACAGCCAGCTCCCAGCGCACGCTGCCGGTGGTGGGGTCGATGCCCAGCATCACCGCGCCGATGCCGGCCACCAGCGTGTTCTTGTGCGCCGCCAGCACGCCGGGCTGGGCCAGCGTCAAGGCCTCGCCGGGGCGCTGCACGGTCCACAGGCGCCGGCCGTCCAGGGCATCGAAGGCATGCACCACGCGGTCGACACCCAGCACGAACACACGCTCGCCCGCCACCAGCGGTGCGGTGGTGGTGCGCGACGCCAGCCGGGTGCTCCACAGCTTGGTGCCCTGGTCCATCACCACCAGTTGGTTGTCGACGGTGACCACCGCGGCGCGGCGGCCATCGCTGCCGACACCGGCCGACAGCCGACCGCCGGCCTGGCCGCGCCACAGCTCGCGGCCACTCTGGGCCTCGAGCGCGACCACGGTGCCATCGGTGCCGGCGACGAAGAAGTTGCCGTCGCGCACCGCCACACCCAGCGGGAACTGCACCGAATCGAGCTTGGCCGACCAGACCTGGCGGCCGGCAATCTGCGCGGTCAGCGTCTCCAGCGGCGTGGGCTTGGGCTTGTCGGAGGCACAGCCGGCTAACGTGGTCAAGGTCGCGACAAATGCAGCGGCCAGCAGCCAAGCGTTGATCCGAAACGGTGGGCGGCGCATCACTTCGCGGCCCCTGAAGCGGCCGCAGCGGCCGGCGCCGGCGGTGCGGCCAGCGCGGTGAGCTTGGCCTCGATCAACCGCCGGTAGTCGACCTTGTCGTCCAGCGCCTTGTAGGCCGCCTGGTACGCGGCGCGCGCGTCGTCCTTCTTGCCCTGGGCCAGCAGCACGTCGCCGCGCCGATCGGCCACCAGGCCCGCGAACTCCTTGGCCTGCGCGGCGTCCAGCGCCTTGAGCGCGCCGTCGTAGTCCTTGGCATCGAGCAGCACGCCGGCCAGGCGCAGGCGGGCGATGGTACGGTATTCGTCTTCCACCGCGTTGTCGGCCAGCCAGGCCAGGCTGGCCTTGGCCGCGTCAGCCTGGCCCTTGTCGTACTGCAGCCGGGCCGCCATCAGGCCACCCTGCTGGGTGAGCGCGGTGCGGGCAAAGCGCTCCTTCATGTCGTTGAACACGCGCCCGGCCTTGTCGGCATCACCGGCCACGGCAGCCCGGTCGAGTTCATCGAACATCGCGGCGGCCTTGGTCGCCTGGTCGCGCTGGTACCAGCCCCAGGCATTCCAGCTGGCAAAGGCCAGCAGGCAGGCGGTGAGCACCCAGGTGATGAGGTTGCCCCACTGCTTCCAGAACGCCTTGAGTTCGTCGAGTTGTTCCTGCTCCTGCAGGTCGAGCGTGTTCGCCATGAAGCGCCTGTCGTCTGTGCGTTGAAAGCCAATGATCGGGGAGTGCGGGATTATGCGTTGCGCAACTCGTGCGCCCAGCCGGCCACGTCGGCCAGCGGACGCAGCACCTGGGTGGCCGCGGCATCACGCAGCGGCTTGATGGCCACCATGCCCTGGGCCAGCTCGTTGCCGCCGAACACCAGCGCGTGGCGCGCTCCGCTGGCATCGGCCTTCTTGAACTGCGACTTCATGCTGCCCAGCCCGGCACTGCCACCGGCATGCATCACCACCGCCACGCCGGCGCTGCGCAAGGCCTCCACCACGGCGATGGCCGGGCTCAGCGCCACCGCATCGGGCAGCACGGCATAGGCATCGGGCACCACCGCGGGAGGCATGATGCCGCATTGCTGCAGCAGGTCGAGCACACGCTCCAGCCCCATGCCCCAGCCCACACCGGGCGCAGGCTTGCCGCCGATCATCTCGACCAGGCCGTCGTAACGCCCACCGCCGCAGATGGTGCCCTGGGCGCCCAGCCTGGGCGTGATCCACTCAAACACCGTGTGGGTGTAGTAGTCCATGCCGCGCACCAGCCGCGGGTTGAGCGTGTAAGGCTGGCCCACCGCATCGAGCGCACCCTTGACCGCCTCCAGGTGCCTGAGCGAGCCCTCGCCCAGAAAGCCCATCAGCTGCGGCGCCGCATTCACCAGGTCCTGCATCGCCGGGTTCTTGGTGTCGAGGATGCGCAGCGGGTTGCTGTGCAGCCGGCGCCTGGCCTCGGCGTCCAGCAGGTCGGCGTGAGCCTCGAAGTGGGCGATCAGCGCGGCGCGGTGGGCGCGGCGCTCGTCGGGCACGCCCAGGCTGTTGATCTCCAGCCGTACATCGGCCAGACCCAAGTCGCGCCACAACGCGCGCGCCATCAGGATCACCTCGGCGTCGGTCTCGGGCCCGCCGAAGCCCAGCGCCTCCACCCCCACCTGGTGGAACTGGCGGTAGCGCCCCCGCTGCGGCCGTTCGTGACGGAACATCGGGCCGATGTAGAACAGCCGCTTGCCACCGTCGTAGAGCATCGAATGCTCGATCGCCGCGCGCACCACGCCGGCGGTGTTCTCGGGGCGCAGCGTCAGCTTGTCGCCGTTCATCGAGTCCTCGAAGGAATACATCTCCTTCTCGACGATGTCGGTCACCTCGCCCAGCCCGCGCACGAACAGCGGCGTGGGCTCGACGATGGGCGTGCGGATGTTCTGGTAGCCGTAGCGGCGCATCAGCGCACGCACCTGGTCTTCCAGCCATTCCCAGCGCGCCGATTCGGGCGGCAGGATGTCGTTCATGCCTTTGACGGCTTGCAGGGGTTCGGCCATGTGATGCTGGTGCCCGCCACGCGGGCCGCTCAAGAGAGGGGTTGGGAGCCCGCCGGGCGGGCATGGCAGCAGCCGAGGGCGGCCGCGGTCAATGCGCCGTCAATGGGATGCCGTGGCCGCGCCGAAGCGGCGTTCGATGTAGCCCTCGACGATGCGGTGAAACTCCTGCGCAATGCCGTCACCACGCAGCGTCATCGCCTTCTGGCCGTCGATGAACACCGGCGCGGCCGGCGCCTCGCCGGTGCCGGGCAGGCTGATGCCGATGTCGGCATGCTTGCTCTCGCCCGGGCCGTTGACGATGCAGCCCATCACCGCCACCTTCATGTTCTCGACACCGGGGTACTTGGCCTTCCAGGTCGGCATCATCGCCCGCAGGTGGTCGTCGATCTGCTTGGCCAGCTCTTGAAAGGTGGTGCTGGTGGTGCGGCCGCAGCCGGGGCAGGCCGTCACGCTGGGGTTGAAGTTGCGCAGGCCCAGCGCCTGCAGGATCTCCAGCGCCACCACCACCTCCTGCGTGCGGGCCTCGCCCGGCTGCGGCGTGAGGCTGACGCGGATGGTGTCGCCGATGCCCTGCTGCAGCAGTTGGCCCATCGCCACCGCCGAGGCCACCGTGCCCTTGGTGCCCATGCCGGCTTCGGTCAGGCCCAGGTGCAGCGGGTAGTTGCAGCGTGCAGCCAGCGCCTGGTAGACGGTGATCAGGTCCTGCACGCCGCTGACCTTGCAGCTGATGATGATCTGGCCGGGCGCCATGCCCAGCTCTTGCGCCCAGTCGGCCGACTGCAGCGCCGACTTGATCAGCGCCTGGTACATCACCTGCTTGGCATCCCAGGGCTGGGCGCGGCTGGCGTTGTCGTCCATCATTTGGGCGAGCAGTTCCTGGTCGAGGCTGCCCCAGTTGACGCCGATGCGCACCGGCTTGTCGTGCCGCAGCGCGGCCTCGATCATCGCGGTGAACTGGCGGTCGCGCTTGTCGCCCTTGCCCACGTTGCCGGGGTTGATGCGGTACTTCGACAGCGCCGCGGCGCAGGCCGGGTGCTCGGTCAGCAGCGTGTGGCCGTTGTAGTGGAAATCACCGATCAGCGGCACGGCTATGCCCATGCGGTCGAGCTGCTCGCGGATCGCCGGCACGGCCTTGGCCGCCTCGGGCGTGTTGACGGTGATGCGCACCATCTCCGAGCCGGCGATCGCCAGTTCCTTGACCTGGATCGCCGTGCCGATGGCATCCACCGTGTCGGTGTTGGTCATGCTCTGCACCCGCACCGGCGCGTCGCCGCCCACGGTGACCACGTGGTCGCCCCAGACCACGCGTGCCTGCAGCGAGCGGCGGGCCAGCGGCAAGGCGGGCGGAATCAGCGTCAGGTCGGCAAGGGGGTTCATGGCAGCGTGATGTTGGCGATGTTGTCGCGTGCGGCAGGGGCCAGATCGACCGGGTGGCCGCGAAACCGCAGCTCGGTGCCTTGTGCGTTGCCGATTCTCAGGCGCAGCGGCGGCGTGGCGGTCAATTCCACCGTTTCGCCCGCGGGTACCAAGCGCGCCATCAAGGTCTGGCCCGCGCCGTCGACGGCCTGCACCCAGGTGGCTTGCACGGCGCGCAGCACCAGGGCGTCACCGGCCACCGCGACACCGGCCACGCCCGCCGCACTGGCGGCAGCGGCAACGGGTGCCGAGGCGGCGGCGGTGGAGGCAGCAGGTGATGCGGAGGGTGATGCGCCGGGAGATGCGACCTCGGACGCCACAGCCGCCGGCGTGACCGCGGGCAATGTCGGCGTCAATCCGCCAGGCGGCAGTACGGCGGCGCCGATCGCCTCGGCGGCCGCGCCCACGCCGGGCAGCGAGACCAGCGGGCCCGCCGGTCCCGGCGTGGAAGGCACCAGCACGAAGGCCGCAGCGGCCAGCAGCAACGCGCCCACCAGCCACAGCACCGGGCGCCGCCACGGCGCCCATTCGGACGGATCGGCGCGGCCTGGCCGGTCGCGGAACGGCATGTTCAGCCCACCATCGACCCGGCCCAGGCCGATGTCACGCGCACCCGGCAGCTGCGCCAGCACCGGCGTGGGGTCGATCTTCAGCACCCGGCAGATGGTGAGCGCCAGCGCCCGGGTGAAGGTGGCGTCGGGCAGCTCGTGGTAACGACCGGCCTCCAGCGCCTCGAGCTTGGCGGGCGTCACCTTGATGGCCGCTGCCAGGGCCATGATGTGCATGCCCTGCTGCTGGCGCGCGGCGCGCAGCAAGGCACCGGCCTGGCTGCCTGCGATCGGCGGCGGGGCGGGAGGCAGGGTGGATTCAGTCATCGAAGCGGCCCCGCTCGAACAGCGCGGCCTCCGGGGATTGCGCAAAGCCCTGGCGCAGGCGGCTGCCCAACACCCGCACCGCGGCGTCGCGGCCCAGCTTGCGCTCGATGCGGGCGGCCAGCCACAGCGTTTGGGCGTTGACGGCCTGGGGCACGTCGTTGACGCGGGAGATGTAGAAGCTGGCGCGTTCGTAGGCCTGGCGCTGGTACAGCACCTCGGACAGGTTGAAGCCGATGCTGGGGTTCGACGGTTCCAGCTCGTAGGCCCGCATCAGCGCGGCCTCGGCCTCGGGCCACTGTTGATTGCGGCCATAACAGACACCGCGAGCGAGCTGGGTGCGCGCGGTGTCGCGGTACTGCGGCAGCGCCAGTGCAACGGAAAACTGCGCCTGGGCCTCGGCAAAGCGGTCGCGCTGGCACAGGAACCAAGCCTGGTTGTGCAGCGCGGCACCGTCGCGCGGATTGAGCTGCAGCGCGCGGGCAAAACTGTCCTCGGCCAGCCGGTCCTCGCGCATCGCGGCATAGATCAGCGCGCGCAGGTTGTAGGCATCGGCCATGTCGGGCTTGACGGCGATCGAGCGCTTGACTTCGTCGAGCGCGGTCTCCAGCTGGCCGCGACCGAAATAGGCTTCGGCCAGCTCCAGCCGCACCCGGGCTCGGCGCTCGACATCGGTCTGGTCGGACACGGTGGCAATGGCATTGGGCTGGTCGGGCGGCAAGGCACCGCCCACACCGGCACAGGCCGCCAGCAGCCCGGCCGCCGCCAGCACCAGGGCCACCGAGCCGAGCCGGCACCCGGCCTGCATGACGCGCAGCCGGCTCATGACGATCCCAACGGCGCGGGTTCGATGCGGATCACCGGGCGTGTGAGCCGGATCTGCGCATTGGTGCGGTCCTGCACCTCGCCGGCCAGCTGGCCACAGGCGGCGTCGATGTCGTCGCCCCGGGTCTTGCGCACGGTGGTCACGATACCGGCCTCCTGCAGTTGCTTGGCGAAGGCCATCACCCGATCCCGCGGCGATCGCTTCAGGCCCGAGGCCGGGAACGGGTTGAACGGGATCAGGTTGAACTTGCAGGGCACGCGCGGCGCGCCGGCCTGGCCCGAGACCAGCGCGATCAGCTGGCGCGCCTGCTCGGGGCCGTCGTTGACGCCGTCGAGCATGCAGTATTCGAAAGTGATGAAGTCGCGCGGGGCCGCCGTGAGGTAATCGCGGCAGGCGGCCAGCAGCTCGGCCAGCGGGTACTTGCGGTTCAGCGGCACCAGCTGGTCGCGAAGCGCATCGGTGGGTGCATGCAGCGACACCGCCAGCGCGACCGGGCAATCGCTGCGCAACCGCTCGATCATCGGCACCACGCCCGAGGTGGACACGGTGACGCGCCGCCGCGACACGCCGTAGCCGTGGTCGTCGAGCATCACCCGCAGTGCGGGCAGCAGCGCGGCATAGTTCTGCAACGGCTCGCCCATGCCCATCATCACCACGTTCGAAATCACCCGATCGCCAGCGGGACGGTTCAGGCGCTGACGCAGGTGGTGCTCGGCAAACCAGAGCTGGGCGACGATCTCGCCGGTCGACAGGTTGCGGCTGAAGCCCTGGTGGCCGGTGGCGCAGAAACGGCAGCCCACCGCACAGCCGGCCTGCGACGAGATGCACAGCGTGCCGCGGTCGTCCTCGGGGATGAACACGGTCTCGACCGCATCACCGCCGCCGACATCGAACAGCCACTTGATGGTGCCGTCGGCCGAGGCCTGCTCGCTGAGGATCTTCAGCGGCTGCACCACGGCCGCGGTGGCCAGCTTGTCGCGCAGCGACTTGGCCAGGTCGGTCATGCGGGCGAAATCGCTTTCGCCCTTCTGGTGGATCCAGCGGAACAGCTGCACCGCACGAAAACGCTTCTCGCCCTGCTCACCGCACCAGGCGACGAGCGCATCGAGATCAAGATCGAGCAGGTTGACCAGGCTCACCGCGGGGCTGTCCACCAAACCGCGTCAGCGGTTGTAGACGTTCATGCCGGCGAAGAAGAACGCGATCTCGACGGCTGCGGTCTCGGCAGCGTCGGAGCCATGCACGGCGTTGGCGTCGATCGAATCGGCGAAGTCAGCACGGATGGTGCCCTTGTCGGCCTTTTTCGGATCGGTGGCGCCCATCAGCTCGCGGTTCTTGGCGATGGCGTTCTCGCCTTCCAGCGCCTGGATCATCACCGGGCCCGAGATCATGAACTCGACCAGATCCTTGAAGAACGGGCGCGCCTTGTGCACCGCGTAGAAGGCCTCGGCCTCGCCGCGCGAGAGGTGCGCCATGCGGGCGGCGACGACCTTCAGGCCAGCGCCTTCGAAGCGGGCGTAGATCTGGCCGATCACGTTCTTGGCGACGGCGTCGGGCTTGATGATCGAGAGGGTGCGTTCGATGGCCATAAAGTGCTCCTGAATCAATGACTTAAAGGTAAACCCGGCATTCTAGCGTGGGAACGTGGCGCGCCGTTGACGGCGGCACCCCGAGCCCGCAGGGGTGCCCGCTCGCGCCAAGCGCGCGGCACCGGGGCTCAGACGGGCAGCCGGTCAGCGGCTGCCGCCGCGACGGCCACCACCGCCACCGCCGCCGCCGCCACTGCCGCCACCACCGCCTCGGCGACCACCACCACCACCACCGCCACCACCGCCGTTGCCCTGGAACTTGCGCACGAAGGCATCGGCGCCGATGTAGCCCAGCGAGGTCTTCATCGGATCGGGCTGGCCGCCCGCGCCGCCGCCCCCGCCGCCGCCCTTGCGGCCACCGCCGCCGGCGATGCCGAAGCCCTTGGGCTTCTGCACGAAGCGCTTGTCGTAGGTCTGCTCCAGCGGATTCGGGATCGGGCCGTCCTCGGCGATCTCGCGGCGCGGTGCACGCGCCTCGCGGATCGCCCGCTTGTCGAAGGTTTGCATCAGCGGGTTGGGGATGGCGGCGAAGTTCTCGTGTTCGCCATCGGCATCGCGGTCGACCGGCGGGCGGTCTTGTGAACGATCCTGCGACCGGTCTTGCGGCCGCTCGCGGCGTTCCTGGTTGCGCGGGCCCTGGCCACGATCCGGCCGGTCACGCTCGGCGCGCTGCGGCGGCGGGCCGCCGCGGCGGTTGTTGTTGTTGGCGCTCTGGCGCTGGCCGCCCTGGCCCTCGCGCTGCCCGCCCTGGCCCTCGGGCCGGGGCGGGCGTTGGCCACCGCCCCCTGGGGGCTGGGCCTCGCGCGGGCCGCCACCGGGCTGGGGCTGCTGGTCGCGCGCATTGCCGGCCAGACGGCGCACTTCGCGCACATCGTCTTCGTTCAAATCGACGAACACGCCGCGCTTCAGGCCACGCGGCAGTACCACGCAGCCGTAGCGGATGCGGATCAGTCGGCTCACGCCCAGGCCCACCTTGTCGAAGAGCTTGCGCACCTCGCGGTTGCGGCCTTCGGTGATGACCACCCGGTACCAGTGGTTCACGCCCTCGCCGCCGCCGTCCTCGATGGACTTGAACGACGCGCGCTGGCCCTCGATGTCGACGCCGTCGAGCAGGCGCTGCTTGCCTTCGGGCTCCAGCGTGCCGAGCACACGCACCGCGTACTCGCGCTCGACGCCGAAGCGCGGGTGCATCAGCTGGTTGGCCAGTTCACCCGAGTTGGTGAACAGCAGCAGGCCTTCGGTGTTGATGTCGAGTCGGCCCACCGACTGCCACTTGCCGTGCGGCAGGCGCGGCAGGCGGCGGAACACCGTCGGCCGGTGCTGCGGGTCGTCGTGCGTGACCACCTCGCCCACCGGCTTGTGATACGCAATGATGCGCGGCGGCGGCGGCGCGATGCGCACCTTGATCTGCTTGCCGGCCACGCTGATGCGGTCACCGAACGAGATGCGCTGGCCGGTGTGCGCCACCTGGCCGTTGACCTGAACCTGGCCCTCGGCGATCAGCTCTTCCATGTCGCGGCGCGAGCCGATGCCGGCCTGGGCCAGCACCTTGTGCAGCTTGGGCGCATCGGGCTCGGCGGCCAGCACCCGGCGCTCAGGTTCGCCGACGGGCAATTCGATCGGCAGCGCGTCGTAATCGCCCGACAACACGGCGGCGAAGGTCTCGCCGGCGTCCAGCGGCGCGGCGCGCGGTGTCGGCTCGGCGGCCACGGCCGCGTCGTCGTCATCCTCGTCGTCGTCATCGCCCGCGCTGGCGGTGACGGTCAGCACCTGGGCGTCGTCGCCCGGGGCGCCGTCTTCGCGCGCACCACGGTCGGCACCGCCGCGGCGGCCCCGGCGGCGGTTGCGCTTGTTGCGGCGCGGGCCATCGCCCTCGCCGGCTTCACCTTCGGCCCGCGGGCCGGCGGCCGGCCCGTCGCCTGCAGCGGGTGCATCGGCCGAAACGGCGGCCTGGGCGTCGGTGGTGGTGGCCGTGGGTTCAGCCGCCGCCGGCGCGTCCTGCGCGTCTTGCGTTGTCGGGCGGGCCACGGGCCCGTCGACAGCTGCCGCCGCCGGCCCATCGGCACGCGCGGCGGCGGTGGCATCGGCAGCAACCCGACGCCGGCTGCGCGGTGCCTTCGCCGGCTCGGCCGCCTCGTTCACGACGGGCTGGGCCTCGCCGGCAGGCGCTGCGGCAGCGGCTGGCGCCTCGGCTGACACCGC
>Ga0155495_1162_pt1 | contig 17297 bp, 14 predicted proteins | sample RifCSPhighO2_12_FD_107153 | JGI IMG/M metagenome (GOLD analysis project Ga0155495, IMG submission 107153) | Burkholderiales bacterium RIFCSPHIGHO2_12_FULL_69_20
GCGGCCTCGTTGAGCCCGACCTCGCACTCGGCCGCGTCGCCCACCAGCAGCGAGAAGTACACCTTGGCATGGGCGTAATCGGGCGTGACCTGCACGCTGTTGATCGTCACCATGCCGATGCGCGGATCTTTCAGGTCGCGGATCAGCTCGGCCAGATCACGCTGGATCTGGTCGCTCACCCGCAGGCTGCGGTTGGGAATGGCACGTTTGTGGCGCATGGGGTTGTCCTTGGGCTGTCCATAAGTGCAAACCCCGCCGTCTTTTCAGCGGCGGGGTTTGCAGTCAGGAGCAAATCCGCCTTACAGCGTTCGTGCGACTTCCTTGACCTCGAAGAACTCCAGCTGGTCGCCCTCGGCGATGTCGTTGTAGTTCTTCAGCTTGATACCGCACTCGAAGCCTTCGGCCACTTCGCGCACATCGTCCTTCATGCGTTTGACCGAGTCGACCTCGCCGGTGTAGATCACCACGTTCTCGCGCAGCAGGCGGAACTTGGCGTTGCGCCGCGCCACACCCGAGGTGACCATGCAACCGGCCACCGTGCCGATCTTGCTGGCCACGAACACCGTGCGGATCTCGGCCGAGCCGATGACCTCTTCGCGCTGCTCGGGGGCCAGCATGCCGGTCATCGCGGCCTTCACCTCGTCGACCGCGTCGTAGATGATGTTGTAGTAGCGCAGGTCGACACCGTTGCCCTCGGCCAGCTTGCGGGCGTTGGCATCGGCGCGCACGTTGAAGCCGATGATCACCGCCTTGGAGGCGATGGCCAGGTTGATGTCGCTCTCGGTGATGCCACCCACCGCGGCGTGCACGATCTGCACCTTGACCTCGGGCGTGCTGAGCTTGACCAGCGACTGGCCCAGGGCTTCCTGCGAGCCCTGCACGTCGGCCTTGATGATCAGCGCCAGCGTCTGTGCCGCGCCCTCGCCCACGTTCTCGAAGATGTTCTCGAGCTTGGCGGCCTGGCGACGGTTGAGCGTCACTTCGCGGTACTTGCCCTGGCGGAAGGTGGCGATTTCACGCGCGCGGCGCTCATCGGTCAGCACCATGAACTCGTCGCCCGCCTGCGGCACTTCGGTCAGGCCCTGGATCTCGACGGGAATCGACGGGCCGGCTTCCTGGCAGGCCTTGCCGTCTTCGTCCAGCATGGCCCGCACCCGGCCGAAACTGCTGCCTGCCAGCACCACGTCGCCACGCTTGAGCGTGCCGCTCTGCACCAACACCGTGGCCACCGGGCCGCGGCCCTTGTCGAGCTTGGCCTCGATCACCAGGCCCTTGGCCAGCGCGGCCTTGGGCGCCTTCAGCTCCAGCACCTCGGCCTGCAGCAACACCTGTTCGAGCAGGCTGTCGATGCCCTCGCCGGTCTTGGCCGAGACGGGCACGAACGGAACGTCGCCGCCGAAGTCTTCCGGCACCACCGACTCGGCCACCAGTTCGCCCTTCAGGCGTTCGAGGTTGGCACCCGGCTTGTCGATCTTGTTCATTGCCACCACCAGCGGTACATTGGCGGCCTTGGCGTGGGAGATGGCTTCCTTGGTCTGCGGCATCACGCCGTCGTCGGCCGCCACGACCAGGATCACCAGGTCGGTGGCGGTGGCGCCGCGGGCGCGCATCGCGGTGAACGCCGCGTGGCCCGGGGTGTCGAGGAAGGTGATCATGCCGCGCGGGGTTTCCACGTGGTAGGCACCGATGTGCTGGGTGATGCCACCGGCTTCGCCCGCGGCCACGCGGGTGCGGCGAATGTAGTCCAGCAGCGAGGTCTTGCCATGGTCGACGTGGCCCATGATCGTGACGACCGGCGCACGCGGCAGGTCCTCGCCCTCGGTGGCGCTGTGTTCTTCCTCGAGGAAGGCGTCCGGATCATCCAGCTTGGCGGTGAAGGCCTTGTGGCCCATCTCCTCGACGACGATCATCGCCGTCTCCTGGTCGAGCTGCTGGTTGATCGTGACCATCTGGCCCAGCTTCATCAGCTGCTTGATCACCTCGGCGGCCTTGACGCTCATCTTGTGCGCCAGGTCGGCCACGCTGATGGTCTCGGGGATGTGCACTTCCTGGATCACCATCTCGGTGGGGGCCTGGAAGTTGCTCTGCCCTTGATCGCGCTCGCCTCGGCGGCCGCCGCGCGGTGCACGCCAGCCCGGTCGGTTGGCGCCGCCACCGTCGCTGCGGCCCTTGCCGGCCAGCGCGCGCTTCTTGGCGGCGTCGTCGGCCCAACTGGACGACAGCTTCTCGCTCTTGACCGACTTCTTGTCACCCGGCTTGGCGGCTGTGGTGGAACCCGGTGCACCCGGCACGGCCTTGGGCTTGTGGATGGTGCCTGAAATGGCTTCCTTGCCGACGACCGGCTTGGGCGGCTCTTCGGGCTTCTTGGCCGTCTGCACGCCCTTGGGCTTGCTCATCATCGCGCGGATGGCGGCGGCCTCGGACTCGGCGGCACGGCGGCGCTTGGCCACCGCTTCAAGCGCGGCCTTCTCGGCGGCCTCGGCTTCACCGGCCTTGACGATGCGGATGCCCGACTTGGGCGGCTCGACCACGGGGGCAGGCGCAGGCACTTCGGCCACCGGGGCCGCAGCGGCAGGCGCCTCGGCCACCGGCGCCGGCGCGGGCGCTTCCGGAACGGCCGCCGCGGCGGCGGCGCTGGCCTTGCCGGACTTCTTGGCCGACGGCGCCGGGCTGTTCGCGGCCTTGTCGATCGCGGCGGCGGCGGCGCGGGCGGCGGTTTGTGCGGCCTCGCGGGCGGCGGCGGCCTCGGCAATCACGCGCGCCTCGGCTTCGGCCTTGGCGGCAGCCTGCGCCGCTTCACGCTCCAGCTGCTCGCGTTCGGCGCGCTGGCGCGCCTGCTCGGCCATCTCTTCTTCCTGGCGGCGCAGCAACTCGGCCTGGGCGTTGGCCTCGTCCTCGCGGCGCTGCAGTTCAGCCTCGTCGATGACCGGGGCCTGCACCTCCTCGGCACCGGCCGGCACGTCGTCGCGCTTGACGAAGGTGCGCTTCTTGCGCACTTCCACCGGGATGGTGCGGGCCTTGCCGGAGGCATCGGCCTGCCGGATCTCGCTGGTCGTCTTGCGCGTCAGCGTGATCTTCTTGCGGTCGGCGCTGTCGGTGCCATGCGACTTGCGCAGGTGCTCCAACAGACGTTCCTTGTCGGCCTCGGTCAGCGCGTCGTCGAGCGACTTCTTCGCGACACCGGCAGACTGCAGCTGCTCGAGCAGCGTCCCTGCAGGACGGTTGAGCTCGGCTGCGAACTGGGCGACGGTCGTCACGGCCATGGGTGGATTTCCTTGCGAATCTTCGGTGCAGTGCGGGGGCGTTGTTGTGTGGCAAGCGTGGTTGTCGGCCTTGTCAGGCTGTGAACCAGTGCTCCCGCGCCTTCATGATCAGGGCCTTGGCGGCCGCTTCGTCGATGGCGGTGATCTCGATCAACTCGTCCACCGCCAGATCGGCCAGGTCGTCGCGGCTGTGCACGCCGCCGTCAGCCAGCTTGCCGATCAGCTCGGGCGTCAGGCCCTTGCCGTCGTACTCGAGGTCACGCAGGTCTTGCGAGACCTCCTCGACGCTCTCTTCCCGAGCGATCTCCATCGTCAGCAGCGCATCCTTGGCACGGGTGCGCAACTCGCTGACGGTGTCCTCGTCGAAGGCTTCCATGTCCAGCATCTCCTGCAGCGGCACGTAGGCCACTTCTTCGAGGCTGGAGAAGCCTTCGGCGATCAGGATGTCGGCCACTTCTTCGTCGACGTCGAGCTTGTCGACGAACAGCTTGCGGATCGAATCACTCTCGATCGCCTGCTTGGCCTGCGACTCCTCGGCCGTCATGATGTTGATGCGCCAGCCGGTCAGCTCAGAAGCCAGCCGCACGTTCTGGCCGCCGCGACCGATGGCGATCGCGAGGTTTTCCTCGTCGACCACCACGTCCATCGCATGCTTTTCTTCGTCGACCACGATCGACTGCACGTTGGCCGGCGCCAGCGCGCCGATGACAAACTGCGCCGGGTCGTCGGACCACAGCACGATGTCGACCCGCTCGCCGGCCAGCTCGTTGGTGACGGCATTGACGCGCGAGCCGCGCACACCCACGCAGGTGCCGATTGGATCGACCCGCTTGTCGTGCGAAACCACGGCGATCTTGGCGCGGCTGCCGCTGTCGCGGGCGCAGCTCTTGATCTCGAGCAGGCCCTGCTCCATCTCGGGCACTTCTTGCGCGAACAGCTCCATCATGAAGCCCGGCGCCGAGCGCGACAGCATGATCTGCGGGCCGCGCGCGGCAGTGTCGATGCCGGCGATGTAGGCCCGTACCCGGTCACCGGTGCGCAGATTCTCTTTGGGGATCATCTCGCTGCGCTTCAGGCGTCCTTCGACACGGCCGCTCTCGACGATGATGTCGCCCTTGTCCAGCCGCTTGACGGTGCCGACGAAAACCTTGTCGCCACGCGACAGGAAGTCATTGAGCAGGGTCTCGCGCTCGGCGTCACGGATCTTCTGCAGGATCACCTGCTTGGCGGCCATCGCGCCGATGCGGCCGATCGGCACCGACGGGATCGGCTCTTCGATGAAGTCGCCCACCTCGATGTCGGCGATGCGGTCGAGCGCGTCGGAGAGCATCTCTTCGCCATCGGGGTTCTGCAGGCCGGCCTCGTCGGGCACCACCAGCCAGCGGCGGAAGGTCTCGTAGTTGCCGGTGTCACGGTCCACCGCCACACGGATGTCGACCTCGCCCCCGTTGAGCTTTTTGGTGGCCTGGGCCAGGGCGGCCTCAACCGCACCGAACACGACATCGCGCTCCACGCTCTTCTCGCGCGAGATGGCATCGACCAGCATCAACATTTCGCGGTTCATCAGTCCTGACCTCCGTCTATCTTCTCGGCTTCGAGTCCGCTCTCGTCGTCCTGGGCGAGGCCACGACGGCCTTTGAAATCCACCACAGGCACCAAGCGGGCCTCACGCACTTCATCCAGCAAAAAATCCAGCACCTGCTGCACAGGCATCGCATCCACCTCGCCGGCAGCCGCCGCCTTGGCGGCACGCTTCAGCGCGGTGCGCGACACCGGCTTGTCCAGCGGCAGCACCAAACGCCAGGCGACATCGCCGCCACCAGCCTCCAGCACGCCACGCCATTTGCGGCGATTCTGAAACGGCTCACGCAGCGTGACCTCGACGTCCGATCCGACAAATCGCTGCCAGTCGGCCAGCTTCTTCAGCGGCCGATCCAGCCCAGGCGACGACACCTCAAGCCGGTTGTAGTCCACCGCCTCGACTTCCAGCACATACTGCAGCTGCCGGGTGACGATCTCGCAGTCCTCGACCAGCACCGCTTCACCCGGGCCCGTGCTGTAGGCTTGGCCCGGCAAACGGTCGATCGTGACGCGCAGCAATCCCCCCGCCGATCGCTCGACGTCCACCAAGTCGTATCCCAACCCGGCGACGGTGCGCTCCAGCGCGTCTTGCCCACCCATCTTGCCCTGCATCCTGTCTGGCCAACCCTGCGATCAAAGAAGCCTGCACCAGCCTGCGCTTGCAGACCCGCACATCGAATATCCGTTCAAGCAAAAAAAATGGGCTGGAAAGTCCGCCCACTTTGCTCTACAGCGAAAGTCGGATTATAGCCAGCAAGTGCCATGCCGGCAATACCCGCATGTGGTTTGCACCCCAGCATGCGAGAATCCAAGGCTAGCTACGGGGCCAGTCAAACCCGTCAACCACAGGACCGACCACCCATGGGTTTTCTCGCCGGCAAGCGCCTGCTGATCACGGGCGTACTCAACAACCGCTCCATCGCCTACGGCATCGCCCGGGCCGCCCATCGCGAGGGCGCCGAGCTGGCGTTCAGCTACCAGGGTGAGCGCTTCAAGGACCGCATCACCGAGTTCGCGGCTGAATTCGGCTCCAAGCTGGTGTTCGACTGCGATGTCAGCGAAGACGCCCAGATCGACCGGCTGTTTGCCGACCTGGGCCAGCACTGGGACCAGTTCGATGGCTTCGTGCATGCCATCGCCTTTGCGCCGCGCGAGGCGATCGCTGGCGATTTTCTCGATGGCATGACGCGCGAGAACTTCCGCATCGCGCACGACATCTCCAGCTACAGCTTTCCGGCGATGGCCAAGGCCGCCCTGCCCCGCCTGCGCCCGGGCGCCGCGCTGCTGACGCTGAGCTACCTGGGCGCCGCGCGCTACGTGCCCAACTACAACACCATGGGCCTGGCCAAGGCCTCGCTGGAGGCCGGCGTGCGCTTCCTGGCGCAGAGCCTGGGCGCCAAGGGCATCCGCGTCAACGGCATCTCGGCCGGGCCGATCAAGACGCTGGCGGCCTCGGGCATCAAGGATTTCGGCAAGCTGCTGACCGAATTTGCCGCCACCACGCCGATCCGCCGCGCCATCACGATCGACGACGTGGGCAACACCGCGGCCTTTCTGCTGAGCGACCTGGCCAGCGGCATCAGCGCCGAGATCGTCTACGTCGACGGTGGCTTCAGCCACGTGGCGATCGGCAACCCGGACGCCTGAACTCGATCCCCGTCAAGCCCAAGGCCGGCGCATGCGCCGGCCTTTGTCATGGTGCTGGCCGATCCTGTCAGCCGCCGTCGCGCACGCAGTCCACGTAGTAGCGCCCATCGACGCCCTCGTCCTCCACCAGCCCGTGCACATCGGTGGCAAAACCCGGGAAAGCGGCGTTGAATTCGCGGGTGAACTTCAGGTACTGCACGATCTTGCGGTTGAAGCGCTCACCCGGGATCAGCAGCGGGATGCCCGGCGGATAGGGCGTCAGCAGCGCGGTGGTGATGCGCCCTTCGAGGTTGTCGATGTCCACCCGCTCGGTCTCGCGGCGCGCGATGTAGGCAAAGGCGTCACTGGGCTTCATCGCCGGGTGCAGGTCTGACTGGTACACGTCGGTGGTCAGCCGCGCGATGTCACCCTTGGCATAGGCCTCGTGCATGGCCTGGCACAGGTCCTTCAGGCCCATCTTCTCGTAGCGCGGATGGGCCTGGCAGAACTCGGGCAGGATGCGCCACATCGGCGCGTTCTTGTCGTAGTCGTCCTTGAACTGCTGCAGCGCGGTCAGCAGCGTGTTCCAGCGGCCCTTGGTGATGCCGATGGTGAACAGGATGAAGAACGAGTACAGCCCGGTCTTCTCGACCACCACGCCGTGCTCGGCCAGAAACTTGGTGACGATGCCCGCCGGGATGCCGGTCTTGGCGAACTTGCCCGACATGTCCATACCCGGCGTGATGATGGTGCACTTGATCGGGTCGAGCAGGTTGAAACCCGCCGCCAGATCGCCGAAGCCGTGCCACTTGTCCTTGGCCTTCAGCGTCCAGGCCTCGGCCCGACCGATGCCGTCGTCGACCAGCTTGTCCGGCCCCCAGACCTTGAACCACCAGTCCTTGCCGAACTCCTTGTCGACCTTGCGCATCGCGCGGCGGAATTCCATCGCCTCGTTGATGCTCTCCTCGACCAGCGCGGTGCCGCCGGGCGGCTCCATCATCGCGGCAGCCACGTCGCAGCTGGCGATGATGGCGTACTGCGGGCTGGTGCTGGTGTGCATCAGGTAGGCCTCGTTGAACAGGTGCCGATCCAGGTGCACCGTCTGCGAGTCCTGCACCAGCACCTGGCTGGCCTGGCTCAGGCCGGCCAGCAGCTTGTGCGTCGACTGGGTCGAATAGACCATCGCCTCCTTGGGCCGCGGGCGGTTCTTGCCCATCGCGTGGAAGCAGCCGTAGAACTTGTGGAAGGCCGCGTGCGGCAGCCAGGCCTCGTCGAAGTGCAGGTTGTCGATGTAGCCGTCGACCATGCCCTTGATGGTCTCGGTGTTGTAGAGCACGCCGTCGTAGGTGCTCTGCGTCAGCGTCATGATGCGCGGGCGCACGGTCTTGGGGTCCACACCTGCGAGCAGCGGGTTCTTGGCGATCTTGCGCTCGATCGCCTCGCGGCTGAATTCACTCTGCGGGATCGGGCCGATGATGCCGTAGTGGTTGCGCGTGGGCGTCATGAACACCGGCACCGCGCCGGTCATGATGATGCTGTGCAGGATGCTTTTGTGGCAGTTGCGGTCGACCACCACCACGTCGCCCGGCGCCACCGTGTGGTGCCACACCATCTTGTTGCTGGTGCTGGTGCCGTTGGTCACGAAGAAGCAGTGGTCGGCGTTGAAGATGCGCGCGGCGTTCTTCTCGCTGGCGGCCACCGGGCCGGTGTGGTCCAGCAGCTGGCCCAGCTCTTCCACCGCGTTGCAGACGTCGGCGCGCAGCATGTTCTCGCCGAAGAACTGGTGGAACATCTGGCCCACCGGGCTCTTGAGGAACGCCACGCCGCCCGAGTGCCCCGGACAATGCCAGCTGTAGCTGCCGTCCTGCGCATAGTCCATCAGCGCCTTGAAGAACGGCGGCGCCACGCCGTCGAGGTAGCTCTTGGCCTCGCGGATGATGTGCCGGGCCACGAACTCGGGCGTGTCCTCGAACATGTGGATGAAGCCGTGCAACTCGCGCAGGATGTCGTTGGGCAGGTGCTGGCTGGTGCGCGTCTCGCCGTACAGGTAGATCGGGATGTCGCTGTTCTTGAAGCGAATCTCCTGGATGAACTTGCGCAGGCTCAGCACCGCCGGGTCGAGCTCGGGGCCGGGCGTGAACTCCTCGTCGTCGATCGACAGGATGAAGGCGCTGGCCCGGCTCTGCTGCTGGGCGAAGGTGCTCAGGTCGCCGTAGCTGGTGAGGCCCAGCACCTCGAAACCCTCTTTCTCGATGGCCTGCGCCAGGGCGCGGATGCCCAGCCCGGAGGTGTTCTCGGAGCGGTAGTCTTCGTCGATGATGACGATCGGAAAACGAAAGCGAAGCATGCAGGGCTCCTCGGGAGCGGCGGGCTGGGAACCGGGCTGAAATCCGGGTGGCGAAACGGCAGACGAACGGGCAGACGAACGGGCAGACGAACGGGCAGGCGCACGGTTTGGCGCGCTTGCGAGGCGCGAAGTGTAGGGGCGAACGCCGACCCGTCCGTGACACCGAGACCGGCTGGCTACACTGATCGGCCGCCCCTCCTCCGATGGGCCTTGGGAGCAGATGATGGACTGGAGCGCATCCACCGGCTGGTGGCTGGCCACCGGGGTGCTGGTGATCGCCGAGCTGGCCACCGGCACCTTCTACCTGTTGATGCTGGCACTGGGTGCCGCCGCCGGCGCCCTGGCGGCGCATGCCGGCGCGGGGCTCATCGGCCAGATCGCCGCCGCTGCGTTGCTGGGCGGTGGCGCGGTGGTGGCCTGGCACCTACGCCGCAGCCGCCAGCCCGCGGCCCTGCCCGCGGCCCTCAATCCGGATGTCAACCTCGACATCGGCGGCACGGTGCAGGTGGATCACTGGCAGGCCGACGGCAGCGCGCGGGTGCACTACCGCGGCGCCGACTGGGACGCTCGCCACGCCGGCACCGGCCTGGCCACCGCTGGCGAGCATGTGATCCGCGCGATCGAAGGCAACCGCCTGCTGCTGGAGCGCGCCCCGCGCTGAGCGCCCGCAAGGGCGCAAGTACCTGAAGGAATCCGTCATGGAAATCGTTGTCGTCCTGTTGATCATCGCCGTCGTCTTCATCGCCCGCTCGATCAAGGTGGTGCCGCAGCAGAACGCCTGGGTGGTCGAGCGGCTGGGCAAGTACCACGCCACGCTCACGCCGGGGCTGAACCTGCTGGTGCCCTTCGTCGACCGGCTGGCCTACAAGCATTCGCTCAAAGAGATCCCGCTGGACGTGCCCAGCCAGGTCTGCATCACCAAGGACAACACCCAGCTCACGGTGGACGGCATCCTTTACTTTCAGGTCACCGACGCCATGCGCGCCAGCTACGGCAGCAGCGACTACATCATCGCCATCACGCAGCTGGCGCAGACCACGCTGCGCAGCGTGATCGGCCGCATGGAACTGGACAAGACCTTCGAGGAACGTGCACAGATCAACACCTCGGTGGTGCTGTCGCTGGACGAAGCGGCGCTGAACTGGGGCGTGAAGGTGCTGCGCTACGAGATCAAGGACCTGACGCCGCCGGCCGAGATCCTGCGCAGCATGCAGGCGCAGATCACCGCCGAGCGTGAGAAGCGTGCGCTGATTGCCGCCAGCGAGGGCCGGCGCCAGGAGCAGATCAACATCGCCACCGGCGCACGCGAGGCCAGCATCGCCCGCAGCGAGGGCGACAAGCAGGCCGAGATCAACAAGGCCCAGGGCGAGGCCGCGGCCATCACCGCGGTGGCCACGGCCACGGCCGACGCGATCCGCCAGATCGCCGCGGCCATCGGCCAGCCGGGCGGCGAGCAGGCGGTGCAGCTGAAGGTGGCCGAGCGGGCGATCGACGCCTACGGTGCGCTGGCCAAGACCAACAACACGATGATCGTGCCCGGCAACATGACCGAGGTGTCGGGCCTGATCGCCACCGCGATGGCGGTGATGAAGCGTGCCGACGCGCCGGCGGTGGCGCGGTGAGCCGCACCGACGCCCGCAACGTGCTGGGCGAGCCGCTGGTGCCCTGCGGCTACGACCCACTGACCGGCTGGTACCGCGACGGCTGCTGCCACACCGACGATCAGGACGCCGGCAGCCACGTGATCTGCGCGCGTTTGACCATGGCCTTCCTGAACTTCCAGTTCGAGCGCGGCAACGACCTGATCACACCGCGGCCCGAGATGCGCTTTGCCGGCCTGAAGCCGGGTGACCGCTGGTGCGTCTGCGCCCTGCGCTGGAAAGAGGCTTACCTGGAAGGCTGCGCCCCGCCGGTGGTGCTGGACAGCACCCATGCCCGCGCCACCGACTTCGTGCCACTGGACTGGCTGCGCGCCAGCGCGCTTGACGCCGTCGGCTAGAATCTGCGTCTGCTCGGAGAGATGGATGAGCGGTTTAAGTCGCACGCCTGGAAAGCGTGTGGGGGTTAACAGCCCCCCGCGGGTTCGAATCCCGCTCTCTCCGCCAGTGAATCGTTCTGCGTAGTTCACTCAAGACCAAAGCAAGTCACGTAAAGCCCCGCTAGCCGGGGCTTTTTCGTTCGCGAAGCGCCATCGACGTTCGTTGACAGCCGAGGCCATTGGGGGAACGATATGGGGGAACCGAGGGGATTTGTTGTTCCCCCACCTGCCGGAGCCCCCGCAATGCTGACCGACACCACCTGCAAGAACGCCAAGTGCCCAGCCGACAAACCGCGCAAGCGCTTTGCCGATGCGGCGGGCTTGTATCTGGAGGTGCAAGCCAACGGCGCCAAAAAAAGCTGGTTCTACAAGTACCGTTTCGCCGGCAAGGAAAAGCGCCTGGCGTTGGGGAGCTATCCAGCGGTATCGCTGGCCCAGGCGCGGCGTGACCGTGACGACGCCCGGGAAACGCTGCACACTGGCACCGACCCGGTGGCGGCCCGCCACGACGCGAAGCGCGCCACGCTGGCACGCGCGGAGAACACGTTTCAGACGGTCGCCCTCGAATGGTGGGCGCACTGGAAGGGCACCAAGACCGAGCGCCACGCCGACTACGTGAAGCGCCGTCTTGAGGCTGACGTGTTCCCAGTCATCGGCACCGTGCCCGTGGCCGACCTGACCGCGCGGCAACTGAAGGAAGTTGCCCGGAGGGTGGAAGCCCGCGGCGCGGTCGACATTGCGAAACGCGCCTGGCAGACCTGCGGTCAGATCCTGGCCTTTGCCGTTGGCGAGGACCTGATCGAGCGCAGCCCGTCCAACGAGATCAAGCCAGGGGCCTTCCTTAAGACCCGCAAGAAGGAGAACTACGCTCGCGTCGACGCCAAGGAACTGCCGACACTGCTGCGCCGCATGGATACCTACACAGGATCGCCATGCACGCGCCTGGCAATGCGGCTGATGGCACTGACCTTTGTACGCACTGGTGAACTTATCGGCGCCCGCTGGGAAGAATTCGACCTCGACGCTGCGGAGTGGCGGATACCCGAGTCGAGGATGAAGATGCGCACGCCCCACATCGTGCCGCTGTCCACGCAGGCCGTGGAAGTGCTCAAGACGCTGGCTGAACTGCGCAACCTGTCGCCGATGGTGTTTCCTGGCGAGCGGGATCATGAGAAGCCGATGTCCAACAACACGATCTTGAAGGCGTTGGAGCGCATGGGCTACAAGCACCGCATGACGGGGCACGGATACAGAGGGGTCGCCTCGACCATCCTGCATGAGCTGGGCTGGCGGCACGACGTGATTGAGCTGCAGCTAGCGCACCAAGAGCGCAACGCCGTGTCGGCAGCCTACAACCACGCCACCTACCTGGCCGAGCGGCGCAAGATGATGCAGGCCTGGGCCGATCATCTGGACGCGCTGCGGGCCGGCGCCAAAGTGCTGCCGTTCAAAGCGGCCTGACCTCGACGAGCGCCGCGAGCTGATGCAGGCCTTCGCCGACTACCTCGACGCGGTGAAGTCCAGCGGCAAGGTGATCCCGTTCCGTCAGGGCCGGGTGAGGGCTGCAGCGTGATGCGCCGGAAGGAAACTGCTGCGGACAGTGCGGACAACTTGCCGAACCGTCTGCAAACCCGCGCCGTTGCTGGGAAACCTGCAAGCGCTGGGACTGCGGACAGAGTGCGTACAGAGTGAGTACAGAGTGAGTTCACTTATGAAGACAGATACCCCATCGAGCAAGGTTCTTTCTCATCCTTCCTTTGCCAGGGACCCCGTGCAAAACCCGCACCACCGCCCGGGGCCGAAGCCGAAGGGCGTGGTGTCCTTTCAGACTTCCACGCGCTTGAAGCGCTCATTGAGTGTGGAGGCATTGGAGCGGGCGCGTGCCGCCGCACGCCGGGAAATCCTGGCGGAAGCCTGCGCGCCGACTCAAGATCGGTCGCCGGAAGAAATGTGGGCGGCACTCCTGGCGACATATAGGCAGGCCCCCCCCGGATCCGGCGCGAAGGCAACTTCGACGGCGGCGCCCAATGCGGCGATGGGGTTGAACTTGAAGCGATTCATCGACATCCGACGCCATCAACGACTCGACAAGGACCACGACATGAACTCCACCCCGACCACCAGCAACGCCCCCGAATTCAGCCCGCTGCAGGCCCGCGAACTGTTGCGGCGCCTGGGCTATGCCGAGTCGCTCATGCGCATGGTGGGCGCCAGTTCGCGGTTCATCACCTCATACCGTGATGACGACACGCACCCGGTCGAGACCCGGACGCACGGGCGCGACCCGAGCCGCTTTCATGCGGTGGTGAGAACCGCCCGGCGCGAGCTGGATGAGGTGTGCCTGATGGTGAGCGACAGCCTCGGTGGCCCCGCCATCGAGCCCTATTCGGTGCTGCGTATCGTGGAGGCTCTTGAGCTGTCCACGAGCCTTGACCTCGAACGCCCGGCCGTCACCCATGACGACATGCGCAACGCGGCCGAGATCGCCTGCGCCATGCTGGCCGAGCTGCGGGTCGACTGTGAGCGGGAAGGCATGTTCCGGCTGGCCAGCGATGGCGCGGACGGCGACGAACAGCAGCCTGCGCAGGCCCATTGATCGTGAAGAAACCACCGCGAGAGAAACCGGCGGCAGTTGCGCCGGTGTTCGCCACCCTTAATGCGTCTGATGAATTCCTGCGCTGCACTTCGCCCCAAACCTGGCGGAACCTCCTGGAGGTATTCCCCAGCGATTGGACCGCAGCCCAGCGTGACGATGGCTTGAGCGCTGCGCAGGGCACCTGCTGGCTGCTGCAGGGGCGGGTTCATCAGTCGCCCGATGCGCTGCTGAAGGCCCTGGATCGGGTCGCGAGGCACTGCGAGGCGCTGCGTGATGCGCTCGCTGCAGTACCCCTGCCGATCTGGTTGCACGGTGACGCTGCTGGGCTGGATGGGGCAGCAGCCGGCCATGGCGAGGGTGGCCCTTCTATCGGCCTGGGGTCGCTGGTGCACCTGGCTGCAGACGACTTGTCCTACATGGGCGATCCGCTCCTGTTTCCTTCCGACCTGGCCCGCCAGATTGTGCCGATGCTGGATCGGCTGGCCCTGAACGCTGATGCTGCGAAGGCCCTGTTCCCGCCGCTTGATCGCAGTGTGAAAACTTCGACGGCCGCCCGCCGCTTCGTCGTCGTGCGCATGGCTGAAGCCTGCGAGGATATCGGCGGAAAGCCACTCTCGCCCAGCGGCCCCGAGTGGTTCATCGAAGTGATGCGGCTTCTGGGCCCGGTTGCAGGTGTTGGCAAGATCGGCGTTGACATCGTGCGCGCCGTGCTGAGCGAGCGACACGCGGACAAGTAGCCGTCGAGTTTCCCGCTGGTTGATCGCATGCGGCGCCGACGAAGCCGCAAAAAAGTTTTGATCGGCCGCGCTGCCTATGAAGCCGCATGGACCAAATCCGCCATTACTGAAAAAGTCCGGACTGTACGAACTACAGGGGACTTTCAGTGACTCAAGGAAACACATCGCAGATGCAAGGACGCATGCTGCGACTGCCGGCCGTGCTGGAAAAGGTGGGCGGGTCAAAGACCTGGTGGTATGCCCTGGTGACCAAGGGCGAGGCACCGCAGCCCATCCGCTATTCGATCCGGCATGTCGTCTGGCATGAGGCGGCGATCGACGCCTGGATTGCGGCCCGGGTGGCATCGGCTGGCCAGCCGGCGAAAGTGGGCGCATGAAGCGCGCCGGCATGTTCAACACCATCGCCCGGCGCAGTCGCGTCACGCTGTTGCAGGCCGAGATACTCGCCCAAGCCCGGGCCGCCAGGCGCTGCGAACACGATCCGGCTGACCTGGCAGGCCTGGCAAGTGCCTTCCCCATGGTGGCCGGTTTGGTAGGTGCTGCGCGACTCGCGCTGCAGTCGCGGCATGCCGCCAGCCTGGCGCATGGCTTCGTCTACCTGGGGCACCGCTACCGCCTGCAGGTCTGCGACGCCGGCGCCTTTCAGGTGCTGACCTGGGGCACGCGTGAGCCGCTGATCCAGAGCCCGCCGGGCGCTGTCTGATCCAGCGCGCCTTCGCGTGCCACCCGCAGCGCGCCCGCGTTGCATCTGCCAGTCAGCCCACCAGACCACCGTGCCCAACACCACCCTTGACAACATCCGCGACGCCCTGGCGTGCATTCCTGCCAATGACCGGGAGCTGTGGCTTCGTATCGGCATGGCGCTGCAAAGCGAGTACCCCGGCGCCGATGGCCTGGCCATCTTCGACGCGTGGAGTGAGGGCGTCGACACCTACGACGCCCGCGCCGTGCGCGACACCTGGAAGAGTTTCAATCCCGGCCGGGTGACGCTGGGCACCCTGTGGCACGAGGCAAAGGCTCGGGGCTTCAAAGGTGCCGCGCCTTCACCGGAGGCAGCAGCAGAGACCGAGCGCAAGAAGCGCGAGCGAGACCAGCGGCGCGCGGCAGATGAGGCGCAGTACCGGGCCCGCGCCGACAAGGCCCAGCGTGACGCCGGCGCCATGTGGGCCGATGCACTGCCGATGCCACCCGACGGCATCACGACTTATCCGCAGCGCAAGGGCGTCGGCAGCCACGGCCTGCGCTACCTGGCCGATGGCGTGGCGCTGGTGCCGGTGCGCAACGCGGTCGGCGAGCTGGTCAACCTGCAGCGCATCACGCCCACCAAGCCCACGGCCGATGAAGAGCGCCGGGGCGTGCGCGAGAAACGCTTTCTGCCAGGTGGGCGCAAGTCTGGCTGCTGGCACCTGATCGGCGATGCCGTGGGCGCGTCCGTGCTGGTGTTTGCAGAGGGCTACAGCACCGGCGCGAGCGTGCATGAGGCAACGGGCCTGCCGGTGGTGGTGGCCTTCGACGCCGGCAATTTGCGGCCGGTAGCCCAAGCGGTGGCCGTGCTGTACCCGGCGGCCCGCCTGCTGTTTGCTGGCGACGACGACCGCGAGACCGAGGCCCGCACCGGCACGAACGCCGGTCGGATCAAGGCGACCGCGGCGGCCCGTGCGCTGGGCGGGCTGGCGGTGTTCCCCGAAGGGCTGCCCGAAGCGGTCGGGTCCGACTTCAACGACCTCGCTGCGCATGCCGGCGCCGATGCGGTGCGGGCGGTGGTCGAGCGAGCGGCGGGCGAGCTGCTGGCCGGTGCTGTGCAAGCAACGGCCCAGCGCGCAAAGCGAGCGGACAGACAACCCGGCCAAGCCCCTCAGGCCGACGCTGCAGCGCCGGCCGATGGTGAGGTGCCACCCAGCCCGAAAGAACCGCGCAGCGGGCCGCCTGACGCGGCGCCGGCCCTGTTGGATCGCTTCACCATCAACGACGATGGCGTCTTCTTCACCGAGCACGACCAAGATGGCCGGGCGAGGGCGCCGATGTGGGTGTGTTCGTACCTGGTGGTAACGGCCCGCACGCGCGACGGCGATGGCGACGGCTGGGGATACTTCCTGGAATTCGACGATCCATCCGGCAAGCCTCGCACCTGGGCGATGCCGGCGCGCATGCTGGCCAGCGATGGCGCTGAGTACCGCGCCGTGTTGTTGAGCATGGGCCTGCGCATTGCATCTGGCACCAAGGCTCGAAGCCTGCTCACGCTGTACCTGCAGACCCGCCAGCCTGCCGAGATCGCCATGTGCGTTGACCGCATCGGCTGGCACGGTCGGGCCTTCGTGTTGCCGCGAGAGACGCTGCAGCGCGCACCCGAAGAAGGCGAGGACGCCCCCGACCGCATCGTCTATCAGACCGATGGACCCACCGAGAACCCGTTTCGGGTGCGTGGTTCGCTGGCTGGCTGGCGCGACAACGTGGCCACTCTTTGCGTTGGCAACAGTCGGCTTCTCTTCGCTGTCAGCAGTGCCTTCGCAGCCTTTCTGTTACGGGCTTCAGGACTCAACAACGGCGGCTTCGATTTATACGGTCCGTCGAGCTGCGGCAAGACGACGGTGGTGGAGGTGGCCGTCTCGGTGAACGGTGACCCCAAATGCATGCAGCAATGGCGCCAGACAGACAACCACCTAGAGTCCGTCGCAGCCCTGCACTGCGACGCGCTGTTGATCCTGGATGAGCTGGCCCAGATGGACAAGAAGACGGTTGGCACGGTCCTCTACATGCTGGCCAACGGGGTTGGCAAAGGGCGGGCGACCCGCGGTGGCCAGGCCCGGGCCCGGTTGACCTGGATTCTCCTGTTCCTCTCCACCAGCGAAATTCCGGTTGCGACAACTATGGCCGAAGCGGGCCAGCGCATACACGCGGGTCAGGAGCTGCGCATGGTTGACATCCCGGCCGAAGTGGCGCCGGGTACCGCCTTCAACACCACGCACGACTTCGACGGCGGTGCTGTCTTTTCCTTGCACCTGGCCAAGGTCTGCCGGTCCTACCACGGCACCGCCGGCCGTGCGTTTCTGGCTTGGCTGGTGGAGCATGTTGACGAACTGCGCGACCGCACCCGTGAGGCGGTGGAGCG
>Ga0155495_1165_pt1 | contig 17169 bp, 12 predicted proteins | sample RifCSPhighO2_12_FD_107153 | JGI IMG/M metagenome (GOLD analysis project Ga0155495, IMG submission 107153) | Burkholderiales bacterium RIFCSPHIGHO2_12_FULL_69_20
GGTGGTCTACCTGGCCCGCACCGCCAGCGACATGAAAGACCTGCGCGAGGCGCTGCAGCGTGAGCTGGAAGACCGCGGCTGCCGCGTGCTGCCCGACGGCGAGCCGCCCGAAGAGGCCCAAGCCTATGCCGCGGCGGTGCGGGCCGATCTGCAGCAGGCGCTGCTGTCGGTGCACCTGGTGGGCGCGCGCTACGGCTCCATCCCCGAGGGCGCCGATGCCTCGGGCGTGGTGCTGCAGGCCGATCTGGCGCTGGCGCAGCCCGGCCCCATGCGCAGCATCCTGTGGTCACCGCCCGAGGTCACCGCCGAGCGGATGACCGAGCCGCGCCAGCGTGAATTCATCGACCGGCTGGAGCAGGCCGCCTTCGAGCGCGACCGTGCCGAGTTCGTGCGCTCGTCGATCGAGCAACTGAAATCGCTGTTGATCGACCGGCTGCGCCCGCCACCCGCCGCCGCAGCCGCCCCGGTGCCGGCGGCCGATGGCGTGGCCGTGGCCGCCGCCACCACCGCGACCGCCGTCTACCTGGTGTGCGATCCGATCGACCGCGCCGACACCAAGCCGCTGAAGGACGCGTTGGCGGCGTTGGGCTTTGCCGTCACCCGGCCGTCGATCGAGGGCACGCCCGACGAGCTGCTCGACGAGAACAAGGCCAACCTGTTGGGCAACGACGTGGTGGTGGTGGTGTGGGGTCAGACCCGTGAGGCCTGGGTGCGCGGCAAGCTGCGCGAGGCCCAGCAGGCGCCAGGCTGGGGGCGCGACCGGCCGTACCGCGGCAAGTTCGTCGTGGTGGTGCCGCCGGACACGCCGGCCAAGCTGGATTTCGACGTGCCGCCGGATGTGGTGGTGCTGCGCGGCGCGGGCGCCAGCCAGCAACTCGACGATCTGCTGCGGCGTCACTGAGCCCGGTCGCGCAACACCATGGCCACCGACCCCGGCACCACCCCGGCCCGTACCGCGCCGCCGCTGCGCAACCCCTTCCCCGGGTTGCGACCCTTCGAGGCCGACGAGACGCACCTGTTCTTCGGCCGCGACGGCCAGTCGGCACAGATCGTCGCGCGGCTGGCGCGCCAGCGCTTCGTCGCGGTGGTGGGCACCTCGGGCAGCGGCAAATCATCGCTGGTGCGCGCCGGGTTGCTGCCGATGCTCGAAGGCGGTTTCATGGCAGGCGCCGGCTCGTTCTGGCGCTTTGCGGTGATGCGCCCGGGCAACCACCCCATCCACCACCTGGCCGCGGCGCTGGCCGACCCGGCGGTGCTGGGCGGCGAGGCGGTGGATGCCACGCTGCGCACCCCGCTGATCGAGGCCGTGCTGCGGCGCAGCGGGCTGGGCCTGATCGACGCCTTCCGCCAGGCCCGGCTGGCGCCGCACGAGAACCTGCTGGTGGTGGTCGACCAGTTCGAGGAGCTGTTCCGCTTTCAGGGGCTGGGCCAGGCCACTGGCGACAGCGGCGCTGCGGCGCCGGCCTTCGACGAGGCCAGTGCCTTCGTCAACCTGCTGATCGAGGCGGCGCGCGCCGCGTCGCTGCCGATCTACATCGTGCTGACGATGCGCTCGGATTTTCTCGGCGATTGCGCGCGCTTTCGCGACCTGGCCGAGACGCTCAACGACGGCCAGTACCTGGTGCCGCGGCTGACCCGCGACCAGCGCCGCGCCACCATCGAAGGGCCGGTGGCGGTGAGCGGCGCGACCATCGCCCCCCGCCTGACGCAGCGCCTGCTCAACGACGCCGGCGACGACCCCGATGCGCTGCCGGTGCAGCAGCACGCGCTGATGCGCACCTGGGACGCGTGGCACGCGGCCGGCGCGTTGGGCCCGATCGACCTGCCGCATTACCTGGCGGTGGGCGGCATGGCGCAGGCGCTGTCTCAGCATGCCGACCAGGCCTATGCCGCGCTGGCCGCGCACGCGGGCGACCAGGCGGTGGCGCAGCAGCTGTTCCGTGGCCTGTGCGAGCGCCTGGCCGACTACCGCGAAACGCGCCGCCCCACCCGCCTGGCCGACCTGTGCGAGGCCGCCGGCACCGACCTCACCACGATGACCCGGGTGATCGACGCCTTTCGCCGCGACGGCCGCACCTTCATCGTGCCCGGCTGGCCCACCGCGCTGACGCCCGACACGGTGATCGACCTGTCGCACGAATCGCTGATCCGGCAATGGTCGACGCTGCGCGAGTGGGTGCAGCGCGAGTCGCGCTCGGCCGCGCTGTACCAGCGGCTGCGCCAGACGGCGCTGCTGTGGCCGCAGCAGGCCGCACTGTGGCGTAACCCGGATCTGGAGCGGGCGCTGCAATGGCAGCGCGACGAGACGCCGCGCACGGCCTGGGCACGCCGCTACGGCAGCGAAGACGACTTCCAGCGCGCGATGGCCTTTCTGCAGGCCAGCGAGGCCGCGTGGCGCGAAGAGGCCGACCGCGCCGCCCAGGCCCAGCGCGAGGCCGCCGAAGAAGCGATGGAGCGGCGCACCCAGCAGGAGCGCGAAGCCCGGCTGCTGGCCGAGGTGCAGGCGCTGAAATCACGCAAACAGATGCTGCAGGCGGTGGTGGTGCTGTTGCCGGCGCTGCTGGCCGGCCTGGTCTGGGCCGAATACAACCGCCGGCAGGTGGCAGCGCAGGCGCACATCGCACAACTGCGCGCCGCAGAGGCGCATGCGGCAGGCCAACTGGCAGCAGAGGCGGCGGCGCAGGCGCTGCAAGAGAAGGCCAAGGCCGAGCAGGCGCGTGATGAATCGGTGCAGTTGCTGGAACGGCTGACCAACAGCAACCGGCTGAAGAAAGCCTTCCTGACGGGCGACGCGGCCACCATCACGCAGCTGGCCGCCACCGCGCCGCCCGATGCGGCACTGCGCTTCGGCGCGTCGCGCATGGCGATGGGCTGGCGCACCCCCGACGGCAAGCCGGTCTACCGCTTCGACCTGTACCCCACCGCCGACAGCCTGAACGGCGTGCTGAAGTCGGCCTCGCAGATCAGCTACTACATGAACAATTCGACCTTCGTCACCAAGCTGCTGTCGGCCGGCGCGGGCAACGGCTTCCGGGCCACCTACAACGGCTGGGGCTGCCTGTACACGGTGTACGTGCTGATCGAATACACCGACCCCGACCAGCCGCCACGGCTGACGCAGTACGACCAGTGCGCGGTGCTGGAGGACGTGCCGCGCTGACGGCGCCGACAGCGCTGCCGGCTCAACCGCGGTACGACGGATCGACCCGATCGACCAGCCGCTGCATCGCGTCGAAGGCGTCCTGCCCGGCGCCGAACTTGGGATTGAAGTTCAGCGAATCACGCACGCAGCCGTCCAGCACCGGCGCCGCGATGGGCCGCAGCCGGCCCATCGCCATCGCGGTGACCTGCACCTCGCAGGCGCGCTGCAGCAGCCACATCAGGCCGAACGCATTCGCCAGGCTGAAGCCGATGGTCACCGGGCCGTGGTTGCGCAGCAGCAGCACCGGATTGCCAGCGGCACTGGCCAGGATGCGCCGGCCTTCGTCGAGGTGCACCGTGATGCCCTCGAAGTCGTGGTAAGCCACCTTGCCGTACAGCTGCGCGGCATAGAAGTTGGTGAAGCTCAGGCCTTCGTCCAGGCAGCACACCGCCATCGTCGGCGTGGTGTGCACATGCATCACGCAATGCGCGTCGGGCATGGTCTCGTGGATCGCGCCGTGGAAGGTGAAACCGGCCGGGTTGATCGGCCAGGCGCTGTCGCCAATGATGTTGCCGCGCACGTCCACCTTCACCAGGTTGGACGCACACACCTCGCTGTAGTGCAGGCCGAAGGGGTTGAGCAGAAAGTGCCCCGGCTCGTCGGGCACGCGCAGCGAGATGTGGTTGTAGATCAGCTCGGTCCAGCCCAGCCGGTCGAAGACGCGGTAGGCCGCCGCCAGCTGCACACGCGCGGCCCATTCGGCCGGGGCGATGTGGGCGGGGCGCGGGTAGGCGGTGTTCAGGTCCGAGGTCATGGTGATGCTCCAATCAAGCGCAAGCGCCTGATTCTGCGCGTTCAGCTGGCACCGACCGAGCGCCCCTTGGCGATCTGCCGGCAGATGAAGACCATTGGCAGCAGGCCCACGGCCACGATCGCCAATGCCGCGGTGGAGGCCTCGGCCAGGCGCTCGTCGGCGGCCAGCGTGTAGGCCTGGGTGGCCAGCGTGTCGAAGTTGAATGGGCGCATCACCAGCGTGGCCGGCAGCTCCTTCATCACATCGATGAACACCAGCAGCGCGGCGGTGAGCATGCTGCCGCGCAGCAGCGGCAGGTGCACACGCCGCAGCGTCTGCGCCGGTGTGTGGCCCAGGCTGCGCGCGGCGCAGTCCATGCTGGGCGTGATCTTGGCCAGGCCGGCGTCCACCGCCTGCATCGCCGCGGTGAGATAACGCACCAGGCACGCGTACACCAGCGCGGCGATGCCGCCGGTGATCAGCAGCCCTGGCTGCAGACCGAACCACTGCTGCGCCAGCGCGGACAGCGCGTGGTCGAGCCGGGTCACCGGGATCAGCACGCCCACCGCGATCACCGAGCCGGGCAGCGCGTAGCCCAGCCCCGCGATGCGGTGCGCCCAGCGCATTGCGCCGCCGCGGTGCACCCGCGCGGCATAACCGATGAGCAGCGCCAGCGCCACCGCCAGCCCCGCGGTCAGCCCGGCCAGCAGCACGCTGTTGCTGGCCAGGCGGATGAAGCGCTCGCCGAACTGCGCGTCGCCCTCGGTCAGCGCCATGTGCAGCAGCAGGCCGCCCGGCAGCACAAAGCCACCGGCCAGCGGCAGCGCACAGGCCGCCCAGGCCAGCGCCGCACGGCGGCCCGACAGCGGCGCGCGGTGGGCGCTGCCGCGGGACTGGCCGGTTTCAGCAAAACGGCGGCGCCCGCGCGACAGGCGCTCGAACACCAGCACCGCGATCACGAAGGCCAGCAGCACCAGCGCCAGTTGCGCGGCGGCCACCCGGTCGCCCAGCGAGAACCAGGCGCGGTAGATGCCGGTGGTGAAGGTCTGCACCGCGAAGTAACTCACCGTGCCGAAGTCGGCCAGCGTCTCCATCAGCGCCAGCGCCACGCCGCCGGCGATCGCCGGGCGCGCCATCGGCAGCGACACCCGCAGCCAGCCCTGCCAGGGTGTGAGGCCCAGCGAGCGCGCCACCTCGATGGTGGCGCCGCCGCGCTCGATGAAGGCGGTGCGCGCCATCAGGTAGACGTAGGGGTAGAGCACCAGCGAGAACATCAGCACCGCGCCGCCGGTGCTGCGCACGTCGGGAAACCAGTAATCGGCGCGCCGCCAGCCGAAGGCCTCGCGCAGCGCGGTCTGCACCGGGCCCACGTACTGCAGCAGGTCGGTGTAGGTGTAGGCGGCCACGTAGGCCGGCATCGCCAGCGGCAGCACCAGCGCCCATTCGAAGGTGGCGCGGCCGGTGAACTGATGCCGCGTCACCAGCCAGGCCGAGCCCACACCCAGCATCGTCACGCCGACGCCCACGCCCAGGCACAACCACAGCGTGGTGACAATGTAGTCGGGCAGCACGGTGGCGGCCAGGTGCGCCCAGGTGCCCCCGGTGCCGCCGGCAAACACATGCGAGCCGACCGAGAGGATGGGCACCGCCACCAGCGCCGCCGTCAGCAGCGCAAAGGCCAGCAACCACGACCAGCGCCGGCCACGCAGGGCGCCTGCAGCCGGGCGCAGCGGCGTGGGCAGGGGCAGGGTCTCGGGGCGTGCGGGCAAGATCGGAAGCGGGCTGGCGAAAGGGTCGCCGCAGTGTATCGGCGCGGTCATTTCCCCTGGCCCTGCCGCCGACCCAACCGACCACCCGGCCATGGCCGGCCCCGCAGCGGCTGCAGCGGGCGCGCCCTATCATCCCTATCCCATGAATCCTGTCGAGTCTCCCTGGCTGCAACTGGACCGCATCGCCGTGGCCTATGGCCCGCGCAACGTGGTCGAGAACTTCTCGATGGCGCTGGCGCGCGGCACGGTGGGCTGCCTGCTGGGGCCGTCGGGCTGCGGCAAGACCACGGTGCTGCGGGCGATCGCCGGCTTCGAGCCGCTGACCGCCGGGGAGGTGCGGCTCGACGGCGCGCTGGTCAGCAGCGTGCAGGGCCAGGTGCCGCCCGAGCAGCGGCGCATCGGCATGGTGTTCCAGGACCACGCGCTGTTTCCGCACCTCAGCGTGGCGGCCAACGTGGCCTTCGGCCTGCGGGGGCAGCCCGATGCCGACCAGCGTGTGCAGCAGATGCTGGAGACGGTGGGCCTGGGTGGCACCGGCAAGCGCTATCCGCACGAGCTGTCGGGCGGCCAGCAGCAGCGTGTGGCGCTGGCGCGCGCGCTGGCGCCCTCACCGCGGCTGCTGCTGCTCGACGAGCCCTTCTCCAACCTCGACATCGAGCTGCGCGAGCGCCTGGGCGGTGAACTGCGCGCGCTGCTGAAGGCGGCCGGCACCACCGCGCTGCTGGTCACGCACGACCAGCACGAGGCGTTTGCCATCGCCGACGAGATCGGCATCATGGCCGGCGGGCGCATCCAGCAATGGGCCAGCGCCTACGACCTGTACCACCAGCCGGCCAACCGCTTCGTGGCCGATTTTGTCGGCCAGGGCGCCTTCCTGCCAGGCACGGTGCAGCGCGGCCACCACATCCACGTCGAGCTGGGCCTGCTCGAGAGCCCCGAGCCGATCCGCTGCACCGAGCATGGCGACCTGTGCGACGCCGGCTGCGGCGTCGACGTGCTGCTGCGCCCCGACGACGTGGTGCACGACGACGCCAGCCCGGTCACCGCCGAGGTGGTGGCCAAGGCCTTTCGCGGCGCCGAGTTCCTCTACACGCTGAAGCTGGCCAGCGGCCAGACAGTGCTGTCGCTGGTGCCCTCGCACCACAACCATGCGATTGGCGAACGCATCGGCATCCGCCTGCAGGTCGACCATGTGGTGGCCTACAAGCGCGAAGGCGAGCCGGCGCTGGATTGCGGTTGACCGCCGGCCGCCGGGAGCACTGACTGCGGCGCCGCCGCGCGACCAGCGGCCGCGAGATCAGCGACCACCCAGGCGCCGCAGCGCCGCGGCCACCTCGTCCTGCCGGTCGAAACGGTCGCCCAGCGCCGCCAGTCGGTCGAGCTCGGCCTTGGCCTTGCGCTTTTCGCCGGCCTGCGCCAGGTGGTGTGCCAGGTTCAAGCGCAGCGCCGGATCGTCGGGCCGAATCACCAGCGCCCGCTGCTGCGTGGCCACGGCCTGCGCCACCTGGTTATCGGCCGCCTGGGCCAGGGCCAGCGTGTCGAGCAGGGCGGGGCGATCGGGGGCGGCACGCACCGCCCGCTCGGCGAAGGCCAGCGCGCCGGGCTGGCGCTGCTGCAACATCAGCCAGGCGATGTTGTTGAGCGCCAGCGCATGCTCGGGTTGAAGGCGCAGCACCGCACGGTAGCGCGCCTCGGCGTCGGGCAGATCCTTGCGCGCCAGCGCCAGGTCGCCCAGGTAGAACAGGAACAACGCATCGCCGGGGTGGGCCTTGAGCCAGGCCGCCGCCTGCTGCTCGGCTTCTGACGTGTGCCCGGCCTGGCGCAGCGCGTGGTGCAGCCGGGCCGGGGCCTGCACCGGCTCGGCCTTGCCGACGGCGGTGCGCAGTGCGGCGATGGCCGGCGCCCATTGCTTGCGCGTGATCTGGACCTCGCCTTCCAGCAGCCAGCCCACGGCCCGGTCGGGCTGCTGCTGCTGCACCTGCCGGGCCAGCGCCAGGGCTTCGTCAGGCCGGTTCTGGCGCAGGGCCACGGTGATGCCCAGGCGCTGCGCCGGCAGGTGCGCCGGCGCCAGCGCCAGCGCCCGCTTCACGCTGCGCTGGGCGGCGCCCAGGTCATTGGTGGCCAGCTGAACTTCAGCCAGCCCGAGTGGGCCGGCCGGCGACCGCGCCTGCAGCGTGGTCAGCCGGTTGTAGGTGCTCAGCGCCTGCTGATGTTCACCGGACTGCAGCTGCGCCACGCCCAAGCGGTGGGTCAGTTCGGCATCGTCGGGGTGCCGCGCCAGGCCCGCCAGGGCGGCGGCCTCGGCCGCTGCCGGGTTGGCGGTGGCCAGGTGGTGGTCCACCAAGGCCAGGCGCAAGCCCGGGTCGGCCGGGCTGGCCTTGATGCCCTGATCGAGCAAGGCCGCCACCGCCTCGCGGTTGGCCCCGCCGCGGGCCGCCAGCTCGGCCAGCGCCAGCCGCGCCTGGGCGCTGCGTGGCTGACTTCTGACAAACGCCTCCAGTCGGGTGCGGGCGGCATCGGACTGTTGATCGCGCAGGTCCAGCGCCGCCAGCGCGGCCACCGCGGGAAAGTAGCCCGCGTCGCGGGCCAGCGCCTGCTCGAAGGCCTGGCGCGCCCCCGGCGCATCACGCCGCTGCAGCAGCACCTGCCCGCGCAGGTGAGCGGACGTCGGCTGATCGGGCTGCTTGCGCTCCAGGTTGTCGATCGCCTTCAGCGCGGCCGCGGGGTCCTGGCGCCGCACCAGCACCGCGATCAGCGCCATATCGGCCGTGCTATCGGCGTCGGCGGCGGCCACCGCGCGCAGTTCGGCCAGCGCCGGCTCGACCTGGCCCCGCCCCAGCCGCGCCAGCGCCACCGCGGTGCGGATCTTCGGGTCGTCGGGCCGCAGGCGCGCGGCGCGGTCGAACAGCGCCGCGGCCGCCGCCGCCCGCCCGGCCTGCAGCTGCGCCTGGGCGGCCAGCGTCAGGGCCTCGGCATCGGCGCGCTCGGCACCGATCAGCGGATCGAGCGTGTCCAGCGCGCGATCGGGCTGGCGCAGCGCCAGGTAGCTCTGCGCCAGCAGGCGCCGCGCCGGCAGGCTGTCGGGCATCCGCTGCACCGCCTTAGCCAACAGCACCTCGGCCTGCACCGGAGCATTCAGCCGCAGTTCAGCGGCACCGGCCGATTGCAGCAGCACCCCGTGCTCGGGCATCACCCGCAGCAGGGTCTGGAACAGTTCGCGCGCGCGCGGCAGATCACCGTCCAGCAGGGCGATCTGCCCTTCGAACAACAGCGTCTGCGGATGGCGGGGCAGCACTTTGCGCATCGCCGCGTGCTGGGCCCGCGCCGCCACGGCATCCCGCTGATCCAGGTGCAGCGCCACCAGCGCCGCGTGGGCGTTGGCATGGTCGGGCCGCACCGCCAGTGCCTGCTGATACGCCTGGCGCACCTCTGCCACGCTGCCCTGCAGCCGTGCCAGCAGGTCGCCCTTGAGCACCCAGCCGTTGGCGTCGCCCGGTTGGCCGACGAGCAGGCCGTTGACCTGGGCCAGTGCACCGGCCAGATCACCCGCCACCGCGGTGACCCGGGCGCGCAGCACCCGCGCGGGCGCAAAGTCGGGCGATGCACGCAAGGCCGAATCCAGGCTGTTGCGCGCCGCCTCCAGATCACCCAGGGTGGCCTCGGCCTCGGCCACGGCCGATTTCAGCTGCGCCGCGGCCAGCGGTTCGGCCAGGTTCACGTTGCCGAACTGCGCCACCAGCAGCGCCGGCTGGTTGGCCGCCAGCTGTGCACGCGCCAGCAGCGGCAGCACCTCGGTTTCGGGCTGGCCGAGTTCGAGCGCGCGCCGCAACTCGATGTCGGCGGCCACCGGATCGCCCCCGTCGAGCAGCATCTCGCCCAACAGCAGGCGTGCGGCGCCCAGGTCGGGGTGGGCCTGGAGCACGCCCTTCACCTGGATCAAGGCGGCGGCGCGGTCGTTCTGGGCGATCAACTGGCGCGCCTGCAGCAGCCGGTCTTGCGGGCGCTTGCCACAACCGGCCAGCAAGCCGGCCAGCGATGCGGCCAACACCAGCGCCAACAGCCATGGGCCGGCCCGCCCACGCGGCCGCGCGGCGCCGGGTGGGCGGCATGGAGCGATGGGGCGAGGGGCTGCGCGGATCATGACCATCGTCCCCGAAAACGGCGTGCAGCCCGGTGCGGGTGCAATGGCGGGCGAATCAGCGCAGGCGCGACAGCCCGCCCGCGGCGCGCACCGCACCTTCACCGATGGCCGCACCAAAACGCTTGGCCAGCCGCTCGGCCACGTTGTCGTGCGGGGTGTAGTCGATCACTTCCTCGGCCTTGATGACCTCGCGGGCCACAAAGTCGAGGTTGCCGAAATGGTCGGCCAGGCCCAGTTCCACGGCCTGCTCGCCGTTCCAGAACAGGCCCGAGAAGGTGTCGGGCGATTCTTTCAGCCGCGCACCGCGGCCCTCGCGCACCACGCGGATGAACTGCTGGTGCACCTGGTCGATCATGGCCTGCGCATAAGCACGCTGGGCCGGGTCTTGCGCGGTGAAGGGGTCGAGCATGCCCTTGTTGCTGCCGGCGGTGATCAAGCGGCGCTCGACGCCCAGCTTGTCCATCAGCCCGGTGAAGCCGAAGCCGTCCATCAGCACGCCGATCGAGCCGACGATGCTGGCCTTGTCGACGTAGATCTCGTCGGCGGCCACCGCCACGTAGTAGGCGCCCGACGCGCAGACCTCCTCGACCACCGCGTACACCTTCTTCTGGTGCAAGGCCTTGAGCCGGCGGATCTCGTCGTTGATGATGCCCGACTGCACCGGGCTGCCGCCCGGGCTGTTGATTCGCAGCACCACCGCGCGGGCACCGCTGTCCTCGAAGGCATTGCGCAGCCCCGAGAGGATCAACTCGGCGCTGGCATCGCTGTCGGAGGCGATCTCGCCGCGCAACTCCACCAAGGCGGTGTGCGGGCCGCTGGGCGCGTTGTGGTGCACCCGGTCGCTCATCAGCACCCAGGCCACGCCCAGCACCAGGCCCAGCCAGGCCAGGCGGAAGAAGATGCGCCAGCGGCGCTCGGACCGGCGCTCTTGCATCATCTCGCGGGCCAGCGACTCCAGCGTGTGCTCAAGCACCGGCCGCTGCACGGACAGCGAGGCCGGCGCCGCGGCGCCGGTGCTGCCAGCACCAGCGGGTGACGATGCGTCGGGGGTGTTGTCGAGCGGGGTCATGTCGAGCTTTCTTCAGGAGGCAGCGGGTTCGTCGAACAACACCGGGCGAACATCGGCGGAAGGATACCAACAGGCCTGGCCGTCCTGCTCGGCCATCGTCAGGCGGATCAGCTTGCCGCGGCCGCAGGGCCCGCCCACGCAGCGGCCATCGGCCGGCTCGTAGCTGGCGCCATGGATGGAACAGACGATCCAGCGCTTGTCGTGGTCGAGAAACTCGCCGGGCTGCCAGTCCATCTCCACCGGCACATGGGCACAGCGGTTGATGTAGCCCACCAGCCGGCCGTCGAAGCGCAGCGCAAAGGCGCGCGCCGGCTGGCCCCACAGCAGCACGTCGAAGACCACCGCCTTGCCGCGCTCGACCAGATCGGCCGATGGGCACAACGCCTGCGGCGCCGCCGGGCCGGCCTCAGGCATGGCGCAGCAACCAGTCGCGCAGCTCGGCGGTGCTGTGCGCCACGTGCAGCGGGCCCAGCGGTGTGAAGGCCTCGTGCTCGTGCGCGCCATAGCTCACCGCCACGCTGGCGGTGCCGGCGTTGATGGCCAGCTGCAGGTCGTGCGTGGTGTCGCCGATCATCAACGTGCGCTCGGGCTCGGCACCGAACTCGCGCATCAGCTGCTGCAGCATCAGCGGATGCGGCTTGCCGGCGGTTTCGTCGGCGGTGCGGGTGCCGTCGAACAGGCCCTTCAGCTGCACCGTGTGCAGCGCCTCGTCCAGCCCGGCGCGGCTCTTGCCGGTGGCCACCGCCAGCCAGTGGTTGCGCGCCTTCAACGCGTGCAGCATCTCCAGCGTGCCGGGGAACAGCACCAGCTCGTGCTGGCGGGCAAAGTAGTGGTGGCGGTAGCGGCGGCCCAGTTCGGGATAACGATCGGGCGACAGGCCGGGCACCGCATGCTGCAGGGCGTCGTGCAGGCCCAGTCCGATGACGTAGGCCGCCGATTGATCGCTGGGCACGGCCAGCCCCAGGTCGACGCAGGCCGACTGGATGCAGCGCACGATCAGCGCGGTCGAATCGAACAAGGTGCCGTCCCAATCGAAGACGATCAGGTCGAAGCGGCGCGGGCGGACGGTCATGGATTCAGTGTGGATCGGCGAGATGGGCCAGCAGTGTGGCGCATTCGGCCGGCAGGGGGGCGACCAGTTCGATGCGCTGCCCCGTCGCCGGGTGGTCGAAGGCCAGCCGCCGGGCATGCAGGAACATGCGCTCGAAGCGGATGCCGGCCAGGCCTTCGCCGCGCGCCCACTGCTTGTTGAGTGCGAAGTCGCCGTATTTCGGATCACCGACGATGGCATGGCCGGCCTGCGCCAGGTGCACACGGATCTGGTGCGTGCGGCCGGTCTTGATCGTCACGTCCAGCAGCGTGGCCTGCTGGAAGGCCTGCACCACCTGCACCAGCGAGATCGAGCGCCGGCCGTCGGGGTGCTCGGCCGGCACCGCCAGCACATGGCGCTCGCCACGGGCGTCCAGCGTCTTGTGCAGCGCCACGTCAATCACCTTCAGCTTGGCCGGCCAGTGGCCCAGCACCAGCGCGGCGTAGGTTTTTCCAGTGTCCCGGCTGCGGAACTGGTCCTGCAGGTGGATCAGCGCGCTGCGCTTCTTGGCCAGCAACAGGATGCCCGAGGTCTCCTTGTCGAGCCGGTGCACCAGTTCCAGGAACTTCGCCGTCGGCCGCGCCTGGCGCAGTTGCTCGATCACGCCGAAGCTGACGCCCGAGCCGCCGTGCACCGCCACGCCGGCCGGCTTGTTGATCGCCAGCAAAAACTCGTCCTCGAACAGGATCGGAAACTCGCGCGCCGGCGCCGGCACGGCCGCGGCATCGGGCGTGGCCACCCGCACCGGCGGCACCCGCACCTCGTCGCCCCCCTTCAGCCGGGTGTCGGCCGCCGCGCGGCCCTTGTTGACCCGCACCTCGCCCGAGCGGATCACCCGGTAGACATGGGTCTTGGGCACGCCCTTGAGCAGGCGCATCAGGAAGTTGTCCAGCCGCTGGCCTTCACCCGCCTCGTCGACCACCAGGCGGCGCACCTCGGGCGCCGGCGCCACGGCCGGCGCGGGCACGCCGGCCGCCAAGGTGGCGGTGCGGCGGGCCGGCAATGGTTTGCTGCTTATAATGATCCGAGCCACGATTGGGCCGTAAGTGCTTGATTTTTCAGAGTTTACCCGGGCATTCCCGGTGCTATCGTGGACCGGCGCCTTACCAGGCGTCAAAAAAGCGTTGATGCAACACCAGCAACGCGCGTGGCAGGCCGCAGTCCCCCAAGTGATGCGGCGGCCGCACGATGCTGGTGCAAGAGACACGTCGTCACAGCCGTCCCGTCACAGGGAAAGAAACACAGCTCATGGACGGCAGATCGCCCCGTTGTGGTGGTCTGTCGTTCGCGGTTCAGCCCACAGGGTTTGCATGCCATCCCTCTCAAGCATCCACTGGCCCATGTCGAATGACATGACGGCGCAGCCCCGGCTCCCGGCCGGTGCGGCAGTGCCGGCCGGTGGTTTGTGGCCTCCGCGTTCGTCGCGGGGCCGGGAGACCACGGTGCCATCCGCCCCCACCGCTTTGCCGCACGCGGCCCCGCTGCATCCCTGACCGTTGTTCGGTCACCGCAGCCCAGGGCGATTCCTTCTCCGGCCGTTACCCGTTTCTCGTGCATCGGAACAGGTCGCCTGCACTGACCCGCTGAGGTCAGGCCGGTGATCGGACAACACGCGCCCCGGCAACCGGGCGCGTGAGACAGGAGTGCACATGAAACGCATGCTGATCAATGCCACGCAGCCCGAAGAGCGGCGCCTGGCAATCGTCGACGGGCAGAAACTGCTCGATTTCGAGACCGAGATCGAGGGGCGCGAACAGCGCAAGGGCAACATCTACAAGGCCCTGGTGACGCGCGTCGAGCCGTCGCTGGAGGCCTGTTTCGTCGATTACGGCGAAGATCGCCACGGTTTCCTGCCGTTCAAGGAAATCTCGAAGACTTACTTCCGCGAGGGCGTCGAGGCCAAGAACGCCACCATCAAGGAGGCGATCCGCGAGGGCCAGGAACTGCTGGTCCAGGTCGAGAAGGAAGAGCGCGGCAACAAGGGCGCGGCGCTGACCACCTTCGTCAGCCTGGCCGGGCGCTACCTGGTGCTGATGCCCAACAACCCGCGCGGCGGCGGTGTGTCGCGCCGCATCGAGGGTGAAGACCGCGAAGAGCTGAAGGAAAACCTCGACCAGCTCGAGTACCCCAAGGGCATGAGCCTGATCGCCCGCACCGCCGGCATCGGCCGCAGCGCGCCCGAGCTGCAGTGGGACCTGAACTACATGCTCAAGCTGTGGACCGCCATCGACGGCGCGTCCAAGGCGGGCAAGGGTGCGTTCCTGATCTACCAGGAAAGCTCGCTGGTGATCCGCGCGATCCGCGACTACTTCACCTCGGACATCGGCGAGATCCTGATCGATACCGACGACATCTTCGAGCAGGCACAGCAGTTCATGAACCATGTGATGCCCGAGTCGGCATCCAAGGTCAAGCGCTACCGCGATGACGCGGCGCTGTTCTCGCGTTTCCAGATCGAGCACCAGATCGAGACGGCGTTCAGCCGCACCGTCAACCTGCCGGCCGGCGGCGCGATCGTGATCGACCATACCGAGGCGCTGGTCTCGGTCGACGTCAACTCGGCGCGCGCCACCCGTGGCGGCGACATCGAGGAAACCGCCACCCGCACCAACCTGGAAGCGGCGGATGAAATCGCCCGCCAGATGCGGCTGCGCGACCTCGGCGGCCTGATCGTGGTCGACTTCATCGACATGGAGGAGAGCAAGAACCGCCGCGAGGTGGAACAGCGCCTGCGTGACGCAATGCGGCAAGACCGCGCGCGGGTGCAGTTCTCGTCGATCAGCAAGTTCGGCCTGCTGGAGTTGAGCCGCCAGCGCCTGCGCCCGGCGCTGAGCGAAGGCAACCACATCACCTGCCCGCGCTGCAACGGCACCGGCCACATCCGCGACACCGAGAGCTCGGCGCTGCAGATCCTGCGCATCATCCAGGAAGAGACCCTGAAGGACAACACCGCCGCCGTGCACGTGCAGGTGCCGGTCGAGGTGACCAGCTTCCTGCTCAACGAGAAGCGCACCGAGATCACCAAGATCGAGCTGAAGCAGCGCTGCACCGTGCTGCTGGTGCCCAACAAGCACCTCGAGACGCCGAACTACAAGCTCGAGCGCCTGCGCCACGACGATCCGCGCCTGGAGAACCTGCAGGCCAGCTACACGATGATCGAGGAGCCGGACGACGAGGTGGGCATCACCCGCCGCGAGAAGGCCAAGCCCAAACAAGAGCCGGTGATCAAGGGCGTGCTGCCCGACCAGCCGGCGCCCATCGCCGCGCCCAAGCCCGTGGCGGTGCCCCCGCTGGCCGCAACCGTTGCCGCTGCGCCGACTGCCGCACCTGCCGCGCCCAGCTGGGTGGCATCGGCACCGGCGCCGGCCGCTGGCAGCGGCTTCTTCGGCTGGGTCAAAAAGCTGTTCGGCGGCGCCGCACCGGCGCCCGTGGCAGCACCCGCCGCGGTGGCTGCGCCGGCAACGGCGACCACCGCAGAAGCAACGCCTGGCCAGCGCGAAGCGCGCCCCGACGGCCGCCGCGACCGCAACGAGCGGGGTGGACGCGGTGAGCGTGGTGACCGCGGTGGCCGGGGTGGCCGCGACGGCAAGGCCGCCGAAGGCCGGGGTGAGCGCGGTGAACGCGGTGACCGCCCTCCCCGCGGGCCACGCGCCGACCGCGGTGACGGCCGCGCTGAAGGCCGCGGCGACGGCCGGCGCAGCGAGCGCCCGACGGACGCCGAAGGCAGCGTGCGCGCCAACGCCGAAGCCGGCACCGAAGCCCCGCGCCGCACGCCGCGCCCCGAGCGCGAGCCGCGGCCGGTAGAGCTGCCCGACACCGCGCAAGCGTTGGTCGACGGCCAGCTGCCAGCCGACGGCGCCCCGGGTGCCGAAGCCCAGGACGCTGCCGGCGAAGAGCAACGCCGCCGCCGTCGCCGCCGGGGTGGCCGCGCCAACCGGGACGACGCAGGCGCGGACACCACGACCGAGGCTGGCGGTGACGCCAGCGCCGAGGGCGTGACCGATGCCCCGGCATCGCGCGGTGAACCCGCCGAGGCGCGCGATGGCGATGCCACGGTCGCCGAGGCGGCCGAAGGCACCGAGCCGGGTGAGGGCGGTGAACGCGAAGGGGCACGCCGCCGTGGCCGTGGCCGCGAACGTGGCCGCCGTGAGCCGCGCGAGGCCCGCGAAGGCGAGGCCGGTGAAACGCCGGCCCAGGGCGCCGTCAGCGCCATCAGCACCGACGCCGACGCGCCGGTCGCCGCCGATGCCGTGGTGCCGGTTGAGGTCGAAACGACCATGGTGGCACCGCCCGCCGAGGTGGTGCAGACCCGGCCCGAGCCGGTCGCTGCACCGGCGGCGGCCGCCGCACCGGCCCCGGCGCCAGTGCCGGCCCTGCGTGTGGTCGAGCCCTTCGTGCTGCCGATCACCGACCTGCAACGTCTGGCCGAAGGCTCGGGCCTGCAGTGGGTCAACTCCGACGACCAGAAGATCCGCGCGGCCCAGGCTGCGATGGCCGCCGAGCCAGCCCCCGTGCGCGTGCCGCGTGAGCGCAAGGCGCCGGTGGTGATCGACGAGGGCCCGCTGGTGCTGGTCGAGACCCGCAAGGATCTGTCCCAGCTGAAGCTGCCGTTCGAGACCTCGGCCCAGGCTGCCACGCCGCCGGCGTGACGATGACGCCCCGGGCATGAGGCCCGGACGCGCCACCGGCCCAGCGCAGGTGGCCCACGCCGCCCCGGCAAGATGCCGCGGCGGCGTTTTTCATGCGCGCCACAATCCGCGCGTCACTTCATCACACCGCAACGCCCGCGCCCACCATGACCGTCACGCTGAAGAAGCCCACCGCCGCCTGCATCCCCGTGCACCTGACCGACCGCGACCTGTTCACCGCCCACGCAGCGGCCCTGCCGCCGGCGCAACGCCAGTGGCTGGCCACGCTGGGCTTCAACGGTGCGCCCGACACCCATGCACTGCTGCCCGACGAGCAGGGCCGGCTGCAGGCGGTGTGGGCGGGCGTGCGCGCGGCCGATCACCCCTGGGCGCTGGCCGCGCTGCCCCGCAACCTGCCCGCTGGCCGCTACCGGCTGGGCAGCGAGGGCCTGGTGGCCGATGCCCAGGCCGCGGCGATGTCGTGGCAGCTGGGCGCCTATGCCTTCAGCCGCTACAAGGCGCCCAAGCGTGAAGCCG
>Ga0155495_1089_pt1 | contig 17094 bp, 12 predicted proteins | sample RifCSPhighO2_12_FD_107153 | JGI IMG/M metagenome (GOLD analysis project Ga0155495, IMG submission 107153) | Burkholderiales bacterium RIFCSPHIGHO2_12_FULL_69_20
ACCCGACAGCAGACCGGCCAGCAAACCGACCACCGACAGCACCCGCCGCGCGGCAGCGCCGGTCGGGCGTGCGAGACAGGCGGGTGGGCAAGCGGACATGGTTGAATCTGATCGGTTTGTAGCGAAACTACACTCTATCACGCGGCCGAACTACCGAAAAGCACCCGTGTTTACCCTGCAGGCTACCGACAAGGCAGCTTAACTGTAGTTTTGCTACGCTATGATTTTGGCCTCCGGCAGGCCTTGCCGGCCACCACCGCCTTCGCCCCTCATGCCTGCCGCCCTCCTGTCCTGCCGTCGACCTGCCGCCCCGGCGCGGTGGGCACTGCGCGCGGGCCGGCGGCTGGCGCTGGGAATGGTGGGCGCCGCCATCGCCGCCGTGGCCACCAGCGCCATCGCGCAACCCGACCACACCCGCCCGCAGGCCTTGCGTGACGCCTGCGATGCCGCCTCGCATTTCACGGTGCTGCGCCCGGAGGCCACCCAGCACGAGGCCCGCGCAGTCTGGCTGGATGCCACGCGCCTGATATGGCCCGGCGTGCCGGCCGAGGGCGCTGACCATCACTACCGGCTGGTGCATGCCGTCGCGGGCGGCCTGCAGGTCAGCGCGGGGGCGCCGGTGGCCGGCGCCGATGCGGCACTGCCGCTGCAAACACCCACCACCCCCGGGCCCGCCGCGCTGGCTGACCGCTTCCGCCACCTGGCTGCCGGCCCAACACTGCAGCTGGGCGACACCGACGTCACCCGCCTGCGCGCGCTGCACCGCGGCCAGCTGCTGCTGGTGCGCGAGGACGCCGCCGGCCGCGTGCAGCAAGCCACCGCCGTGCAGCTTGCCGGCGCGCTGGACGACCTGTATACCGCCGCCGAGGCGCTGCCCGATCTGGGCGTATCGGTCACGCCCCCCGCAGCGCCGGCGCCTGCCACCACCTTCCGCCTGTGGGCGCCCACCGCGCAGCGCGTGTGGCTGTGCCGCTTTGCCGACGACCGCGCCGCGGCCCTGCCCGAGGTGCCCGCGCTGCAGCGCGACGAGGCCACCGGCAACCAGGCGACCGGCACTTGGCAATTGCAGCTGGCCGGCGATTTCAGCGGCCAGTACTACAACTACCTGGTCGACGTGTGGGTGCCCGGCACCGGCCTGGTGCGCCAGCGCGTGACCGACCCGTACGCCACCAGCCTGGGCAGCGATTCACGCCGCACCTGGATAGGCCGGCTCGATGCACCGGCCACGCTGCCCACCGGCTGGGCCACCGCACCACGGCCCCGGCCGTTGAAACACAACACCGACCTGGCGGTGTACGAGCTGCATGTGCGCGATTTCTCGATCGGCGATGCCAGCGTGCCCGTCGCCCAACGCGGCAAGTACGCAGCCTTTGCGCAGCCACGCAGCCGCGGCATGCGCCACCTGGCCGCACTGGCCCGCGCCGGCCTGACCGACGTGCACCTGCTGCCGGTGTTCGACCTGGCCAGCGTGCCCGAGGTGGGCTGCGTCACGCCCAGCGTGCCCGCCGCCGCGCCCGACAGCCCGGCGCAACAGGCCGCGGTGATGGCGGTGGCAGCCAAGGACTGCTTCAATTGGGGCTACGACCCGCTGCACTTCAACGCGCCCGAAGGCAGCTACGCCAGCCGGCCCGACGATGGCGCGGTGCGCATCCGCGAGTTCCGCCAGATGGTGATGGCGCTGCACCGCGCCGGCCTGCGGGTGGGCATGGACGTGGTCTACAACCACCTGTCGGCGTCGGGCCAGCACCCGCACTCGGTGCTGGACCGCATCGTGCCGGGCTACTACCACCGGCTGAACGCGGCCGGCCAGGTCGAGCGCAGCACCTGCTGCGACAACAGCGCCACCGAGCACCGCATGATGGCCAAACTGATGCTCGATTCGGTGCGGCTGTGGGCGCGTGAATACCGCATCGACAGCTTCCGCTTCGACCTGATGGGCCACCAGCCCCGCGCGGCGATGGAACAGCTGCGCGACCTGCTGCACGCTGACAACGGCCGCCCCATCCACCTGCTGGGCGAGGGCTGGAACTTCGGCGAGGTGGCCAGCGGCGCGCGCTTCGTGCAGGCCTCGCAGCTGTCGCTGAACGGCTCGGACATCGCCACCTTCAGCGACCGCGCCCGCGACGCGCTGCGTGGCGGCGGCGTGGGGGATGGGCCCGCGGCGGTGGTGGCGCGCCAGGGCTACCTGAACGGCCTGGCCTATGACCCGAACGACGCGGCCCGGGCGGCCGGTGCGCCCGATGTCGATGCCTTGAAGGCCGCGGCCGATCTGGTGCGGCTGGGCCTGGCCGGCACGCTGCGCCGCTATGAATTGACCACCCGCAGCGGTGAGCGGCAAACCGGCGAGCAGATGGTCTATGCCGGCCAGATCGCGGGTTATGCCAGCCAGCCCGGTGAGGTGGTCAACTACGTCGAGAACCACGACAACCACACGCTGTGGGATGTCAACGCCTTCAAGCTGCCGCTGGCCACACCCTCGGCCGAGCGCGCGCGGGTGCAGGTGCTGGGCATGGCCTTCACCGCGCTCAGCCAGGGCGTGGCCTACTTCCACGCCGGCATCGACGTGCTGCGCAGCAAGTCGATGGACGGCAACAGCTACGACTCGGGCGACTGGTTCAACCGGCTCGACTGGACTTACACCGGCAACCACTTCGGCAGCGGCCTGCCACCGGCGCAGGACAACGCCGCGCTGCACACGCTGATCGCCCCGCGCCTGGCCGATGCCCGCTTGCGCGCGCAGCCGGCCGACATCGCCTTTGCGCGCGATGCCTTGCGCGACCTGCTGCGCATCCGCGCCAGCTCGCGGCTGTTCCACCTGACGTCCGCCGACGAAGTGCAGCGCCGCTTGAGCTTCCACAACACCGGAGCGCAGCAGAACCCGGTGCTGATCGCCGCCGAGCTGGACGGCAGCGGCCTGCCCGGCGCCGGCTTTGCGCGGGTGATGGTGCTGGTCAACGTCGACACCCGCGCGCATGCGCTGACCATCACCGGCACCCGCGGCCAGCGCTGGGCGCTGCACCCGGTGCACCGCGCCGCCACTGCAGCCGACCGGCGTGCCGCCACGCAGGCGCGCTTCAGCCGTGCGCAGGGCCGCTTCAGCGTGCCCGCGCGCACGGCGGTGGTCTATGTGCTGCGATGATCGCCCGACCAACACAACCGCCTGGAGCGCCATGCCCTTGATCCACCGCCTCGTCACGGGCCTGGCGCTGCTGCTGGCAGGGGCCTTCGCCCCCGCGTTGCAGGCCGCCACCGTCACCATCGCCTGCGGCGCCAGCGCGCCCGAGATCGAGCACTGCATGAAGCACGCCGAGGCCTGGGCGAAGAAGACCGGCCACACGGTGCGCAACTTCACCCAGCCGGCCAACGCCACCGCGGCGCTGGCGGTGTACCGGCAGCTGTTTGCCGCCCGCAGCGGCGACATCGACATCATCCGCGTCGACATCATCTGGCCCGGCATCCTGAAAGACCACCTGATCGACCTCAAGCCCTACAGCCGGGGCACCGAGTCCGAGCACTTCCCGGCCATCGTGGCCAACAACACGGTCGACGGCAAGCTGCTGGGCATGCCCTGGTACACCGACACCGGCCTGCTGTTCTACCGCACCGATCTGCTGCAGAAGTACGGGCGCCCGCCACCCATCACCTGGGACGAGATGGCCACCACCGCCGCCATCGTGCAGGCCGGCGAGCGTGCCACCGGCGCCAAGGATTTCCAGGGCTTCGTCTTCCAGGCCAAGAGCAGCGAGAGCCTCACCTGCAATGCCATCGAGTGGATCGCCAGCTTCGGCGGCGGCCGGCTGGTGGACGACCAGGGCGCCATCACCATCAACAACCCGCAGGCGGCGCGCGCGCTGGCCACCGCCGCGAAGTGGATAGGCACGATCTCGTCGGTGGGCGTGCTGAACTACGCCGAGGAGGATGCACGCGGCGTGTTCCAGAACGGCCAGGCGCTGTTCATGCGCAACTGGCCCTATGCCTGGTCGCTGGCGCAAAGCCCCGACAGCCCCGTGCGCGGCAAGGTGGGCGTGTCGGCCCTGCCGCGCGGCGATGGCCCCGGCGCCCGCCATGCCGGCACACTGGGCGGCTGGCAGCTGTCGGTGACGCGCTACAGCAAGCACCCGGCGGTGGCGGCGGATCTGGTGCTGCACATGGCCAGTGCCGCGGTGCAGAAGGACCGCGCCATCCGCGGCAGCTTCAACCCCACCCGGCCGGCGCTGTACAAAGACCCGGCGGTGATCGCGGCCAACGCCTTCATGGCCAACCTGCTGGGCACGTTCGAAGAATCGGTGGCCCGGCCATCCGGCGTGGCGGGCTTGAAGTACCCCTCGGTCAGCCTGGCGTTGACCAATACCGCGCACGACGTGCTGGCCCGCAAGACCACGCCCGAGGCCGCGGTGCGCAAGCTCGAAGGCCAGTTGAAGCTGGTGCGGCGCGAGCGCTGGTGAGGCGCAGGAGAACAACCCCATGAACAACCGCGTGCGCACCGCCTGGCTGTTTCTGGCACCGATGCTGTTGCTGATGGGCGTGGTGGCCGTGTGGCCGCTGCTGCGCTCGGTGTGGTTTGCCTTCACCGAGACCAACATCAACAACCTGGGCGCCAGCCGCTTCATCGGGCTGGAGAACTTCTTCGGCCCTTACGGCCTGTTCTTCAACCCCAACTATGTCGACGGCTTCTGGGCCAGCGACTGGGGCACCGCCATCCGCAACACCTTCCAGTTCGCCTTTGTCTCGGTGGCGCTGGAAACCCTGGCCGGCCTGGGCCTGGCCCTGCTGCTGAACCAGGAGTTCAAGGGCCGCACCTTCGTGCGCACCGCGGTGCTGGTGCCCTGGGCCATCCCCACCATCGTGTCGGCCAAGATGTGGGGCTGGATGCTGCACGACCAGTTCGGCGTGGTGAACCAGCTGCTGCTCGACTGGGGCCTGATCGCCGAGAAGATCGCCTGGACGGCCGATGCCGGCACGGCGATGTGGTCGGTGGTGGCAGTCGACGTGTGGAAGACCACGCCGTTCATGGCGCTGCTGATCCTGGCGGCACTGCAGACCCTGCCCAAGGATTGCTACGAGGCCGCCCGCGTGGACGGCGTGCACCCGCTGCGCCTGTTCTGGAAGGTCACGCTGCCGCTGATCCGCCAGCCGCTGCTGGTGGCGATGGTGTTCCGCCTGCTCGACGCGCTGCGCGTGTTCGACCTCATCTACGTGCTGACCTCCAACGACAGCAGCACCATCAGCATGTCGGGGCTGGTGATGCGCGAGATGGTCGATGCGGGCAACGTGGGCTTCGGCTCGGCGGCATCGACCTCGCTGTTCCTGATCATCATGCTGTCGGCGCTGCTCTTCCTGCGGGTCACCCGCGTCAAGCTGGCGGAGTCGGCATGAACCATCGGCCCGTGCTTGGCTCAGTCGCGCTGTACATCGCCGCGGCCATGGTCGTCTTCATCTCGGTCGGCCCCTTCCTGTACATGGTGGCCACCTCGTTCAAGACCGGCTCGGCGCTGTTCGACGCCCACCTCTGGCCCCAGCACCCCACGCTGGCCAACTACACCGCGCTGTTCGAGGGCGCCCAGCCCTTTGGCCGGCACCTGCTCAACTCGGTGATGGTGGCCACGCTCACCGTGGGCGGCGCCATCCTGATGGGCGTGACCGCCGCCTACGCGCTGGGCCGCATCCGCTTCAAGGGCAAGGGCCTGCTGATGCTCACGCTGCTGGGCGTGTCGATGTTTCCGCAGGTGGCGGTGCTGTCGGGCATGTTCGAGCTGATCCAGTCACTGGGCCTGTTCAACAAGGCCATCGGCCTGGTGGTGCCGTACACCATCTTCACGCTGCCGTTCACGGTGTGGATCCTCACCACCTTCATGCGCGAGCTGCCCAACGAGCTGGAAGAGGCGGCCATCATGGACGGCTGCGGGCCGCTGCGCATCATCTTCCAGGTGTTCATGCCGCTGCTGTGGCCGGCGCTGGTGTCCACCGGGCTGCTGGCCTTCATCGGTGCGTGGAACGAGTTCCTGTTCGCGCTGACCTTCATCGTCGAGGACGACCAGCGCACGGTGCCGGTGGGCATCTCGCTGATCGCCGGCGCCACGGCGTTCGAGATCCCCTGGGGGTCGATCATGGCCGCGTCCGTCATCGTCACCCTGCCGCTGCTGGGTCTGGTGCTGGTGTTCCAGAAGAAGATCGTCTCCGGCCTGACCGCCGGCGCAGTGAAAGGTTGATCGCCCCATGTCCCGCATCGATTTCCAGCAGGTCAACAAGCGCTACGGCGCCGGCCTGCCGCTGACCATCAAGGACGCCACGCTCACCGTCGAGGATGGCGAGTTCTGCGTCTTCGTCGGCCCCTCGGGCTGCGGCAAGAGCACACTGCTGCGCTGCGTGGCGGGGCTGGAAGACATCACCTCGGGCGACCTGTCCATCGGCGGCGTGCGCGTGAACGACCTGCCGCCGGCGCAGCGCGGCGTGGCCATGGTGTTCCAGAGTTATGCGCTGTACCCGCACATGACGGTGGCCCAGAACATGGCCTTCGGCCTGCAGGTGATGGGCGCCGACAAGGCCGCCATCGCGCAGAAGGTGATGGCCGCCGCCGACATCCTGCAGCTCACCCCGCTGATGGACCGGCTGCCCAAGGCCTTGTCGGGCGGCCAGCGCCAGCGCGTGGCCATCGGCCGGGCCATCGTCAAGCAGCCCAAGGTGTTCTTGTTCGACGAGCCGCTGTCCAACCTGGACGCCGCGCTGCGCGTGCAGACCCGGCTGGAGATCGCCAAGCTGCACCACGACCTGGGCTCGGCCAGCATGATCTACGTGACGCACGACCAGGTCGAGGCGATGACGCTGGCCGACAAGATCGTGCTGCTGCACACCGGCGCGCTGATCGAGCAGCGGGGCAGCGTGGCCCAGGTGGGCTCGCCGATGACGCTGTACCACCGCCCGGCCAGCACCTTCGTGGCCGAGTTCATCGGCAGCCCCAAGATGAACCTGCTGCCCGGCAGGCTGCTGCAGGCCGAAGGCGATGCGGCACGCATCGAGGTGGCCGGCCAGACCGTGGTGGCCGCGGTCGACGCACGCGCCGTGTCCGCGGGCGGCGCGGTGCAGCTGGGCGTGCGCCCCGAGCACCTGCTGGTGGCCGATGCAGGCGCCGGCGCCGGCCTGCCCGCCACGCTGCTGCATGTCGAGCGGCTGGGCGATTCGTCGCTGCTGTACGTCAACGTGGGGGCGGGGCTGCCCACGCTCACCGTCAAGGTCGAGGGCAACGCCAGCCGCACCGCCGGCTCGGCGCTGACGCTGCGATTGCTGCCCGAGCAGCTGCACCTGTTCGACAGCGCCGGGCAGGCGTGTCAACGCACGGTCGAGCTGCCGACTTGAGTAGCCTTGCCAGCCGCTGGTGGCACGACCAGGTCGTCTACCAGATCTACCCGCGCAGCTTTGCCGACAGCAACGGCGACGGCATCGGCGATCTGCCGGGCATCACGGCCAAGCTGGACCACCTGCAGGCGCTGGGCGTGGGCATCGTGTGGCTGTCGCCGGTGTACCGCTCGCCGATGGCCGACAACGGCTACGACATCAGCGACTACCGCGACATCGCGCCCGAGTTCGGCACGCTGGCCGATTTTGATGCGCTGGTGGCCGCGCTGCATGCGCGCGGCATGCGGCTGATGATGGACCTGGTGGTCAACCATTGCTCGGACCGGCATGCCTGGTTCCAGCAGGGGCGGCAGTCGCGCGACCACCCTTGGCACGACCACTTCATCTGGGGCGAGCCGGCGGCCGACGGCGGGCCACCCAACAATCCACCCAACAACTGGGAAGCCTGTTTCAACGGACCGGCCTGGAGCTTCAATCCGCCCACCGGCGAGTACTTTCTGCACCTGTTCTCGCCGCAGCAGCCCGACCTGAACTGGCGCAGTGCGGCGCTGCGCGCCGAGGTGCAAGACATCCTGCGCTTCTGGCTGGCGCGTGGCGTCGACGGCTTTCGCATGGATGTGATCAACCTGATCGCCAAACCCTGGTTGGCCGACGGCACGCTGCCCGACGCGCCGGTGGTCCAGCCCGGCGCGGTGCAGCCGGCGTTTGTGATGGTGGTGCACGGCCCGCAGCTGATGGACCATCTTCGTGAGATGCGGCGCGAGGTGCTGGCGCAGCACGACCTGATCACCGTGGGCGAGACACCGCTGTGCACGCCGGCACAGGCGCGCGAGATCACCGACCCCAGCACCGGTGCGCTGGACATGGTGTTTTCTTTCGAGCACATGGACCTCGACAGCCAGCCCGGTGGCGGCAAGTGGGCGCTCAAACCCCTGCACCTGCCCGACCTGAAGGCGGTGATGCAGCGCTGGCAGGACGAACTGGGCGGCGCGCACGGTCAGGGCCGGGGCTGGAACAGCCTGTACCTGGGCAACCACGACCAGCCGCGCATCGTCTCGCGCTGGGGCGACGACGGCCGCTGGCGCGTGCAGAGCGCCACCGCCTGGGCCAGCTGGCTGCACGGCCAGCAAGGCACGCCCTACATCTATCAGGGCGAGGAACTGGGCATGACGAATGCCCCGCTGGCCAGCATCGACGATTGCCGCGACCTCGAATCCATCAACCACCACCGCGCCGCGGTGCTGGCCGGGCAGAACCCGGCCGAGGTGATGCGGGCCATCCGCGCCAAGGGCCGCGACAACGCCCGCACGCCGATGCAATGGGACGACAGCGCCAATGCCGGTTTCAGCACCGGCACGCCCTGGCTGCCGGTGCAGACCAACCATCGAGAGGTCAACGCGGCGGCGGCGCGGCAAGACCCGGGCTCGGTGTTCCACCACTACCGCCAGCTGATCGCGCTGCGCCGCCAGCATGCGGTGTGGGTGTTTGGCCGCACCGTGCCGCTGCTGGCCGCGCATCCCCACCTGGCGGCCTACCTGCGGGTATGGCACGACCAGCGGCTGCTGGTGCTGTGCAACCTCAGCGGCGAGGTGCAGGCGGTGGACTTGCCTGCCGAGGCCTGGCCACGACAAGCACGCCTGCAACTGGGCAACTGGGCCGATGTCGACGTTGCGGCCACCAGCGCCCCACGCAGCCTGCGCCCTTGGGAAGCGCGCATCTACCTGGGTGTGGGGCCGCTCGATGCGGCCCCGCCGGCTCACTCGCGGTGAACGAACAGCACGTAGACGTTGATCAGGTACACCGCCAGCAGCGCAACGCTCACCACGCCCATGACCCGCAGCACCCGCTGTCGCGGCCGGTAGACCAGCCCGATGATCACCGCCCCGGACATCATCGCCGCCGAGAACGCCGTCACGGCATGCACCGGCGACACATCGGCCAGGATCGGCCCCTTGGCGTGGAAGGCATCGTCGATGGCGATGATCAGGATGTCGAACAGGTTGCTGCCCAACAAGCCTCCGATCGCCATGTCCAGCGCCCGCAGGCGCAAGGCCGCCAGGGTCACCACGACTTCGGGCAACGAGGTTGCGCCGGCGATCAGCAAGGTGCCCACGAAGGTACGCGACCAGCCCATCTCGTCGGCAATGCGGCCGCCCACGATGGGCAGCCAGACCCCGGCCACCGTCACGACGCCGGCAAACAAACCAAATTGCAGCGCCGCCTTGCGCAGCCGCAGGCGCTGGGCGGCGTCATGCGTGGTGTCCACCCGCTGGCCCTGGTTGGCGGCACGTTGCTCGTACGAGAACACGCTGCGCATCGCCAGCAGGTACAGCACGACCAGCAGCGGGGTGTAGATGCCGACGGTGCCGAGCCGGGGCAGCACCTGTTCCTGCGACAGCAGCACGCTGACGCCGACCACACCGAGCAGCACCACGCCGAACGCCGCCGACAGGATGTGTCCGGTGCTGGCGGCCTTGTAGATCGACTCGGGCCGGTGCAGCACGTCGAGCAGCACCAGCAGCGCCAGGTTGAAGACGGTGCTGCCCAGGGCATCGCCGATCGCGATGTTGGGCGCATGCGCCACCGTGACGGCACTGATGCCGGTGGCCAGCTCGGGCAGCGACGTCACCGCGGCCAGCAGCAGCACGCCGACCCACGAGCCCGACATGCCGGTCATCGTGCCGATGGCATCGGCCAGCTGCGTGAGCCGGGCGCCGGCATAGGCGATGGCGAGCGCACAGACCGCGAGTTGAAACCAGTCAGCCTGCATCGCCAAGCCCGGGGTTCGGTTGCGGCCGGGCATCGCCCACCGGCAGCCGGCTGGCAGGCGCGCCGCCGGCAATGGGGGCAAGCAGAGCGCGGCGTGTCAGAACCGGCTCTTGGGTTTGCGCTTGTCGAACTCGGCCAGCTGCGCCTTCAACAGCAGCAGCATCACACGCGCCGTCTCTTCGCTCATGCTCAGCACGGTGTGCGGCTCGCTGCCGTCGTCGTCGGCACCGCGGCGCGCCGATTGCGGCTGCACCAGCGCGTCGATGCGGGCGTGGATCAGGCCGTGGCCATGGGCCATGGCCTTCACTTTCTGGATCTCGATGTTGTAGGTCTTCATGCGGGGCCTCTCGTGTCGCAACCCTGCAGCCTATCTCAGCGGCCGGGGTTGCCGACAACTGGGCCGACAACGCGGCCGGCGGATCAGGGCTCGATCGCCAGACCCGCCAGCGGCCGGCCATCACCCACCGTGCCCAGCAGGCTGGCCCGGCCGCTGGGCAGATCCAGCAGGTACAGCCGCGTGCGGCCGTGCTGGCGCAGCGCGGCCAGCGGGGTGTTCTTGACATCGGCGATGTCGAAGGCCGCATCGTCCACCGGCCCGGTGCCCAGCGCGCCCACGCTGCGCAGCTGGCCGGTGTTGGGCGAGACCACCGGCGCCACGCCCTCGGCGCTGCCCTGCATCAGCAGCGTGCCGGCGGCGCGGTCGATGGCGTAGTTGGTGGTCAGCTTGTGATTGCTGGGGTGGTAGGTGTAGGCCGCCGCCACCGCCTGCGGTGCGTGGCCGGCACGCGCATCACCGGGGGCATAGGCCAGTGGCGGGTCGGTGGCGGCCAGCGCCCCGGTGTCGGGGTGCAGGCGCAGGTTCTGGCCGTTGTCGGCGATCACCCGAATGCGGTCGGCCGCCGGGTTGAAATCGAAGCCCGCCGCCCGGCCGGTCAAGGGCAGCGGTGCGCCGCTGCTCACGGCATGCAGGCGGCCGCTGGTCGTGTCCAGCGTGTACAGCCGCCCGCGGGCCGACAGCGCGAACAGCACGCCCCGCGACACCCGGTAATCGATGCCCACCAGCGGATCGCCCACCACGCCCCCGGTCACCGGCACACGCGCCAGCACGCGGCGCGGCTGGCCGGCGTTGAACTTGATCAGCTCGGCGCCGTCGGTGACGGCCCACACCAGCTCCTTGCGCAGTGGGCCGTCGGGTTCGGCTGGCTCGAGCGGGGTGGCGCATGCGGCCAGCAGGGCGGCGGTGGCCAGGGCGGCCAGGCTGCGGGTCGATGACGGGATCATGGTGCTGAAGCTCCGGTTGATGGCCGGCGCCACAGGCGCCGATCGGGGGGCAAGGCGCCGCCAGAACGCGGGCGCCGTGATCCCTTATCGGCGCGCCGCCTGCGCTGTTGAGCCCGTGCACGACCCATGGCCCGCTGCGTCCGTGCTCAACGGTAATGCTCGAGCTCGGTGTGCCGTCCGGCCATCTGATCGAAGTAGGCCACGCAGCGCGCCAGGTTGGACAGGCGGTGCTGCTCGTCGCGCCCCAGCCGCAGGCGCTGCAGCCCCAGCAGGCTGCGCCAGCCCCACAGGCCGGGGCCCTGGCGATCGAGGGTGGCCACCCACTGCATTTCGCGCACGCCCACCACCAGCAGGCCCAGCAGGCGGATGTCGGCCAGGTTCTCGATGCGCACGGTGAAGGCCTGCGGCGTGGCCTGCAGCAGGGTCAGGCCGTAGGGCACCGGTTTGCCGGAGCGGTTGTCGGTCTGCAGGAACACCAGCTCGGTGCCGCTGCGCAGCTCGGCCACGCTGAAATCGGCGCGACGCTGGGGGTTGGTCAGGCTGTCGATCGCGATCGATTCGCGGATCAGCACCTGCCGCCGCTGTTCAGTGAACGACCAGTACGACATGCCTGCCTGCGCGGACACCGCGCCCAGGCGCGCCAGCTGCCGGTCGATCTCGCCCGGCGCCCTGTAGCTGCCCACCACCCGCACCAACAACTCGACATCGCGGCTGCGCAGGCCACCGCAATCGGGCGATGGGCCGTCGCGGCGGCCATCGAGCAGCCAGGTGTGCACCAGCGGCGGCTGGTCGGCACCCGGGCAGGCGGGGGGCGGGGCGTCGCCGCACAGGGCTGCGGCAGCCTGCGCCGACGCCGGCAACTGCAGCGCGCCGACCGCCGCCGCCAGGCCCCAGACGCCCGACAGCAGCAGCGGGCGCCGGGTGATGCCAGCGGGCAGGGTCATCGCCGCGCCGCTGGCGCCGCGCAGTGGCGCGCCACGTACTCGGCGTGGCCGGGCATCACTTGCAGGCACTTGCCGATCACACCGCTGACGTTGTCGAGGTACTCGGCCACCTCGGGCTCTGTGATCAGGCTGGCCAGCGGGTGGTGGCCCTGCGCACGCAGGCCCTGGCCGTGCATCACCTGCAACCAGCCGACCTCGGCGAACAGCTCGCTGCCCTCGCGCACGATGCGGCCGTGAGCGCGGTAGAGGTCGATCTTCTGCTGCAGCGTGGCGGGAATCTCCATCTCGCGGCAGTGCTGCCAGAACGGCGCGTCCTCGCGCTGGTTGAGGTGGTAGTGCAGGATGATGAAGTCGCGGATGCGCTCGAACTCGAAGCGGCTCTGGCGGTTGTACTCGTCGATGTCGAGCGGGTTGAAGCTGCGGTCGGGAAAGAAGGCGAGCAGCCGCGCGATGGCGGTCTGGACCAGGTGGATGCTGGTCGATTCCAGTGGCTCCATGAAACCACCCGCCAGCCCCACGGCCACCACGTTGCGGTTCCAGGCCTGGCGTCGCATGCCGGTGGCAAAGCGCAGCGTGCGCGGCTCGGCCAGCGGCGCACCATCGAGATTGGCCATCAGCACCGCGGTGGCCTCGTCCTCGCTGATGTAGGCACTGCAGAAGACATGGCCGTTGCCGATGCGGTTCTGCAGCGGAATGCGCCATTGCCAGCCGGCCTGGTGCGCGGTGGATCGGGTGTAGGGCAGCAACTCGGACACCGATTCGCAGGGCACGGCCACCGCCCGGTCACAGGGCAGCCAGTGCGTCCAGTCCTCGTAGCCGGTCTGGAGCGTCTGCTCGATCAGCAGGCCGCGAAAGCCCGAGCAGTCGACGAACAACTCGCCCGCCACACGCCGGCCGTCGTCGAGTTGCAGCGAATCGACATGGCCGTTGCTGCCGCGCAGCAACACGTCGACGATGCGGCCCTCGATGCGCTGCACGCCGAGTGCCTCGCTGTAGCGGCGCAGGTATCGGGCGTAGAGGCTGGCATCGAAGTGGAAGGCATGCACGATGTCGGCCAGCGGCGAATTGCCCAGATCGGGTTGCGCACGCATGAACTTGTTGGCCCGCGCGGCCATGCGGTTGATCGAGTAGGCCTCCAGGTCGAGTGCCTTGCCGGCCTGGTGCATGCGCTGCCAGTACTGGTCGAAGCCCACCGTCCACAAGTCCTGGCCGAACACGCCGAAACCGTGCATGTAGCGCTCGCCGGGGCGACCCCAGTTGACGAACTCGATGCCGAGCTTGAAGGTGCCTTGCGTCTCGCGCAGGAACTCGTCCTCGTCGATCTCCAACACCTGGTTGAAGCGCCGGATCATCGGGATGGTGGCCTCGCCCACACCCACGGTGCCGATCTCGTCGGACTCGACCACCTGGATCTTGTACTTGCCGCGCAGCACCTTGGCCAGGGCAGCCGCGGTCATCCAGCCCGAGGTGCCGCCCCCGACGATGACGATGGTGTCGATCAGCTTGTTGTCCATGTAGGTCTCACCGAGGAAACGAAGGCCGGCCGGGCCGCACGGCCACGATCATGCGCCAAGACGGAAAACGCCCCTGACGGCGGCCAGCCGACAGGGGCGTGAGCGCAACACCGCTGCGCCGGGAATCAGAGCTTGTAGTTCAGGCCGAACAGGTAGGTCTTGCCGAACTTCTTGCGCTCGATCTCGTTGGCATAGGTGTCGCGATAGCGCACGTACGGCGTGTCCGTCAGGTTGTTGGCCTGCAGCAGCAGCGACAAGCCCTTGGCCGGCCCGCCCTGGAACTCATAGCTCAGCTGCAGGTCGGTGATCGTCTCGGACTTGATGTAGGTGAGGCGACGATCACCGGCAAAGTCAGCCACCTCACCGACGAAGTCGGAGCGGAAGCGCGAGGCCACCCGGGCGCTGAAGCCGCCCTTCTCGTAATAGAACGTCAAGCCAGCCACCTCCTTGGACAGGCCGGGCAGGTTGATCTTCGCGGTGCTGACGCCGTCGACCGCGAAGGCGCTCACCGGCAAGGTCACCGAGCTGTCGGTGTACGAGTAGCTCAACTGCGCGCCGAAGCCGTCGAGCGCCTTGGCGACCATGTTGAACGGCACGGAGGCGCTCAACTCGATGCCCTGGATGCTGCCGCCGCTGCCGTTGATCGGCTGGTTCAGCAGGCCGATGACGTTGCCGCCTGGGTTGTAGGTCGTCGGCGTGATCAGGCCGGTGAAATTGGTGATGACGTCCTGCTTCAGGATGTAGGTTGACAAGTCCTTGTAGAACGCCGCGGCACCGACATACGCCTTGGTGCCGAAGTACTTCTCGTAGGACAGGTCCAGCGCGTTGGCACGGAAGGGCTTCAGGTAGGGGTTGCCCGCGTCGCCCTTCAGGATGGCGTCGTTCGTGTTGTAGCCAAAGCCGGTACTGGCACGCATGTCGTTGAGCGTCGGCCGGGCCATCACCCGAGCCAGCGCGAAGCGCACCACCTGGTCATTGCCGATGTCGAAGGCCAGGTTCAGGCTGGGCAGCACGTCGTAGTAGCTGGTGCCCTGAGAGATCCCTGCGGCGGGGCATGTCTGGTCATTCTGGCAAGAGGACGTATCACGATCGACGTTGAAGGCGTTCGAGTCCTGCGACGTATGCACCAGTTGCAGACCCACGTTGCCGCGCACCGGATAGCCGAACAGCTGGCGGTCGATGTCGCCGCGGATGAAGCCGGTGGTCACCTTCTCGTGCACCGTCCAGTCCTTGTTGTAGATGTCCGGGTGCAGCTTGCCGACCACGTTCAGGCCGTTGCCGATCATCGCCAGCGGGTCGAAGGTGGGCACCGTCACGCCCAGGAACGACAGGTTGCTCGAGCCCGGAATGGCCACCGAGCCCAGGCCGGTGGTGTCGCCGGCCACCACCAGTCGGCCTTCGACGAAGGCACGGGTCTTCTCGCGCTTCTGGTAGTTGAGCCCGGCCTCCACGGCGGCAATCCAGCCGTTGTCGGCCAGGTCTTTCTTGGCCGAGAAGCGCAGCGCGTCAGACTGGTCCTTGACGTTGGGCAGCTTCGAGTAACCGGCCTGCGGCGAGCCGGTGCCACCGCCCCAGCCCTGTACGTCGGTGATCTTGATCAGGTCGCGGTCGGTGTAGTTCAGCGTCGGGGTGAACAGCCCGGCATTGGTGAACGCCACGGTGTCCATCGCGGCGGTGCCCAGCGTGGCTTGCGGCGTGCCGGCATACACCTCGACGATGCCACCGGAGCGGGTGCTCTTGGAGTGGCTCAGGTCGGCGTTGAGCGTCCACTGGTTGTCCAGCGTCAGCTTGTTGTTCCAGCCGATCGAGGTCACCTTGTCGAGGGTGGACTCGGCGTCGTTGCGCACCACCGAGCGCACGTTGTTGAACGAGCCCGAGGTGACGTTGCTGCCGCTGACCACCGGGCTCAGCAACTGGCCCGGCTGGTCGTAGGCGCCGCCCGCCCACGAGTCGTTGAGCGGCATCTGCAGGCCCTTGGTGGCCTTCACCTGGTCGAACTTCGAATAGAAGATGTCCAGCGTGCTGGAGAAGTTCTTGTTGGGCTTGTACTGCAGCACCGCCATCGCGCCGTCGCGGGTCTGGGTGGTCTGGTCGGCGAACAGGCCGTACCCGTTGTAGGGCACGTTGTAACAACCAGCGTCGACGCCTGGCTTGCAGTCATCGACGGTCTTGGTGGGATCGGCCGGGTCGGGCTTGCTGCCGTTACCGACGTTCGTCACGGTGTTGTAGCGACCGCCACCCCAGTTGTCGGTGCGCGTGCTGGTGCCGCCGGTCTCGTCGAGGCGGGCAAAGCCCAGCGCGATGCCGATGGTGCGGTCGGCGAACTGGTCGATGTAGGACAGGCTGGCGCGGTAGCCATCACCCTCGGCCACCGAGCCCACACCCAGCTTCTGCTTGCGGTAGTTGACGGCCACGGTGCGCTTGCCCACGTCGAGCGGGCGAACCGACTGGATGTTCACCGTGCCCGACAGGCCCTGGCCGATCAGGCTGGCGTCGGGCGTCTTGTAGATCGTCACGCCGTTGACCAGCTCGGACGGGAACTGGTCGTACTCGGCGCTGCGGCTGTCGCCGGTGGAGGCGATCTCGCGGCCGTTGAGCAGCGTGGTCGAAAAGTCGGGCGCCATGCCCCGGATGCTGATCTGCGAGGCGCGGCCGGCCGTGCGTTGTGCGGCCACACCGGGCAGGCGGGCGATCGACTCGGCGATGCTGGTGTCGGGCAGCTTGCCGATGTCCTCGGCCGAGATGGCCTCGACGATCGAGTCGGCGTTCTTCTTGACCGAGATGGCGCTTTCGATGCCGCGCCGGATGCCGGTCACCACCACCTCTTGCGTGGCCTGCTGGGCCAGCGCCATCTCGCTGGCGCCCATCAGCAGCACCGCGCAGCCCGCGGCCACCGGCCGCACGTCGAACCCAAAGCGGCGGCCCTGCGGGGCGCGGCTGCGATTGGTCGCGGAAGTCTTCATTGGATGTCTCCTCATGCCCGTCCACCCCGGGTTGGCGGCTCGGCACGCCCGTGACGCACTCACCACCCGGATCTTCAAATGATTGCGGCACGAGTTTGTACTAAAACTAGATTCTTTGCCAAGCACACACAAACCCTGAAACTCGCCCGTAACGCCGCTTTCCCAAGAGGCAAGCACTGCTCCGGTCTTCAAAATGCGGGAAAACACCAAGCGGCCGTTGCCGGCCGGCAACGTTTCTTCACATCGGTGAATGTAGGCTTACTACATGGG